>Ga0224498_10000001_pt1 | contig 63179 bp, 62 predicted proteins | sample SF_Jul11_sed_USG_5_FD_167971 | JGI IMG/M metagenome (GOLD analysis project Ga0224498, IMG submission 167971) | Sediment microbial communities from San Francisco Bay, California, United States - SF_Jul11_sed_USGS_21 | ecosystem: Environmental > Aquatic > Marine > Sediment | place: USA...
GTTCTATTTGGCTTAGAATATCATCATACTCTGTTTGAGTCTTTTCTAGGGATTGTTTTTCTTGTTCTAGTTTAGAGAGGTTCTCTTTTTGTTGGGTAGACTGTTCTTCTAGGGACTGTTTTTCTTGTTTTAGTTCGTTCTGAATCTCATCAAATTTGTTTTGTGTTTCTTCTAATTCAAATTTTTTTTCTTGAAGTTGTTTTAATAACTCAGTATGCTCATGTAAACGAAATTTTTGTGATTCTCTCATTTCTTCAATATTAATTTGATCTTGTTGAATCTTTCTTTCTATTTCTTCTTGTTCCTTTTGAACTCGTATCAAGTCTTCTTTTTGTAATTCAGATTCTTTCAACAAGACTTCTCTTTCTTTTTTTATTTTGTTCAATACAGAAGATGTTTCAATTTTTACTTTTTCCAATTCAGCTTTTTGTGAAGTTATTTGTTCAAATAATTTAATTTGGGAAGCAATGCGCTCACGTTCTATTTTAATTTGTGATTCTAGATTATCTTTTGTCGCTTCAATTTGTTTTTCTTGCTCATGACTTGCTTGTCTTATTTTTGTTAACTCAGGGTTTTCAGAATCCAGAGGCATTAGTTCTTTTACATTTGTTTCTGCAATTTCATTTTGATTGGTTTTAATAGATTCAGTTAGGATTGGTTCATTAGAGTTCCAACCCTTAGGCATTACATCACTTGTTTTGATAGGATCTTGGGATGATTGATTTTTATCATCAGTCTGAGTTAACGTAGTTTTTTCAACAGCAGGTATTTCATCAGATTCACTTGAGGATTCATTTAATTTTTTCTGGAGGTAATTGGAATCAGATTGGTACAAAGATTTTCCTTTTAGTAGAGAATCATAAATGGATTGAAGTCGCCCATGATCCCCCGAGCCAGAATCAATCAATTTTTTAACATGAGGTAACAGAGGACTTGGAGGAGGTTCTTCATATCTAAAAACAATTGAAGATTCTAATAATTTTTCTAGATATTGCGTATCAGAATTAAACAAAGTTTTGTTGTTTCTTAGAGATTCTCGAATATTGTCTAATCTTCCAGCGTCACCCCTACCCGCATCAATTAACTGATCTATTCTTTCTATGGCTTGCTGAATTGTTAGTTCTGTCATTTCTTTCATCTAGTCCTATCTTTTTTTGTTAATGTAGGAACAATATAAAAAAACTTTTAAAAATTTACGTTTTGAATGTTATGAGAAACGATCAAACTAGTTCATCCTACAAATACAGTATTCAAATTATTTCAACAATAGCGATAGATCTACTTTTCACCCTAGATCTTCAATAAGTATAAAATTATGAGAAATGATGGCAATATGCAATATTGATGTTATTTCATAATTATTCAGATTGTGCTCTTAAAATGTTGGTTTGAAATTATCTTGTTTTTCAAAAATTTTCAAAATCTAATCTAACTGGGTGAGTCAGATTTTGCAAATACAATCTCAGAATAAGATTATTGATATGCCCATTCTTTCTTCCAACTTTTTAACAGTACTATTCATTAGGATAGGATTTTTGCCAAGTTAAGCATTGAGTTTTATGTACAAATAAAATTAAAAAAACATATTGGAAAATATCACATTAGGCAGCATAATTATCATTTTAGGGATAGTCATTATTTTTGTGGGACGTTATTTTAGCAAGAAAATTAGAGTATTCCATGTAATCATTTACTTTATGGCAGTATTTGTTCTTATGACCGGAGTATTATTATTAGTTGCACATGACAAGCCACCCATATTTTTTAGTTAATTAAAAAATAAAAAAATGATTTAAAAATATTATTTTTTCTTTTTTGCATTTGCTACAGATCTTGCAACTATTATCGTTAGAATAACAGCAGCAATAGTAACCACTATTGCATAGATTAGCAAAGGACCAATACTGTCGGCTTCTCCAAATATTTCTTTGAAGATTGCCTTTATTGCCTCATTCCAAGCCAATGCTGCTACTAGACCAAAGGCTGCAGTAACTAGTGCTGCAATCTTGTCTAGAACAATTACCTTCATTGGCTCTTCTTTTTCTTCGTCTGCCATGTTATTAGAAATAAAATATTGGGGATAATATATGATATGAAAATTAGGATAAACTAATTAGATGCTCTTAATTTTAAGAGTGAACACACATCTATAACATTCTTTAAGAATTAATCATAAATTAGAATTCTGATTATCATTTTCTAATTATTAATAGAGAGACAAATAAAAAAAATAAAGATGCAGATTATTCTCAAATTCCCATGACAATCACCACAATGTAAAATTTCTCAAGGGATATTTTATTAAAATAATAAGATTGTTTGAGGTTAAAATTTATAGAAATATTCAAACTGATTAGAAAAAACACATTATCTTCAAAACACTTGAAAGTTATGATAGAAATACTTCAATCGAAGATGGTAATGTGGGCATATAATAGATAATAAAATTTTGAAAAATATCGATAAATAAATATTCAATCATACTTAAATTACAATCAAAATTAGTCAGGATGAATAAAATGTCAGAATATTATGTTGCATGGTGGAATCTAGAGAATTTATTTGATTTAGAGACTGCATTACGTTCAGATAAATTAAAACGTACCATTCAAAAGGAATTAAAAGGATGGGACCAAAACATTCTAAACAATAAACTATCTCAACTCTCAAAAATAATTTTACAGATGAATGAACAAAAGGGACCTGACATTTTAGGAGTATGTGAAGTTGAAAGCAAATCTGTTTTAAAAAAACTAGTAGATAAAATCAATACACCTCAAAGAAAGTACAGTATTGCACATGAAGACACTAATGATGGGAGAGGGATAGATGTTGCATTCATTTATGATTCAAACAAATTTGTAGTAAAAAGACAATTCTCACAGTGGATAGTGAGAAGAAATGCTACTCGTGATATTTTTCAAGTCAATTTAAAAATAAAAAGAACAAACACAGAACTAGTTCTTGTAGGAAACCACTGGCCTGCACGAATTGGTGGAGTATATGAATCAGAACCATATAGAATAATTGCAGCAGAGACATTAAGCTATTTTCATCAAAGAATTGCTGAAGAAATGGGTAAAGATACCCCTATATTGATAATGGGAGATTTTAACGATGAACCCTTTAACAGATCTGTGACAGATTATGCCTTGTCAACTAACAAATCAGATAAATTAAAAAAAGCAAGAAATCCAAAATTATTTAATTTAATGTGGAAATTACTTGCCCAAGGAGAGGCAACCCACTACTATACAGATGGAGAAATCCTTGATCAGTTTATGATTTCAAAAGGATTCTTGTTTAATAATTCAAAACTATCAATAAATAATGAATCTGTGAAAATAGAGAAATTTCCAGAGATGACTAAAAATGGAAAGCCTCAAAGATTTGGCAGACCTGCAAAAAATTACAATGAAAATGGATTTAGCGATCACTTTCCAATATCATTGATTATTCATAGATAAAATAAATAAAAAATTATTTAAAAACAGTAAAGTAAATTTATTGTAAAGGAAAAGGATTAGTTGGTTTTTACTCGTCTAAATTCATTGTTAATATCAGTTCTTGATTTTGTTCCAAAAACTATCGGAGATGATTTTTCCCATGCAGCATACTCCCATTTCCAATGGTAATGATTGTTATCATGTTCCGCAATGGCATGGTTAGATGTATTTACAAACACAACAGGATGATTAGTTGACGAAAAATAATATTTGATTTTATGATTGGGAATGTTACCTTGCTTATCTGGTTTGTCTTCATGAATAGAATCATGATATAACGTGTATTTACCACTGTAAATTAACTCAAAAGTATATCCCTCAGGAATTTTATCTAGTATAATTTTAAATGATTCTATATCTTTGATTCTTTTGTAACGAAAGCGTCTAAAAACTCTATAAATTGGATCTAAAACAAAATGCTTTCTTAGCTGCTCATCATTAAATATTATTGAGACTTCAAGTTGCTTGTCATCTATTTTATGAGTATGAATTTCACGTATGAAATTTTTCCATGCATCAACTCTTGGTTGATATAAAACTGGCATTATTTCTTCATGTTTTTCTGTTTTTACATGAAAGATATTTTTTGGTTTGGGTGGATTGTTATATTTTTCTAATATTTCGTTATACAAATCATAAATTTTGCTTTTTTTAATTGTTTTATCTTTATCACTTTCTGCCCACTGCCAAATACAGCAATCAGATATTGGACGTTCTGCAGGATCTTCATTGTCAAGAATAGGTTCAAAATGGATTGCCCATCTTTTTCTTTTTTTTCCATATTTTTTGTCCTCAGTATTGTGGCCTAGAGGTTCATCGTATTCTTCTTCTATTGGTTCTTCAACTTCTTTGACTTTAAAGCCTAAAAGCAAGTTGATTTGTACGGGTTTTTCCATATAGGAGCTATCAAAAGATTTGTTTCTTCTCACTATAATTCTCACCAAATTACCATTCATTCCAACTATAGAAAACATACAGTTATTGTAATCCCATGTATCTTTTTTACCAGACCAATTGAGGATTCTTTTTGGCCCTTCTAATTTGGCTCTATACCTTTCTTGTTTGTATGATAACCATAAACCTGTTTTTGCCATTTTAATACTGGTAATATTAACAACTAGTAAAATTTTGTCTTTTAGTATTATTTTTGATAAAGAAATTCAAATTTCAATTACATGATAAATTGAATTAATCTAACAAAATAAATGATCTATGAATCTCTTAATTAGACAAGTTCAAATCTCCTTTTATCTATCTACTTGTCAAACCTAATCATGGCAAGTACCATTTTAGACAAATTATTTTGTAATTTCCTCAAGAGGTTTTATTTAATTAGTTATTTTTCACCTTTGGTTTGGTAGAATTAAATCGATGAAAGAAACACTAAGTGTTTAGACCAATTTTGTAGAGTAATGAAATTGGATGAAATTTTTAAAAATAAATAAAACTAAAGTCGGTGTCCTCATCATCAGGAAAAAAGATAAGATCTTTTTGGGGTTCAATGAAAAAAACCTCTTTTTTGTCATTAACGACTATATTTACTGCATGTTGTTCTCCACCAATAAAGCCCCAAATAATACCTGCACAATGTGGAGCTCTTCTTTTTCCATTAGAATATGCATGTTTTATAAAAAAATATTTTAACGATAGAGCAAAATCATCACAATCAAAAATTTCTGAAGTATACTTTTTTCTGTTGATTTTATTTCGTTTTATCAAATATTCTATATCTGATTGTGGGGGACAGTAATACTTTTCATCAGCAAGCAAAATGCTTGCATCATCTAATATTTTTCCCTTTAATTTTCTATAAAGTAAATTTTCCAGCTTACGTCCTGTTAGAAAAACCCTCTTTGCCACAATCAATCAAATCAATAATGCTTGATAATCTTTTCAAAATAGAAAATCATGAGTTTATAAATTGAAGATGATTAATAAGGAAAATAAATAATTCATACTTTTGTTGTGAAGGTTTGTAATTATATTTAACAAAATAAGATATAATTTCTTTGAAGACAATCAGGTTAAAAACAACCAGAAATTTTGAATTCTTTTGATGCTAAGGATTCAAGATCAGCTGACAAAATCAATAAACATCTAAAACATAACTGGTATTGGACATCTGACTTCAATTCAGATATTTTTTGACATTCAACCAGTAACTTAGAAAAATGTTTATTATTTTTAGCAAGTAATAATCAATAAAAATTTGAATTAAATTTTAGCTTGAATATTTTTGGAAAAAAAGTAAGGAGGATTAAATTATGAAATAAATATTTTTAAACATGTATACAAAGAAGCATTATGGGTTTTGATTGGGGTAAGGTTCTAAAAGGAGTTGTAGAGGCAACACAAGCTGCATCAACAATAGCAGAAGCAGTATCTGATCAAAATAAAAACAAAAAAACAAATACATATGCTCAAAAGAAAAAAGAGGTAAATAGAGCAGCAAACAACAACAAAAAAATTGCAGGAATGCTCAAAACTCAAAATGCAGATTTGGGCAGTCTAGTGTCAGGATTTTTACAAGAAGCAATTACCAGGAAGACACCAAGTACTATAAAATCAGGAGATTCTCTGTTAACAGACAACTATACAAAATACAGTAAATTAGTAAATTCAGCCGTAAATGAAATGAAGAGTTTTGGTTATGCAAATATTCCTAAAAATGTCAATCTAACTTCTTTGGCAACACCAGCAAGGGCAACAAGAAATGTAATTAGTACTGCATCAACAATGTTTTCTGAAGTTGATGATAGAAAAATTGCCACCATAATCAAATTAACTTCAGGATTAGTGTCAACTGTTGGAGGCGACCCACAAATCGCACAAGTATTAACATATTTTGTAGACAGAAGATATCCAAAAGACATAACCAACATCTATAATTTGATTCAAAGAGAAAGATGGACTATGTTGGCTCCTGCATTAGTTTTGTTGATGCAAAAGCTATGGCAAGATCAAGATGTTATCTCACAAACACTTGAAAACACTGTCGGGAAACAATCTACACGTCAATTTATGAATGGATGGAGACAGCAGCAAATTCCTCTGATAGGATGGACGTTATTAGCGGCAAATTTGATTAATGTCATCAAAGGAATAATAGATCCACCTAACCTTAATTGATTTTGAAATAATTTTTCTGATTGCAAAAAAGTCAATGTCTCATTTGAGATAAAGACAAACTTTAATGCATGAGAGTTTCTGATTAGAGTATGGCAGGAAAATACAATGTTAACTGGGAAAAACATGAAACAAAAGGAAATGTCATAAGATCAGGTAGAAAGTTGAAAATTACAACACGTCCTGTAACTCCAATGTTTTCAGCAGTAATTATAAAAAATTACAAAAAAGTAGGACGAAACTGGAGAGGAACGCCTATTCTAGTAACACAAGAAAAATTCACACAGCAGATGGAATACTAGAGATAAACCTCAAGAGACGCTATAGAGGAGAAACAAAGAATATTCCAAAAGGAAAATACATGTTAATCACATGGATAGCACATCCTAGGACATTCATACAAGCAAAGTATCACGATGAGTTTGAGATAGTGTAAACTCCATTTTTATAATTTTATTATTTTTTAGACAAGTCGTTAATCAAGAGACATCAATTAACACAAAATAGAATCTTCAAAAATTTTTTGCAATTATGTATTAAAATTATTACATGGATACGATAAATGCATTTATAGTTTGATTTTAATTATAAGGCAATTAAAATGCCCTCTTCTTTTCCAGGATCCCCATCTGTAACAAAGGGAGCAATTGTTTCATTTGATTTGTTTAATCCAATTCCACAAGTTGTACAATTTCAGTACAATCCTGATACCCTTACCAGAAGCCTACAAGGACAAAGTGAAGGAAGTGGAGGCTCTACCTCTGAGACATTCAGACTAAGTGGACCTCCAGTAGAAACTATCAGCCTTGACATTGAATTTGATGCAACTGACAAATTAGAACATCCAGATGAAAATGAGATGGTAAAAGATATGGGGGTTTTTCCTCAGTTATCAGCATTAGAGATGATGTTATACCCCAAGAGTCCGTTGGTTATAGCAAATACAGTTCTTGCAGCAATGGGCACAATGGAAGTGGTTCCCCCAGAGGGTCCATTTACTTTGTTCATATGGGGCGCAAAAAGAGTAGTCCCTGTAAAATTAACACAGTTCAACATTACTGAAGAAGCTCACGATACTAGCCTTAATCCAATTAGAGCAAAGGTGCAGTTAGGAATGAAAGTTTTGACATACAATGATCTCAGCATTACCCATCCAGGATATGCAGTATTTTTGGCACATCAAGTGGTAAAGGAGACCATGTCTATAATTGGCACAGTAAATAGCCTAGAAGCAATTGGAGAAGGAGTCAAGATACTGTAGGGAATCAATATGTTTAACCAATCAAGTAGATATGAAAAATGCAGAGATGCTAAAATGCAAACAGAGGACGAAAAGACAATCAGGTATAAGAAGCGCAGATTTTTGCCCCTAGCAGAAAAAATGCAGATACAATACATGGTAAACGTTATTGCAAAAGATAGACTAGATAACATCTCTGCAAAAACAATTTCAGATCCAGAACACTATTGGCGCATATGTGATGCAAATAATGCTATGCATCCAGAAGAATTAGTTTTGACTCCGGGAAGAATGCTGAAAATTGCCACATTGTGGAACTAGAATTAAGAAATGAACGTCCTTGGAATTCATCTAAGATTGTTGGTAGGGCCAACAATCCCAATTCCAGCAACATCAGACTTGATCAACTCTATAAAATCCATAGAAATAAAAAATGCTGATGTTGATAAGGATGGCTTTGAGATTGTCTTTAATGTGGGAAGAAGTGGAGTAAAGGACCTTTTTGATTATTCACATCAAATTAATCCTCTTCTTAAACCCGGAAATAGAGTTGTAATTCAGGTAATGTTTGGAGTAAAGCCCACTACATTAATTGATGGAATAATAAGACATCAGCAGTTAAACCCAAGTAATAATTCAAGTCAATCCACATTAACTGTTACTGGAGAAGATGTCAGTGTTCTAATGGATAAAACAGAAGTATCAGAACCACATCCCAATTTACCTGATAGTGCAGCCATCACTACAATCATTTCAAGATATATCACAAATGGAATTACACCAGAAGTAGTTATCCCTCCTCTAGAAGAGGTAACACCAGAAACTGATAGAACGCCAATTCAGAGAGGCACAGACTTGAAATATTTACAGTCTCTTGCAGCAAGATATAGTCATGTGTTTTACATCGAACCCTCCGAGATGCCTCTTTTTACTACCGCATACTGGGGACCGCCAAAAATTTTAGCAATGGCCCAAAAACCACTTTCTTTTAACTTGGGCTCATCGACTAATGTAGACAGTATTAATTTTCAGTATGATGCGTTAAGACCTAGACAAATTAGAGGTTATGTAATGGATAGAGTTAGCGGAATAGAGATCCCCATTGTTGCTGTGACTAGTACCAGACCGCCATTATCAGCACAACCTGCAGCAATAGTAAATCAACCACATACACAAACTAGACAAATTACTCCAGAGGGTGGAAGTAGTGCCCTTCAAGCACAGAATCAAGCTCAAACAGAGACAGAAGATTCGGTAAATGTGGTTAATGTGACTGGAGATCTTGATGCATTAAAATATGGAGATATACTTCGAGCAAGAACCATCGTGGAGTTACGCGGAGTAGGTTTTTCTCATGATGGAAGATATTATGTAAAATCAGTAACTCACAAAATTGAACCAGGAAAATACAAACAAAACTTTACTTTAACAAGAGAGGGATTAGGTTCAACAGTACCAATGGTGAGTTAATTGAGTAGTGCAGGAATTAGGTTTTATGGCAAGTATAGAGGGATAGTTACAGATAATCTGGATCCTCAAAATCTAGGTAGGATTCGTGCTCGCGTTCCTGCAGTAATGGGAGATCAAGAGATAGGATGGGCATTGCCATGTTCTCCTTATGCAGGAAATGGAGTAGGATTCTTTTTTGTTCCTGATGTGGATTCAAAGGTATGGATTGAATTTGAGGGAGGAAATATTGATGCTCCTATTTGGACTGGAGGTTTTTGGGGCATTGGAGAAGTGCCAAGCATGCCGGCTATAGCAGAAGTGAAGATGATAAAAACAACAACTGCAACTGTAAAATTAGACGATACACCAGGAGTAGGAGGCATAACAATAGAGACCGCATCAGGGATGAAAATTGTGATGGACTCAATGGGAATTGAGATAAGCTACGGATCTCAGAACATAAAGATTAGCAGTACCAATATTTCGATAAACAATGGTGCATTAGATGTAATGTAATTTTTATTTTCGTCAGTCAGTATTACTTTTTGAAGAATTGTTATTTCTGAAAGATTTGTATCAAACTTTAATCTGCCAACTCTCTCAATCTTTCTAGACCTTCTTCTAATTCTCTAACTCTTCTTCGATTTTCTTCCATTTCTTGATTCAATCTCTCTATCTCTCTTCTGTCTGCGTCCGGATCTGTTTCATAACAATGTTTGAGGTTACGAGCTGCTCTAATTGCATTATAAAGTAATCCAAGAGCTGCTACTACAGCAAGTATTGCAGCTACTTTAGTAACGGTGGGGTCGGGAGCAAGAGCTCCAGCAACAGCTATGATTGCTGCAACAACAGCCGCAGCTAATCCTACAATGGATGCCCAATAATCAGCTTCTTCCCAGCCGCAACTCCAAGAAGGCGATAAAACGATTGGACCATGAGTGAAATTCATTACAGAAATATGTTCTCCAGAGTGTACGCCAGTCTCAAGATACATCATATTATTTTCTAGAAGGGATCCTGAAAGACTATTTCCTAACGGACTAGTTTTGAGATGATTTGTTTCAAAACCTAATTGGTTTTGTTCACCTGTCTGTTGAACAACATGGGTAAGCTCATGAGCTAATAATTTTCTACCCTGTGTTGTTTTAGGGTCGTATCCACCATCATTAAAATAAATATCATTTCCCATGGTAAATGCTCTTGCATGAATAGAGGCATTTGCTTTAACTGCATTACTATCAGTATGAATACGTACTCTACCAAAATCAAAACCAAATCGAGGTTCCATAAAACCTCTAGTTGAAGAATCAAGTGATGAACCTTGACTCATTTTAATAGGATCTATTTTTTGAACAATTTCATTTGGAGGTTCCAAGTAAACTGAGGAGGATGATTGAATTTTTCTGTGAATGCTTAATTCTTCTTCTTCCATCTCACATTTTGTACATTTACGGTTAAGAGTATCTTGATCTTTTTGTGAAGATATATCTTTAGAATCAGATAATGGCATATTTACAATCTTTTCAGCTATTCTGTCTGCTTCTCTTTCGTAGGGATCGTTGGGTTTGCTTATCTTTAATTTGGGCTGTATTGGAAGATTTTCGAATTCAAATCCCGAGTTATTTTCAATTGATTTATTCTGTATCTTCTCATCTGTTTGATTGTCATCATTATAAGAAGAATGATTTTGAATGAGAGGTTTTGTAAATATAGATTCAGATGGAGAATGTTTTGAAATATTTTTTTGAAATAAAAAGCTCATAAGTAATTAAGTGAGTTATAAATAAAAAACATATCGAATTTCTATCTCAAGTAGTTACAGTCTGGAGTAATGATCGATAGGGCACCAGTCCTCGGAAAAATCTTCGGGCATGCTCCTGAAGCAGAATCTCCTTTCTCTGTTTGAAATTGGGATCAGTCCGCCTGTTTTGTCGTAGAGATTCTCGTCGTTCTTGCCTTGCTCTCCAGCAGTCTAACCATACCCTGCCATACCTTTTTCAGAAGGTATAGACAAGTCCCAGTTGTTCGGATTCTTCCTGCTCCAGAATTCTTGGTTCAGGCCTCCTTATAATTTGGTTATCTGTTCTGTCTTTCTTTTTCGTAGATGACATCAGAATGACTGACCTTTAGCTTAGGTTGAATAGAGATGTTTTGAAATGCAAATTCTGAATTATTTTCAATTGATGTACTCTGAATATTTCTATCTGTTTGATTGTCATAAGAAGAATGATTTTGAATGAGAGATTTTGTAAAAGCAGATTCAGATGGAGAATGTTTTGAAATATTTTTTTGAAATAGAAAACTCATATGTAATTAAGATGATAACAAATAAAAAAGATATCGAATTTTTGAGTAATAAATAGAATTTTGTTAATTTGTTATTTAATGAAATTTAGTGTTTTACAAAATTTGGATTTAGTTGGATTTTTGAGTAATAGATTTTTTTTGTGCATTTAAGTTTTGGTATACAGAATTTGCCAACTGATTCCCAATTGATTGAGAGTTTATGTTTTTATCTATTCTCAAATTTCTTACATTGATATTTTGTACGGTGTTTGATTCTGAGTTATCAGTCTTCAGACCATTTTTAACTAAAAGACGATGTAATTCCTGATTAAATTCAGAGGTGATTCGGACATGATCATGAAAGTCAAATCCATCAAGAACAAGTGTTCCGATGTTTATTTTGATTTCATCCATTACCAATCACCTACCTCTATACGAGTTAATGGTTTTTCTAGTTTGTCGTATTCAGATTTTGCTGCCTGTTTAAGATGAGACATGTTTATTGGAATGTCATCTTCTGCCGCCAAAAAAGCAGCATTAAGTGCTATGTTACGTATGTTTCCTCCAGTAACGCTAAGCTTACTTAGTTTTCCAAAGTCTACACTATTAGTTGGAGCAAGTTTTGGAAATGATCCTTTCCATATCTTTTCTCTACTTTTTTCATCAGGAAATGGAAAGTTTATTACAAATCGTATACGTCGCAAAAAAGCAGTATCCATGGCATTTTTATAATTTGTAGCAAGAATGGCCAGACCATGGTAAGACTCCATTCTTTGGAGAAGATAACCAACCTCAATGTTTGCATATCTGTCATGGCTGTCATGGACTTCACTACGTTTTCCAAATAGTGCATCAGCTTCATCAAAGAATAAGATAGAACCCCCATCTTCTGCAGCATCAAAAATTTTACGAAGATTCTTTTCGGTTTCCCCAATATACTTGCTTATAATCATCGACAAATCAATTCTAAAGAGATCTAAGTTTAGCTCGTTTGATATTACTTCTGCAGCCATAGTTTTTCCAGTTCCACTTTCACCTGCAAACAAGGATACATCTCCAAGACCATGACTTGCAATATTTTCAAATCCCCATGTGGTATACACTTTTTCTTTATTTTTTATGTGACGAATCATGTCATAAAGAGATTTTTTTTCTTTTTCTGGCAACACCAAATCATTCATGGTAGATTTTGGCACTATTCTTTGTGCAAGCCCAGACATTTTAGGACGGGATATTTGGCGACAAGATTCCCATACAGTAGTATAAAGAAAATTTTCATCAAGGTGGGTTTTTGTCTCTGAATCTAATGCAGAGTTAATCACAGTATTGCTTGCAAGATGAATAGAATAGGAATCAAAATCAAATTGATTTGTTATTTTATTAACAGTGCCATCAAAATTTTTGTCATCATGGAACTCATCCAAGTATTGTTTCCAAAGAGTTTTTTGTTCAGATCTCTCTGGTTTTTTTACTGGAACATTAAAAGAAGTAACTTCTTCCATATTTTTACCCATCCAACCTTCTAGAGTACTCAAAAAAATTGGACCAGTCAAATTTCCTCCAAGAAATTTATCAAGAACTTCTTTGTGGTTAGAGTCTAAATCGTCTGCTTGTATGTAAAGACATGCCCCCAAGAGGGCAGAGTCTCTATTCCATAGACGCATAAATGATTCCATTTCATCAACTTTTCCAGGAATGGATTGGGGCAGTAATTTCCACATTCTTAATCCCAATTTTTCACATGCATCATACCCAACAATTTTTTTGTTTATTGTATCTGAACCAAGTAATTGAATGACAGATAGTTTTTTGTTATGTCTAAAAGAATCTACTATGTTCTTTACTAATTGATGGTTGGATTTTATCAGATGTTTTTCAATTTTAATTGGAGTTACAAATCCACGAAGTCTTGGATCCAAATAGTTAATGCCTGTCAGATAATGTAATATTCTCTCATCAATTCGTATTTGAGAGGTAGTTATTGTTGTATTGGGTGTGTTTTCAAGAGATATCAAATTTAGACGTCTTAGCGGAGATTCAGGAGTCAAAGCACTCCAATGAGCTCCGGGTAAAATTGAAAGTGCCAGTTCAAAATTTGGATAAGGATTGTGAGAATTATTTTTTATACATAGTTGTTTGAGTTCTGAATCAAGTTCATTTCCTGCGCACAGCACTAACACATACTTTTCAAAAACAGATAATCCAAAAAGATGACTTAAAAATTCCAAAGAAGGAGACGATGAATCTATGTCTTTATTCCATAGTGGGGGTCTTGATTTTTCATCATTTGATAATGTGTTTTTTTTAGGGAGAATATTTGCTTTGATTAATTTTTTAACGTAATTGATTTGGTTTGAAAGATAACTTTGATTTTCTTCTACCCAATTATTTTGCATATCTATTTGATTCACTTTATTTTTACATATGGTTCGACGTATTTCAAGTATGTAGGACTATCTGGATTATCATCTACTAACAAACGACTTTCTGCACCATCGACACGTAATCTAAGTAAATAGGTACCTGCTGGAAATTCATCTGAAATTTTTATAGAGACATTATTGATTGCATTGTTTTCTTTTTGATGTTTTTCTATAACAAATGTCTGATCCCCAACAAGTAGTAAAGCTTGTTGATTTGACAGAATTGGAGGCTCAAAGTCTACTGTCAATATACTTCCTCTATTAACCTCCTGAGGAGTTATCTTTGTTATCTTTGGTGACAGAATAAATGCACCTAAATTAGATTCATTTGCTCCCTGATGTTCAGTAGGTTCCAAACCAAGCATTATAGGATGAGATATTTTGATCTTTTTTATTCCTGCAGTCAAACCTGAGGGAATCTTTATTGAAATTTTATTGTGGGCAATATCTGAGACAGGCGGTTCTACTTTTTTGTCATCTATATGCACAAAAGTTTTATCTTCTTGAAGGTTTTTACCTAGAATTTTGATTTGTGCATCAGAACTGTACTCTAAGTTTTGGGGTTCAATTTTAATAATGACTGGTTGTTTAATTGGTTTAACATAAACAAGTCTTTCTTTAACTGGCATAGGTGGTTTGGGTTGTTTTTTGGTATCAAGTAACAATACGCTTGCCTGAAATGCCATAGAAAGGCGATAATTGGTTTGAAAAAAGGAAGACCAAACTTTGGTTAGTTCTTCGACTGAAAACATTTCAGGTTCAAGTTTTATAGTTTGAATATCATTAGGCAAATCAGAAAACTGTACTTTTTCTTGCGATTTGATAGCATCAGAAATAATATCTTTTGTAAGTATAGGATTTTCAGTAATAATCCTTATTGCGCTTCCAAGAATCTGTTGTGATAACAAATCGTCGTTATCTGTTCCATACGCTGTAAGTAAATAGTGTAGATCAAGACCTATTTTAGGACGTGAAACGAGTTCTCCAGATGAGTTTCTCGTAGGCAAAAATTCGGTTTTGTATGCAGTATTGTAGGAAATATGATAAAGAAACAGATTTAGCATGTTGGCCGAGGGTTCAGAGTTTATTATATCAAGAGGTTTGTTGTGAATTTTGACACCAGGGATATCTGTTTGAATTTCTTCTAATAAATGATTTATTGCTGCAGTTACTGTAGAGATAGCAAGAAAATTACTCATAGTGCACCTTCTTTTCGTAGTTGCAAATATTCACTTAACGACATTCTGTTAGATTTAGGAGTAGAGTTATTGTTTTTTGTCTGTTGCGGCAAGTTTGCTCTTACTTCTATTTTATCTATGTTTATTGTAACAATATTTGAATTATTTTTTTGTACATCTTCATAAGGACTGATATGGGTATTGATAACAGGAGATTCTTTGTTGTAAGGCTCAATTTGGATAGGAGATTCTTGCATGTCGATATTTTTTTTGGTTTCATTTTTGGATTTGATTTGAGATATATTCGAATTGTCAATATTTTCAGTGGGTTTAGTAACATCTAGTTTTACATTATTTATTTTATTTTCATTGATATTGATGGTGTTTTTGGTGATTATGTCTTCGGTTTTGGTAATTTTGTTGAGATTTGTGACAAAACTATTTTTTTCAAGAGTATTGACGATATCTGTTTGATCATTAGTCAAAGCAGTGGTAGGTTTTTTGGATTCCAAATTCATTTTGATATTTGTTTGAGGTTCAGCATGTTTTTTGGTATTTGTCAAAACAGAATTTTCTAGGGGGATTTCTTTTTTCTGGGACTTGATTTGTGGATTGATTACTTTTTTTGGTGGAATACTAGGTGAAAGAATAGATGGTTTGTCAATTACAATATTTTTTTCTTGAGATTTTTCTTCAATAGGTTTTTTTAAATTAGAAAATCTTGTAGTCTTTTTTACGAGATGATTAATTTTATCTTCTTTGATATTTTCAGGTGATTCATTATCGTCAGTAATTGATTTTGTATTGTTTTTAATCTTGGTTGTTTCTAGTTGAGATGGCTTTTCAGTTTTTTTGGAGGGTACCAAATCAGGCTGTTCAGGAGAAGATTCCACATATTGTTCTTGGTTTTCATTAGGATTGTTTGTGAGTTGGTTTATTTTTGAATTGTATAATCCAAAATTTGGAGACAGATCAGGAATTATCTCTGATTTCGGAGTTTCTGATTTTCTACTAAGGGTTCTGTTAACAACATGTTCAATAAACATATTTTTCATTTTATTCACCTGAAAGAGTCTCGTTGATTAATTCGATATATCTATGACGTTTTTGTATGGGCAAATTAAGAATATTTTTTTCACTCCAATTGTAATTAAAAGCAAGCCAATGAATCTCTTTTTCAAGAGATGAGATTTGCGAGTATATTTCTCTTAGAACGAAATTCTCTATTTCAAATGGTGTTTGTAAACTATGATCACATGCAGGGCACTTTAAATCAAGAATAATATCTGCCATGGGATCTATCTCATTGAGTTTTGGATTTACTGCATCAATAATCTCTTGAGGAAGAGAAGAGTCAGATAAGTTTGGTTTTGATGATACAATGCAGGATCGTATCAATTGGTCAGTGGGTTTTTCTTTGAAATTTCTTTTATCTGAATAAGATAATATTGATTCTTGATCTAGTACGGTTAAGGGTCGTATTTTTAATGAGAAATTTTTTGTATGGATAAGGTAGTTTTCTGTTTTGATTTGTTTTGTACCCAAATTCAAAAGACTATCTATATCAAGTTCAAACGAAGCTTTTTCCTTGCAGGAGTCACATGTCATAATACAAGAAAGAGAATTACCAAAAGTTATTTTTCGTAAATTTAGCAACAAACAGATTCTATCGCCTATGGTCAAGGTTTTAAACAGTTCATCTTTTTGAATTTTGGTCATTTCTGACTCAAACAATGTTGTTTTTTTTAGTAATTCAGTTGTTTGTAAGAAAGCAGGTAATTCATTTTTTATTGACTCTAAGAATTGCTCATCAAAACCATTGAGTTCACGTAGTTTAACGTGATATAGTTTTGATTCTGAACTTTGCAGCCCATGAGACAGAGTGACTAAAACTTGTCTCATTTGTACAACCCATTAATCTGTAGTTACAAAGTTGGTTCAGTAGGTTCTGTAACAGCTTCGTCTCGTTCCCATCCTTCGTTTTCAAGCTTAATTGTTTGAATTGCAACTGCGTTTGCATTTGCATCCAATTCAGGTAACGCTTGGTATTCTGAGACCCAGCAACGATATACTCTGTAGGCAAGTACAAGTTGACCTGCTTCATTATAGACCTCTATTACCAGATCCTTGCGAAAGTCCTTTAGTGATGATTCTTCTCCAAGTCCTGTACCAAAGTTCCATACCTTCTTTGACCAGTTTTCAAATTCAAGATCATGTGTTACACCTCTTTCTAATGTGATTGCCTCATATTCTGACCTGCCAGGAGACTTCCTGCTTGTGCTAGGATCACCGCCCTCTCTATGAGTTACTACCTCTGTAGTTCTTTTGAGGGCAGACATTTTACTTAGACCTGCCACAAATCTTCCATCCCATTTTAATCGGAATTTGTAGTTTTTGTAAGGATCAAATCTACTGGTATTTACACTAAACTGAGCCATACTATGTCTTCTCCTGTCCTGCTAGCTGTTGTATTTTCAATATAACAAACTCTGCTGGTTTTAGTGGTGCAAAACCTACTAGAATATTTACAATTCCTCGGTCAATATCATATTGAGTGGTTGTCTCCTTATCACATTTTACCAAATAAGCTTGTTTAGGATCACTTCCTTGAAATGCTCCCTTTAAGAAAAGATCATGCATAAAGGCTCCAATATTTAATCGAATTTGAGTCCAAAGAGATTCGTCATTTGGTTCAAAAACAACCCACTGAGTTCCCCGATAAAGACTCTCTTCAATGTATAATGCGGTTCTTCTAACCGGAAGATATTTCCATTGATCAGCAAGTCTGTCAGCACCTTTTAGTGTTCTACTTCCCCATATTACAGGACCTGCACTGGGCATGATTCTCAAACAGTTAACACCAAGTGGGTTTAGCTGTCCATTCTCATCGTCAGTTAATCTTACCTGCAGATCAGAAACGCCTGCCAAACTCGCTTCAATTCCTGCAGGAGCTTTCCAAATTCCTCTCTGAGTATCATTTCTAGCAATTACCCCTGCAACTGCACCACATGGAACAAAGCTGGCTAATCTGTTGTCATCTTTTACATCTCGCATAATTAATCTAGGGAAAAACATTGTAGCGTTTTCACTAATCATGTTTGATTTTGCACCATTTACAGCATCACTAATTTTTTTCCAAGAAAGCGGAGGATCCACAAGAAGTATGGCTCTTCTTTCCTTGCAATATTGATTTGCAGCAGGATACACATCAGTAGCTGCTTCATCATCTTTATCATATGGTGGAATACAGAGAATGTTAAACAAATCAACATTGTCTAGTGCAAAAATGCCTGTCTTACTAGATTGACTTCCAAGTACATCATTTGATTTTAGATTATTTCCATCTGTTCCTTCTTTGGATTTATCCTTGATTGTATAATCACCAGCAGAAGGAACTTTGTCTATTGCACTTTCTCCATCCTTTACTCGAATTAGTCTAGATTCATTTTGCAATACCTTGGTAACGAATTTGGAGCTTTTATTATTAATGGAAAGGTTCAGAAAACTTTCTACTTCATTTGTTCCGCTATCAGTTACAGCAAGATTGAAAAGATTTGCCTTGTCTGGATCAGTGTCATTGATGTCCTCGTTAATGTTTATAGAAAGATTATTGCCCCAACTTCCTGGATTTGCAGATTCAAATTTCAAAGTAGTGCCTGATTTTTCAAATTCAGTTACTTTTCCAGCATTATCAATACGAACTATGACTGCAGTTGAACCGCCATTCAAAAAGTAATGATAAACGGCATAACTCATCTTACTTTCTCTGAAAATCCCCCCAAAAATTCTCTCATAGTCTCCAAAACTGTGAATGATAACAGATTCGTTGAGAGGCCCTCTTGCGGCTCTTCCTACAAAAGCTGTTATTGATGTACTTACTCCAGTAATTGTTCTGGTCCCACTTGGCAGTTCTTCAACATAAACACCAGGATAACTCACAGATACAGGTATCTAAATCTCCCCCCATAGAGTTTCAGTTATTACAAAAGAGTTTGAATAAAATATCATGCTGTCTAAAGGCATCTGAATTATTTAAGTTTTAAAAATTTGAAAATATACCTGAGACATTTTTTCAAACATGATAAGAATTACCATTATCTAAATGAACACAAAAATCTGTTAATTGATTTCTGGAATCGTTTTTCCATTAACGAATTCGTTTTCTGATTCGTGTTCCTAATCTTTTTTTTGCCCTTTTTTTCTTAGTTTTTTTAACCGCGCCACCACTTTTCCTTGTAGATACAATCTTCTTTGCATCCGCTAACTGTTTTTTCTTTAATGCGTCTGCTGCCTTCTTTGCATCTATCATCTTCTTTGCATCTATCATCTTCTTTGCATCTATCATCTTCTTTGCATCCGCTAACTGTTTTTTCTTTAATGCTTCAGTTCTTTTCTTTGCATCCGCTACTCTCTTTCTTTCATCAGATATTCGTTTTCTTTCATCAGATATTCGTTTTCTTTCATCAGCAGCTCGTTTTTTCTCTTCTTTTTCTCTCTTTAATTCCTCAGCTTTTCTTTTTCTCTCTAGCGCTTTTTGTTTTTCTTCTGCGGCTAGTTTTTTCTTTTGTTCTTCTTTATTTTGCTTATCTTTTTTCTTTTGGAGTTTTTCTGCTTCTTTTTCAGCTCTAATTCTTTTTCGTTTTTCTTCTCTTTCACGTTTTGCAGCCTCAGTGACTTTGGCTTTCTTGTCTTTTTCTGTAGTTTTTAGTCCTTCAAAATTTGTAGGAATATCAACTGAGGGAACAGCCCACCATCTCAGCATTATTTTAGTTAGTGTTATTAGTTGATGTATACTTGACAAATTGTTAGACTCGGTTGTAAAAAGCTCTAATCGGCCATCAGCATTTTGTCCAAGGTGGATTTTTTCTGCAGTAGTGTTAAACTTTGACCAAATATTCCATTCATCATTGAGTGCACTTTGTGTAACATGCCAAATTTCATTTGTATCTTTCTCCAAAGCAAACAATTCTAGATTTCCATCAGCATTTTGTGTAACAGTGACTTGTTTTATTTTGATGCTAGAGGGTTTTCTAAGGAATCTAGTAAACCGATTCTTAAGATTACCAAGTTTTGTTTTAAAGTAATAGAGTCTAGACCAATTATCCCAGCTACTGCTGCTGTTAGGAATTGTTTGCATAGTATGCCAAAGAAGATCATTTTCATCTATTGCAAATAATTCTAGCTGTCCATCAGAATTTTGTCCAACAGTAACTTGTGAAACATTCACCCCAGCTATAGGATTCCAATCACTCCAACTCTTTTGTTGTGTAGAAATTTGGTAAATGTGCCACAAGGGAGTGTTGACTTTAATTGATGGTTTTGACACAGGTGTTGTTGTTGCCAAAACCATAGTTCCTGGAGTATATGTTTTAGAATCAATTTCGTTTTTCATTGGAATTGAATTTGCCCAAGTCTTTGTAATGTTAGAATTTAGTGCATATGTCATGTATTTTTTTGAAGAGGTTTTTGATTTTGATGCCTTTTTAGCAATTGTATATTTTGGTGAAGTAATTTTTTTATAGCTTGAAGCAAGCAAATTTGCTTTTACGGCGGGACTAATCGTAAAGGTATAACCAGGTTTTGTGTAAGTTGATGTAGCAGGAACTGCAAAAACTTCTAGTCTACCATCAGCATTTTGTGCAACTGCCATCTGTTTGATTTTTAGATCTGGGAATTTTGACCATCCACCCCAGCTGCCATTTGGAACAGACTGCTGTACATGCCAAAGCATGTCATCAGTGCCAATTACGAAAACCTCAAGACTTTCATCGGTATTTTTTCCCACCTGAATTTGTTTTGCTTTACCATTAAGACTTGACCAGTTTTCCCAATCCCCATTTGGGGTTTTTTGAGTAGAGTGCCAGACAGAATAATTGTCATCTATTGCAAAAACTTCTAGTCTACCATCAGCATTTTGTGCAACTGCCATCTGTTTGATTTTTAGATCTGGGAATTTTGACCATCCACCCCAGCTGCCATTTGGAACAGACTGCTGTACATGCCAAAGCATGTCATCAGTGCCAATTACGAAAACCTCAAGTCGTCCATCTTCATTCTGTGCAGACACAACTTGGTCAAACATCTCTTTTTTTGTAGATGAAGATTTTTCTTGAGTGAAAAGAAGTTTTTTGTTACTCCATTGAATATTAGATGTGTTTTGCCTATAATTTACTATAAGAGCGTAGAATTTATTTTCATCTATCATTATGGGTTTAAAGTATAATGGTTCTGATTCGGATTCATCATTAGATAAAACATCCTTTAGACCCAGATGCTCTGCAAGAGTTTCTGATGTAATAGAGTCAGGACTTGTGAATCCATGAAGTTCATTAAACATTGAAAGCAAAGATAGATCACCGATTTGTCGGACTTTATCTCGTAGCACTCCATCTTCTGGCTCAACATTGGTTTCACCTAATGTAACTATTGGAGGAGCTGAGCTTAGTGCATTTGTTTCAATGTCATGATAAATTGGTCCAATAATCTTGTAAGACTCATTTGGGATTTCATCAGAGATTAATCCGCTATGTACTTTGAGACCAACTGGAAGCTCGTTCTTGTTCATCTTGGTGTTAAAGATTATTGGAAGGTGAATCCTGTTACCATCGACATCTAAAAGAGATGCTTCTACTTGCTGCTCATCTGTAATATGATCAATTTGCCAATAACACTTTGCCAGACCATTTAGATCAGTTTCAATATCTAGAAAATCAATTTGATTTCCTATCGGTATTTCTTGGCCTGAAGATTCTTCAAATAGTGAACCTTGGCCTTTTTTTACTTCAAAATGTACCGTAAATCCCTCAACTGGTTCTTTGCCTCTTGCAACTCCCACAATTAGAGGAGAAGGAAGGATTTCTCTTGGGCCTGCACTTTGACCATCACCACTCACATAATTTAGAACTGTGAGATCAGATATTGCAGGAAAAATATTACGATAATCAATGCGGGATACAAAGCCATCTGTTTTATCATATTGTAAAAGAGCAAGAGATGCATAATGATGTCTAATGCCTTCAGCGCTGCATTCTGCTGATAATCCATCTTCATTTTGTGGCCACTCTACATCCCCAGTTCCAGTTCTTGCAGGAATAAGCCAATAATCCCCGACATTATAGTTACCCTGTTTTGAGAATTTGATTTCAATTCCATTTTCCAAAGGCAAGAATCCATCATTGGTACCAGGTATCACTACTTTTTGTTCGCCATCTTTAGAATCCCATCTTATGATTTTTGGGTTGAATTGTTGTGGAAAGTTCTCCTCAGTAATTTGTTTTCCTTTAGTAGAACCTGAATCAAACTCTAATTGTCCTTGTATGTTTGAATCATCTTTTATCTTAACCAAGGTTCCAGGTATTCCCCATAGATCATACCGGTCATCTCTGATCTCAACCCATTGTCCTCTTAGATCACTTGTTAGGTCTCTGCCAATACTTGAGATGTAAAGAGTACCTCCAACTATATCTACAATTTTGGCAGCAACTGAGCCATTGTCACGTGAAAACTTGAATGTAATATCATCACCTGGTTTTGAACCTGGTTTGTGAATCTCAACTCTGTAAAGATGGTTTTCTAAGCTATGGTATCCTGATGTTGGAGGTAACATACAAAGATCATCAGAGTTATTTTTATCAGCACTTGAAGTAACCTTAGATTGTGAGGTTCGGACTTGAAGTGTTCCTGACGATAAATTCTCTGATAAAAATTTCATTCCTAAAATAGAAGGAGAATCACTAATTTCATCTATTTTTTGTAATCTTACCTGCCATTGAATTTTTGTTCTTGTTGTAGTATCTGGACCACCAAGTGCAGGTTCGAGCAGCGAGGGATCATCTAATGCAGTAATGTGACGTTCCCAAACATCAAGATATGCTAGATAATGCCCATCTTCTGAAGGTTTGTCCATAATTGGTTCCGCTGTTTTTGTGGGAGGAGAAATCTGCTCTGTTAGTCCATCCAAATCAGATTCATTTTCTGCAATAAAACCATCAACATAGTAACTTCCTTTTCCAACATTAAAGGAATGATTGTTCAGAGTTATACGAAATCCATTATTTTTTATCGAAGTTCCACTTTTTCCGATAATATCTTTTAGTGCGGTCCTATCATAATGAGATTGGATATCAAATTGCTCATTCCAATCAGCGTCAACCTGGACTCTTCCTTGCTGCATCCGTACTTTACGATAATGTTTTGTATTTTCAAACGTTGAACGACTGATATCTTCTTTCATTTTGCTAAATCATACTCCTCAACTAACATATAGTATTGCAGTCTCCTTACCAAATGGTAGATACTTAGCTAGAGATGACTTAAAGTTGTTGATTCGTGAAGTCTGGTTCAGGAAATTAAATGCACCAATCTCCTGCAAGTTTTCGGCTCCCTCAAGTATTTCTTTTGGAGTGTTATGGATATCAAGTTGAGCATATCCAGGGGCATCATAACGCAAAGATGTAAAGTTTGGCAGATTTGTACTCAAAGAAACGTTCTCATCTGATATGAATTTGTCAGAGCTTTTCATGATACATTTGTAACATCTTGGAGCCTTTAGATTACTATGAAGATAACAAAATTTTACAATTCCCTGCTGGCGTCGTTTAACATTAAGTGAATTAGTAAATATGCTATTTTTTGCAAGAGTTAGAATGTTTGTATGCACATCGCCAATGATTGTACAGTTTTTGACAGAAAGTTCATAGCAAGATATTGAATCGCTATGACCATTAGACTTTTGACCATCAATAATGGAATTTGTTAGATTTAATTTTGCATCAGAAGATCCCAAATGGATTCGGCCAACAATGCTGTTTTTAATTTCTACAGTCAATCTCTCATTTCCACTAGGAAGATCTATGCTTTTTTGATTTTTTGAATTTGGGACAAGTGTGCATTGCCTGACATGCAGAAAACGAAGGTCTCCATTCTCGATGTGAAACAAAGATTCGGGTTCTTTTGATTCAGGATTTGAAGATATCAACAATCCATCTAAAACCAATATAGATTCATGGTTAGTGTTTGGTTTTTGCTTGTCAGATTTTATAGTAAGAGGATTTTCAAATTTCAATAATGGTCTTTGCCCCATTTTTGATCTTATCTCAAGGGACATACCAGATTTTATGACTAATGTAGAAATTGGTTCATCGTAAACTTCACTATCCATTATTTCAAAAATAGCAGCATTACTTGGATTTTCTGTTTTAGATTGCCAATCATTAATTGCATCAGATAATGTGGAAAAAATTCTTAGCTCTTTGTCTGCATCATCTGTAACAAGCAAAGAATGTTTTTCTCGAATTTTTTCATTTTTTATTATGTAATACCGTTGTATGTTTTCAGACCCGAACTTTTCACTTAGAATTGAATCATCTCTTTCATAGGGATTACTCCCCAAATTCCCGCTAAAAGCATAGTAGTAGCTTACCCGAACTTTTTTTGGGATTTGATTTTTTGGAAAAAGTATCCTTCCAAGTTCTGGATCCACTGCAATCATTCCTTCACGAGGTCTATTTTCCCAATCAGTAAGATTGGAAACTATAATTTCATCAGAATCTACATTTGTACCATCAGATTCAATGTTAATAGACATGTCATCACCATAATAATCATAAAAATTATTCTTGAGAGATTTTCTTCTTATTGGGTGTGGGAGATTTTTCTCCTTAGCGATATGAGAAATAGATTGTTCTGTAATAGGATTGTTGTATAATTTTATATCATTTCCCAAAGGATCAAAACTGAATTTTCCATCTTTGTGATTAAAAGCAGTAGAATCCACAATAGGAAAAGTTTGAAGACGCCAAAAAAATAGTCCAATGTTTTGGATATTGTGCCATCCTTTATTGTCTTGAATTGTTCGTGTGTCAAGAGTATGGCACATTGTATCAAAAGGAGAATCTACAAGTTCGAGTTCATTTGTTTGGTGTAAATCAACTGTTTTGTTTTTCAGATTCAGATTGTTGAGATTCTGGGTAACTGGCAATAACTGGAAAAACTCTACGGCTCTGGTATCCCATCCTGTAACATCTCGAGCAATTTGTTCAAGGGAATGTAGTGTTCCTTTTCGACGCATTTGTGCGATCTGGTTGGCAACCAACGCTCTCTGAGAGAAATTCCTAATTGGTGTATCAATATTTTGAACTCCTAAAAGATCACCGACATATGGAATGACCCATTTTTTACACGTTTCAATGAACCAGTTATCATATAGTTCTCCAATGTCCGACTCGATTATGTTTGCCTGTTTTGAGATAACATCAAATAATGACTCTAATGGCTTTCCTAACTCTTGATCTTTTTTTCGATAAATTGCAGGTAAAAGTTCGTAGAGGGTTTCTTTAGTAATCATTGTAAAATCTCCGTAATAATTACTCCTTCAGTGTTTATTGTTAAGAGGTCAACTATAGGTTCATGGTGTCGTGTGGAGGGCCGTAATGATGAAGATACTATTTGTTTGAGCTGTGATTTTTCTTCAGTCTCATATAGTTTATCAATATCAACTGCAAGGATTCCTTTGATTTTTTGAATTGTAGACATTACTTCACTAAGTGTAACGTCTTGTCCAAACTGTCTTGCTTCAAATGAGAATGTTTTGGATAATTCCTGAATGACTTTTGGTTTTATTTTTTCAAATTGATGTTTCTCATCTATCAAAACTTTTACTTTAACATTGAATGTTTTTCTTTTGAATTTGCTAAAACGAAACTGTATCATAGAATCTTTAATTGAGTTAATTTTTAACTCCAGACTTTTACGTAAAATACTGTCAGCATTTTGTCCCTTGCTGTCAGCTATAACTAGATGAACAATTTTTGATAGGCCATCCCAGCTCTGCATGGCCAATGCCTTTTCTACACCTTCAAAGCTTTCAGCATAATCTTTAAAATCGCTTAGCGATATGATTCGGTTCATTGTTAGTAGTTTTATGGGGGCATTTTTTCTAGCAGTATTCAGATCTTCAGGATCAGTTGCATTTGTTGCAGATACAGGATTAGTAACACTACGAACACCAAGTGATCTATTGAGTAAGAGATTAAGTTGATTTTCATTTACCATTCCATCTTTACCCATACCAAGTCTGTAATTGGCATGTATGTTTTCTATTCCCATAGGAGGTCTCATTCCATATGCTCCATTACCAAAAATCAAAGAAAAGTTACCATCATCATCAACTTGTGTAACGTATGATTTGTCACTTGATTTAAGACTAAGAAAATTATCTGACTCTTGCCATAATTCATCGCCCACCCTCACTTCCAAAGTACTACCAGATTCTTTGATGTCAGGCAGGACATACGTAACTGGTTTGCCTTTAAGAACAAATTTTTGTCTGCTCTGAGAAGGATCCCCGCTTCCCAAGATTTCATGACGTGTCTCTCCATGAGTTGCCTTTACAACATTGAAATTAAAGGCAACAGTATCTCTTTTGTAGCTGTTTTCAAGAGGAGATATCTCTAAAACAGTATTTTCAGAGTTATTTTGTATAGTGATAATTTGAGAGATTTCGCTTTTAGTTTTAGAATCATTTTCGAGTTCTCCTGTTACTGAGACATACCGTTTTTCTTTCAAACCCTCTAATTTTTTCTCCAGGGTTATCAAATGATTGAAATTATTGATTGGAGTAGGGATGGCAACTCTTGCTAGTGTTAGTTTCTTGCTAGCAATATATGCACTAGTTTCATGTAATTCGTATTGATCTAGATTTTGTAGTTCATCCAATCGTAATACGTTTACTTTGTAATTTAGTTCAAAATCATTTAGTGAGATACTGTTTATCTCATTTACTTTGTATGCATCATACTTTTCTTGATCTTTTAGAACTATCCAGTTATTTGGTACAATATCAGGATACGTATTATCTAAATATAGAAAACCATTCTTACGGTTTTTTTTCATTGAAAAATCACGTACTGTATAATAAACTTCATAGAATAATCTACGTCGATAGGATCCAAGTATTCTTTTTACATCTTTTCTGTATCTAGGATCTTTGTCAATTTCTCTAAGATTCAGATTGTACTTGAAACCTTTTAGGTGAAACTTTGTAGAATCTAATACATCTCGTAAATATTTTGTATAATTATTGCTATTTCGCAGATAAACATAATAGTATTTTTTTTGTTTCAAAAGTTTATGATCTGCATTATGTCCAAATAACCCAACTTGATTTTCAAATGAATAAAAAGACAAATCAAATTCGTTGTTATCTCTAACTACAATATTTTTAAAATTCTGTGAACTCGAATCAATGATTATGGTGGTAGTCTGTAATTTTTGATCTATTTTTACATCAATAATTTTTAGGAAGATTTTATCTACAATATCTTCAGAATTCTTTTTAGATACTACAATTAGAATGTCGTCTCCGGGGCGAAGCCCAGTACTTATTCCATCAAACACGAACTCTTTTGAGTTGCTTAAAACATATTGTTTCTCAGTAAGTTTTGGTTTTACAGAATTCCATTCTGAGTTTGCATCAAACTTTTCTACAGTTTCAAATACCTGAGGCAGTTCGCCTTGTTCTGGAAGGCTTTGTACTCTTGTTTTAATATCTATAGTAGCTCGGGTTATTTTATCAGGAATATCATCTAAAGTAAAGGCTAGAAAAGTAGTTGCTGCCAACCCATGCCGTAGTTTGCGACCAATGAACTTTGAGAGTTCAAGTACTGAAAGTCTCTCTTTTGAGGTTCTCAAAAATCCTTCATTGGCTATTCTTTCTTGGTAAAAAGTTAGTACATCTGAAACCATAGCCCAACAATCAATCAAAGAGACACTTAGATCATCATCTCGGTTTGAAATTTGTCTAAAGGCATCTTTTGATACAAGATCATAATACATTGATGCCTTAAACAGATCATGGGTTCCAACTCGATATTTGAGAGAGTCAGAGCCAGGAAGATTTTCTATTCTAACTGGAGTTAATTGTCTTGACTTTATGTTTGTCAGAGAATCCAAAACATTAGAATCAGTAATACTCATAATCCCCCCTCCAGAGTAAATACAATTGTTCCATTTTCTTGAAAGTTTGGATCATTATCCAATCTTGCAATCTCAAATGGAGAGATATTTAAAATTCCATTTTCTAGTTCGTTGTTTTTTGATTCCCCAAATCGTTTAAAACGGTTAATTCTTACAGATTCAACTCCCTCAATATTCATTGCAACCTCATAAAGTTGACTTAGGAAAATAGATTTGTCAAATGTTAGATTATTGGGATGAAATAGACCTTTTTGTCTAATTCCCAAAGAGTTTTCAAATTCATAGTTGCTGAAAACGTCAAGTAGTTTCTCTTTAACTTGTTTTTTAAAATAATTAGAATCCACACAAACGTGAATTGCAATATCTAAGGCAACAAACTTTGGTGGTTTTATTCTAACTTCATTTCCTGCTAGACGATAGTTTTCTAAATAATCTTGAATATTTTCAACAAATTCATTATCGACTTCCTTGTTTCCTTTTCTGTCGACCACTACGTTAATGGTATTCCAAGAACCCGTCCATTGGATTTTGGCATTAGCTCTTTGGATTTCAGGATGTGTTTCAAGAATTTTTACATAGTCTTGTTCATTTACCGCCCTTTCTTGTTTGAGAAATGCATAAGGTGCAAACTGTTTTACATCTTCAATTGATTCGGGTTCTTTGCCACCACTTGCATTCATGGGATTTCGAATATTTAGTATAAAATCATCAAATGGAATAGTTTCCAAATCTGAGACTATGTGAGTAATAGTATCAGGCCCTACATTTCCTTTTATTCCATTACCGATGCGATATATGGCATAAAATGGATTAGAAAATTCCGAGGAACTAGGTATGGGAATGTTTCCAGCCTCAGTTTTTTTATCCCCGAATCGGATATTTGCCTGATTCTCATTATCTATTTCTATAACAAATTCGTAGGCATATTTGTCGCTGGATATAAGATCACTTACAGGAAACCATGTTTCATCATCTCCTAGGAGAATGATTTGAGGTTCAGAATTTTTTTTACTGTAATTAAGTGCTGAAGATGCGGACCCTTTAGAGTCAAAAGGAGATGAAAAAGTCAAGGGGGCACCTGAAATTTTTGGTGAAAATCTACCATCTCGAGGTACAAAACCTAGAAATTCCGATGCTATTATTTCATCACTCAAATTTTCTGCAGAAAAGTCATGAAGAATAGTATCTCCATGATCAGCTAAAACCACGTTTCCATATGCAACACTTATCCTAAGTTTTTCTGGTTCCTTTCCTACATTTGAATCAGGATCCACTGCATTTTTCTCCCAGAGACACAAAGGAAATGGCAATGCGTCCTCATCGTTCCAACTAATTTCAACAAGAGGAATCTGAGTTAATTCATCAAGGATATTTGTTACCGAAGTTAGACGTACTGCATGTTTATGAGATACATCACGATCAGATTTTCTCCAAGTTAGAGGAGAACGTATCTCTTCAAAAATCAAAACATCCCCTTCTTGTAATGTAAGATTGTTGTCATACAAAGTGGCAGATGTTGTTCCTTTTGGTAAGGTGCACTTTGGATCATCCCATGTGTAAAAGTAGATTTCATTGTGTTCTGAATAAAGCTCAACATCATGCATTGTTTCAAAAATCTGAGTATCATCTTTTATTTCCCTATCAAAATCATAAGGCCTTACAACTGTCTTTGTAGAATTGAAGCTGTTAGTTAGGAGTTTTGTTCCCTCGGGAATCAAAATCGGCATATTTTCAGAGTTTTTATTTTTTGCCAAGATATCATTTACCTGGATTGTTATCCAAACACGCGAATTGCATCCCTCGTTAATGAAATAATCAAGCAATCTTGCATGACGTCTAACTGAAATTCTTTGGCGAGCAGTAGAAAGATAGGCTTCAGTAGCTACTGCATCTTGATAATAGCTGAGCTGATCCCCTACATAGGCAAGCATTTCAATTATGGCTACGCCCATATCGGCAGGGTTTTGCTCATTCCAATTTGGGTTTATCAGAGAAAGCCTGTCAAGCATTAATTTGCGAAAGCTTGTATAATCTTTTGACATATAGTCAATTACAGGCTCAGAGATTGGCGGCAATGAAGGGATATTTTTAGAATTTAGTACACTTTCAGCATAATCAAAGTTAACAGGACAATCGATTCTAAAGCTAAAATCAGTTTTTGATAAGATAGTATCAAAATTAGGAGGAGGTTTGTTATAGTCATCAGATGAGACCAATTGTATAGAATACAAAGTCAGGTCGCCTACTTTATCAGGTCTGACAACAAGAATCTTTTCAGGATTATCTCTTAATTCTGCTATTGTAGATTCTTCTTTTGTTAACAATTTAGATGAGAGGTTAGAGTCTGCAAGAAGAACATTTGCAGGATATGCCCACTCTACGTTTACGTTCTTAATTCTAATGCCACCATCAATTAGAACATTGTCTTCACTTAGATTACTAATTGGTTTAAGGCAATGAATTAAAATAAGGGATCGAAAAGATTCTTCTGAAATATCAGGTGATAAAACAAAGTCAGAAATTTTGTTTGTAAAAACATCTAGATAGTCAATTCCGTTTATTGTTTTTGATTCTTTTACTGCAATTCTCCTTTCAGAATTATCACACGTTTGAGATGACAAATCAGACCTCCGTTGTAAATTGAGCTACAGTACTGGCAGATTTGTTTTTGATTTTGTATTGAACTGTAATAACTAGTTTTGATTCATCATTTTTTATCATTACAGATTCAACAGTGATCAAGTCGCCGAGCCACTTTTGAAGAGAGCCTTGAACAAGAAATTGTGTTGAGATTACTAGTTCATCGCTGTTTGATGCAAAAACTAATTGGTTTAAGCCACATCCAAAATCAGGTCGGTTTACCCGTTCTCCAGGAGATGTAAAAAGAATCTGTTCTATCATCTGTTTGATATGAATGTCATTGTCAACTGTTGCGGTGTTTCCGTTCTTATCAATTTGAAAAGGAAAATTATAATGCATTTTCACATTCCTTTGACTCTAGGCTGAGTTACAAGAATATTGGGAGGTCCTTGTGGTGCCTGTGCAGCGCTCTGACAGATTCCTGTACTAGTTTTTAGGATTACCTGTTGCCCATTAATCCGAACTCTTGTAGCTGGAACTAACCATCTCACAAGTATACATGGTTGTGGACTTGGAGATGTTGCAAGAAAAGTACATCCAGCTACTGTAAAAGTATCGGACATTGTAACAACTGGTTGTCCTGATACCTTCACCCGGGTGTTGGAAGTAATTGCAGTAACATTGCCCATATGAGGACAAGTAATGGTAGCACCAACCTGAACTATTTCACTTGACATTAAGAATAATCCTCATTTGGTATGAAAAATATGTCTAAAAAAGAATTTAACATAACAAAAGAACTGAATTCAAACATCGTGTTTCATGTTGATTTGAGTTTACTAATTATTAACATTTATCATGAGATTTGTATTTCTAAAAAAATAATTTCCGAGATCTTTAAAATATCAAAATATTGAATTAATCTAAAGAAAAAACTTGGACCTGAGGGGTAGGGTTTTTTTACAATGAATAATTTATCTCTGAAAGGTCTTTTTCAAATTCTAATTCTTTTAGGACTTTTGGTTCGTCAACAGAAATAGCATTATGAAAACCACGAAACTGCAGCAATGATATTTTTAGATGAGATAGCAGATTTCCCAAATGAATAATTCTTTGGTCCTCATTTGAGAGAAATCCTAAATCAAACATTTTAACATCTGAATCAATCTGAAACAGAGCTTTTAATTTTAGTACTTCAACTCCGTTTATTTTTTTTATAAATTCTACATAGGGTTTTATTGGATCCAAAGTAAATTCTAGATCAAACTTTACACTCTTTTCAATTCCTTGAGTTTGAATTTTAATATTATCCAGTAGAAGCTGTCCAAAATAAGAAGGAATTTGTTGCATTAATTTTTCAACTATTTTGTTTGCCAATCCTGAAAAGACAGAATCAACCTTAGAGACTGTATCTGTAGAATATGTGTCTTGGACTGGAGATATTGGCGATGCAAAATTTTCAATATTTTGAGAATTTGCTGATTCTTTTATCCATTCTTCTACTTCCTGAAACTCCTGCAGATAACTCAATTCGGTATTGTCTTTTATTGCCGATGAGATACTGTCTTCCAAAGGAGGTGTTATTTTGTGTAACACTTCAGGCATAGGATTTGAAATGTCTGACATTACAGAATCACCATTTTATTTTTCAAGGCCACTCCTATATTCGACAGTTACTGTAGACTGTATAGGCTTTGGTTCTGTTGGAGGTTCAGGTTTATGTATCAAAGTCTTTGCTGCAACGCCACCTACACTTGCTGCAGCTACTCCACCAATTACAAGTAGTGCCCAGGGAAACTGTTCTTTTACATGAACCAATATTTCTTGTGTATCTTTACCACCATCATCATCTGCAATTACCAAAGTTATGGTGTAATTACCTGGTTTTTCGAATTTGTAATTTTGTATTACAGATTGAGGTGAATCTGTTTCATCTGCATATTGTTTATTATCTATATACCATATTATTGTAAAAGTATCATCTTTACCAGGATCTGCAAACATACCTTCAAATCTTAATGATTCGTTAGGCTCTATCTCATAGCTTTCAGAATTAAATGTAATTTTAGGTGCCTTATTTTTAATATCTAATGTTTTATCTACAGAGATTTCACTAAGGGAATCTCTGATTGAAAGTCTTACCTCATATTGACCATTATCATTATAACTATGAGTTACCTTATTATTATAACCAAAATTTCCATCACCAAAATCCCAAAGATAGCTGTCAATGCCTTGTAGATTAGAACCACTAGTAGTAAATGTGATTTTAGATCCTTCTTCCATAGTGCCGGTAACTACAATTTCAGGTTCTGGTATAATCACTTTTTTTACGGTAATGTATGTACTGGTTGTTTTTTCTTGTTGAATAGAATCAGTTACTGTAAGATTTACTTCGTAAGAATTGTTATCAGCAGTATGAAAAACATAACTTAAATTTTCTGAGGGAGGAAATGAATTATCATTAATCTTCCAAAGAAATTGGTATGGAGGAGCTCCTCCCAAAACTTTGGACTGAAATGTCACTGTCAGTGGAGGCTCTCCTGATGTCTTATCTGGAATTATCTCTACATGTAATGGAGTCGGAACATCGTGCTTGAGAACAGAAAATACCACTTGGTTACTTGTAAAATCTCTACCATTACATTCACATTGTGCATAAATGCTCTTTTCTCCTATGTATTCATCAGGTAAATTCCAAGTGCTAGAAAAACTTCTGTCATCAAGGATAGTTGAGGTAGATCTTAACGTTTCATCTATTTCTTTTATTAGAACTATTTCATCCTGAAATCCATCATTTGTTATGTATCCTTGTAAAATAACGTTTGAACCTTGCTTAGCATTAGATATAGGTTCAAGAATTAATTTTATTTCGGGCGGCTGGGGTGGGATAATTGAAATAGGATCTACAGTAACAGTAATTGGTAAACTAGACCCTGATGGAACTCCTTTTAAGAAGGATTTGAATTGTACATAAATCTGATGAGTGCCAATATCCTCAGAATTAGTATTCCATGTTCCTCTATAATTTCCATTTGCATCAGTAGTAGCAAAACCAATTTCACTTCCATCCGATTTATGTATAGATACAAACGAGCCAGATAATGGTTTTCCATCTTGTAACAAATTTCCTGAAAAGTTAATTGTTTGGCCCTCTGTGACACTAGTTGGAGTGGCGTGTAATGTTAAAGTTGGAAGAGCTAAAATATCAATGTCAACAGGATTGCTATTATCTATGAAACGTACATCAGGATATGTTGCATGATTCTCAACTGCAACCAGGGTATAATGACCAATATCATTGGCGGTTGTGTTCCAATCAATAGAATATTGACCCTTAGGATCAGTTATAGTATGTTCAATTATTTGTGGCGGTGTGGAGCTATCTATTATGGATATGATTTTACCTGAGAGCGCAAAATGTCCATACAAAAAACTTCCAGAAAATGTAATTGTTTGACCTTCTGTGATACTAGTTGGAGTGGCGTGTAATGTTAAAGTTGGAGGAGATATCACTAAAGTTTTTTGAGTTTGGTAAAGTAAAAAACCACTAAGTCTAGGGCTTGATGCCTTAATTGTATGCTTTCCTTTATTATCACTTGAGTCAGTATTCCATGTTAAAGAATAATTTCCATTTGGATCAGTAGTAACTTGTCCAAGGGTTTCACGTGTAAAGACATCCACTATAGTAACTACTCTGCCTGCAATACCTCTTCCATTATCGATATACTTGCCTGAAAAAGTCACTGGCTCGCCTGCCTTGACCTCTGAAGGCGATATGGTTAATGTTAAACGACTAGATACCTGTTGCGCACTTTGTGCTAAAACAGTTTCTGTTGGAAAAACAATTGTAACAGATAGAAGCAATACAATAATCGGAATTAAGAAATACCAAATTTTCATACAATATTTAACTACTAACTTAGTAGTAAGTTTAGCTCAGACAAGTATTTTTAAAAAATACAACACTATAAGATAGTGTCAGATGGAAAAAAACTTTATAAAAAAATGCAAATCACAAAATAGTTTTAATTTTATTGTAATTACATTTGTTTTTCAGAGGTAGTCTTTCATTTTAGTAATCCCATGTATTTTTTCAATAATATGTCATATCTTCCTATAGATGTGAATTTCAATTCATGGTTTGTATTTAATCAGAATTTATCAAAAAAAGACAGAGTTCTACCTCTTGACTCATGGTAATTCAATCACACAATTTTCTAGAAAATTAGTTTTTCACGCCTGATGCCAAAACAGCATCTGTAATGATACTAGTGTATTTTTTCATTGGATCATCAGAGTTTTTAGGTATTAGTCCACGTGTCTCAGCTATTGCCGCAGCAGTAATCCTTTTGTTTACTTCTGCTTCAAATATCCCCTCAAGTGACTTGTATGCCCAGCCCTCAGCACCAGTATTTTGCAATAAATCCTTTACATATCCCCGGATAAAGGCCTCTTTTACTTTCTCGTCTTTTGTCTGCCATTCCACAATATATGGCACAGCATCAACACTTTGTTTTATTATTTTCTCGACTTGCTTTTGTTCTAATGGAAAACTTTCAATTTTCTTTTGCGCAACTGCTGCCTCTATTGCCTTTTTGAATACTTGACCGCCAACATTTGATAACAAATTTGAATATCTCTCGCCACCAAAATTTTGATAAATAGAGTTTAGTGCCAAGTCTTGAAGTTTTTCTTTATAATTTTGTGGAAGATTCCCGTCATCGTCTCTTAATTGTGCAGCTGATTTTTGATACATGGATACTGCCTTAATTGCGTCCTGTGTGATCATGGTTATTTGTTCAGATTTTATTTGAATATCATATTTTTCTTTTAGAAATTTTGAAACTATCGGTCCCACTATAGTCGCCACTAGTACCATAAAGAAGTTTGATTCTAAAATTCTGGTAAAGGGGTTTTCAAATCCTGCCGTGTTACAGTTTGGAAGAGGGCATATTATTGCAAGAACCATCAATAAACCAATTACAACAATTGTAGATATGGCAATATAGTCCATATATCGTGAAAACTTTTTTTCTTCAGCAGTCCTTTTTTCATCATCTTTTAGTTTCTTTGGTGTCTCAATTTCGTTTAGCTCTTTTTCGGTTTTTTTACTTTTTGCAAAAAGGGCTATCTTGTTTTCTTGGCATTTTTTCAGTATCTTATCAAAAATGGCTTTTTGGTTTTCAGGAATGTCATCTTTTATCTTTTTTAGGTTAACGTCATATTCTTTATCTCCCATCTCTTTGCATAACTTTTCATTAATTTGCCACTCATCGTCAATCTTTGTCACAAGTTTTTCTGAGGAGATATTCACTGTCACATGAAATTTACAAAAAGGTACTACATTAACATATTCAGATAAAGTAAAGCCATTACTTTTCTTATGATTTTTTATTTTAATAGTTTAATTTCATCATCACGGATCGTAGATAAGAAATTTCAAGAGGTTATGGTAGTCAAATTTTTAATATATAAAAAAGAAATTATTGGATTGGATTCATCATAGAATAGATCGATTTGAAAATCAGCCTCTAAAAGCATAACCTAATGGAATCATAATTAAAACAATAATTACAGAAAGATGGAAAATGTATACCATTAGAAATAATTAGATGAAATAAAGTTAAGAGTTTTCATACAGAATTTTAATAGATTAGTCGTAATTAAAAATATTTTTAAATTAACAATTATTTGTAAAGATATGGCAAAGAGACATGCAACACCGCAAGATAAGTTTAGATTTTCTACAGGTAACTTTATTTTCCGTTCAGGCAAATTGGTTGATCCTAATGGTTCTGAAGGGAAAATAATTGAATCTATTCTGAGAAGACAAAAAGAAACTAGGGAACTCAATGCAAGACAAAAAGAGAAATTTCAAAAGATAACCAGTGCCAAAACCTACAAGGATGTGTTGCACTTGATCCAACTAAAACCGGGCAAATCAACTATTCCTGCACGCGAACAAATGAAGAGAATGACAGACAAAAACAGATGGCATCTTGGAGACAAAACAAAAGAGGTATTACTTCAAGAAAAAAAAGCCCTTGAGAACATAAAACCTGGATTCAGAGACTCTTTGTGGTTAAAGAAGCATACTGCCCTAAATAGAGCTATCAAAGATCTGTTTTAGAAAGAGATGTAATAGATAAGCAATTCATTGCAACTTGACTTGTTGTAGCATTAGTGTTGGACTGCTATATTTTATAGGCTAACAGTTTTTTAATCTCCATTCTGTAAATAATTTTTTTCTTCAAACTCTGCATGAACTTTTATCAAATTATCGGATTCATCCGAGTTCTTTGATTATATCAATCCAAAACTTCCATGTTTATTAGTAACTCTGATTTCCGGCCGTCATAACGTTATAGTTTTAGTATTGACTATATGTTGTTTCCAGCAAATCATATCATCGTCTCCCTTTAGTCAATCTGTAAAATTTGTTCGTAAAAGGGAGGATTCTCTTTTTACTCTTTGTCGATAAACTCGTTTACACCTGGGGGTTCTGGAGCCAATCCCTTTCTCTTTCTAATATCGGCCACAGCAGTTGCCAACATTGATTTAGGAACCTCAGTCCATTCCTTAAAAGAAGTATTCCAAGTAGCACGTCCTGCAGTCTGACCTCTCATTTCTTCAGAAAGAGTAAATGTCTCAGAAGCTGGAATCTCACCTGTAACAATACTTGATGCACCTTTTTGCACCATATCTAGCACTTTGCCACGTTTACCAGAAAGAACAGTTGCAACATTTCCAACCAAGTCAGTTGGAACACGAACCTCAATAGCTAGGGTTGGCTCTAAAACGGCAGTACCAGCAGTTAACAATGCACCCATACAGGCTCTTCGAGAAGCAGGACCCAATTGGGATAGACCTCTATGTGCAGTATCCTCATGAGGCACAAAATGAGTAAAGATAAACTTACAGTTCCTCATCTGTTCTTTACAGAGAGGACCTTCTTTCATTACGTCCTCAAATCCAGAGTTAATAGAATCAGATGACTCTTGAACAAACTGGACACCTTTAGTTCCGTTAATCAAAACATTTCCACGGGAATCAAGCTTCATTACTCTCTTGACTGTATCAGTATCCCATCCTGCACCTTTTAGCAAGTCTGCAACCATCTTCTTGTCTTTCATGTCACTGATTTCTCCAGTTCTAAGCATGTGTGCAATCTCTGGCTCCAGTGGTTCGACTTTCATGAAGATCTTGTTGTGTCTGTTGGGGGATTTTGCCATGACGGCTTCACATGAACCCTTTACAGTCTCTCTGTAGTTAATCAAAGGCTCTGATGTTATAATTTCTACTTTAGTATCTTGGATACGATGTGTTGCAACATCAAGATGCAATACGCCCATTCCTGCAACTATAGTCTCACCACTTTCCTCGTCAATTTTTACTACAAGGTTAGGATCCTCAATTGTAAGTTGTTTAAGCACTTCAACTAATTTAGGTAAGTCTTTAGGATGTTTTGGCTCTATTGCAACTTGAACTACTGGCTCTGAAACATATTTTACACCTTCAAACATTTGAATGCCTTTGACAGAAGATAGTGTGTTTCCTGCTCTAGCTTCAGTTAATCCTAATAATGCTGGAATGTTTCCTGCACCAAGTTCTCCTACTTGTTCTCTTTGGTTTCCCATGAAAAAGTTTACCGATTGAATTCTTCCTTCTCTTTTCTCATCAATAATGTTAATTGTTTGTCCATCTTTGATAGTGCCAGAAAACAGCCTTCCTATCGCAACAGGTCCTGCTGCAGGATCCAATACCATGTTTACAATCATCATAATTGTTGGGCCTTCATCGCTGCATGCAAGTAATGCCTTTCCGACATCAGATTCCAAATCTCCCTTCCAAATTTGGGGAATTCTATACTTGACTGCTTCATGTGGTGCCGGGTGATGTTTTACAACCATACCAAGTACAGCATCAGCCAATGGAGCTTTTTCTACAAGGTCTGAAACTTTTTCATTAACATAAGCATCAATAACATCTTTGAATGTGATTCCTCGTTCTTTCATCAAGTCAATGTTGATTGCCCATCTATCTTTTGCAGAACCAAATGTAACACTTGCATCCTGAATTGATACTTTCCATTTTTCTTTGTATTCAGGTTCTGCGTATGTGTCAATTAGCTGGTTAAAGTTTGAAACAACCTCAGCTAGTTGTTGCTGCATTTTTTCAGGGGTTAATCGTAATTCTTTGATAAGCCTATCTACTTTGTTGATAAATAAGACAGGTTTTACTCTCTCTTCTAATGCCATTCTAGTCACAGTCTCAGTCTGGGTCATGATTCCTTCTACTGCATCACATACTACTACTGCACCATCAATTGCCCTGAGGCTACGAATTACCCTTCCACTAAAGTCAACGTGCCCAGGAGTATCAATCATGTTAATGACGTATTCCTTTTCTTTGTGAGTAAAGTGCAAAGTAACATTTGCCTGATAAATTGTAATTCCTCTTTGCTGCTCCTCTTTATCAAAGTCCATTGCCAAGGCCTTACCTGCTGCAGATGGAGCAATAATGCCAGAGTAAGCTAGGAGACTATCACTCATGGTAGTCTTTCCGTGGTCAACGTGAGCGATAACACCAAAGTTACGGATTTGATCCTTGTTTTTGATGATTTTAAGAACCTCACCTGTTGACTTGAATTTCACCATATTCGCACACCCTAGTATTCAGCTATTAAACCTTAGCCTTACAAAAGATCAATAGATCATTTGGTTACTAACATTACGAATTTTTTTTGCTGTAACAAAATGACAATTTTGTTTTCTTTTCTTTTTGGCTTCAAAAAGTGGAACTAGTTGAGAAAAGAATGTACAGTATATCATCTGGGATATTTTCTCTGAAGGTATGTTAGGATGGATTACATTAATACCGATTTTTTTGAGGTTTCTTGCAAGTCGTCTGTTGTGAGAATTTTTTTCCTCAAAGATAATTACAGTGTTACCTTTCTGAGCTGAAAACATCTCCATATGAGAAAACTGCTCCAGTTTACAATAGTGAGCATCATAACCTAATATTTCATAAAACTTTGCAGCGCAATACATTGCCAATGGAAAGGTAAACAGATTTCCGAGAATGAAAATTCTTTTTGATATTATTGCTTTTTTTGCATCTGTCCTAGCCTTTGAAAATAGTTTACAGTCTTTTGGAATTGTAATTGTTCTTACCAAAGAGATGCAGATCAACGCACTTTCCAAAAATGAGATGCTTCCAGCAGTAAATACATCATTGTTTGGAGAAGCAAGCAAAATAGTCTCATTAGAGACCTTTGTCAGCCTACTTTGAGGCTTTGAAGTGATAGCAGTGGCGCTTTTTGCAATCTTTGCTACCTTGATGTTTGTAATAGTATTTCCAGATATTGAGACAAAGTAGACATGTTTTGATTTTGCCAATTTCCTATTTTTGTACAGATCCAGTGGATCCATTGCTTTGACCACCCCACTAGAAAATGATTCAGCTAGCATTGCAGATGCCAATGAATCCCCACTGCCCGAAAAAATTACGTTTTTTTGTTGATTGTCAGATAGGGGTTTTTGTTTTCTAAAGGATTTTAAAAAATTTGATTGAAGTTCGATATCTTTTTCATATGCTTCAATGGTATTCATGATTCCAAATATTTCCTGACATATATTAGAAAAACGATTTTACGCTGGTTTTGATTTTTATTACGACCATTTGGCAAAAAATCATGGAAATTTCTGTAGGACATACTCCTGATTCAGATGACGCATTCATGTTTTATGGAATGTTTACAGGCAAAATACCATCTCCAGACTTTAAGGTAAATCACATAATTGAAGATATTGAAAAGTTAAACCGTAAAGCAACTGATCCGCAGCTTGATGTTACTGCAGTTTCAGTTCATGCATGTGCATATATTCCAGGGTATACAATCTTGAGAAGTGGCGGGAGTTTTGGAATTGGGTATGGCCCCATAGTTACCGCAAGAGAACAAATGTCAAGGGAGGAGATAAAAAAATGCAAGATTGCGATTCCAGGAAAGATGACATCAGCATTTTTGTTACTCCAATTAATGATTGGAAAATTTGATTATGTAGAGATGAATTTCAGTGACATACCAAAAGCTGTCAAAAATGGCGAGGTAGATGCAGGACTTGTAATTCATGAGACCCAGCTATCATATGAGCAAGAAGGGAATATCAAGATTTTAGATGTGGGAGAATGGTGGGATAAGACAACAAATGGACTTCCCGTACCTCTAGGAATCAACGTAATGAAGACAGATTTGGGAATGGAAACGATTCATAAATTTGACAAGTATCTCCAAGCATCAATAGAGTATGGATTAGAGAATTTAGAGGATGCATTAGAATATGCAATGCAGTACTCTAGAGGAAAACCAAGAGAACTGATTGAAAAATTTGTAAAGATGTATGTCAACAAAGTGACTGTCAATATGGGAGATTCGGGAGAAGAATCAATTAGAAGACTCTTTGAGATGGCAAAAGAGAAAAGCCTGGTTCCAGATTTTGAGATAAGTATAGCCATCAAGTAATTATAGAACGAGAAATTTTTAGAAATCATGGGAGACGGAATAGGAGGTCCAGTAATGACAATTCTGACAAATAACGCATTTGAGTTACTTGTAAGTCACATAAGAAAAGACAACAAAGAAGATTATGGTAAGACTGAAAAAATAATCATTGCAAAGATTGATAATCCTGATGAACCACAATATACAGAAACTACACAAGTACAGTTAGAACAGGCACTCAAAGGAAAGTTTGTTTCATGCAATGTTCAATACAGAGATTCAAAAACAGATGCGCTTGTTTGTAATGTTTTTGTTCAAAAACCACCTGAAGGATTTGGCTAATAGCATAATTTGAGCAGGGAATACAACATCGATAATATGCAAATTATATTAAATTAAAAAAAGATATTTTGAGAATATCAATGAGTTAATTAAGTTTAAAATTAATTAAACAAAACCAAACTAAAAGCTTCTACTACGATGTTTTGGTAAACACTCTCGACAATAAACTGGTCTTCCTTCCTTTGGTTCAAAAGGAACTTCAGATTCTTTACCGCAGTCTGAGCATGTACATTTGTACATTTTTCTGTCTTCTGACATAATTTTATGGGATTTCTTACCTATAAGAAGGAATCACATTTTCATAAAAAAACTTAGAAATTCATTAGGTGGCCTGCTCAAAGAAAATAAAAAGTATGCAAAAAAATAAGAACCCGATTCTGAAAAATAGTTATTGGTATCCGGTTAAAAAAATCAATTCAATCAAAAGCAAGTTACAAACGTCAAAATTCAGACTTTGCTTGATCTGCTTTTAATCCTTTGTAGCGATTTCTTATGGTAACTTCTGTGACTCCTGCAGCTTCTGCAATGTCTCGCTGAGTAACAGATACTCCGTTATGAACACATGATAGATATAATGCAGATGCTGCAAGACCCATAGGATCCTTCCCAGCTGATTCTTTACGTTCTTGTGCCTTTTGGAGAACTTTAATTGCATATCGTTTTGTTTTTTCTGTAATCTCAAGTTTGCTTGAAATTCTAGCAATACATTGAACTGAATCGACAACAGGCATCTTGAGCTCTAATTCATGATGTAGTAATCTGTAACATCTTGCAATATCTTTGCGTTTAACATTAGCAGCATCAGAGATATCTTTTAGAGTTCTAGGTGTTTCAGTATCTCTACAGGAAGCATAAAGAGATGCAGCAATCATTGCAGAGATAGATCTTCCACGAACTAACTTTTTCTCCAAGGCCTTTCTGTAAATGTAAGCAGCTTTCTCAAGAACATTTGCAGAAACTGAAACCTTGTCTTTTAATTTATTTAATTCACTTAGTGCTTGTCTCAAATTTCTATCAACAGGTTCATGAACTTGACTCCTACTGTCCCATGTCCTGAGTCTTTCAATGGTGCTTTTCATAGAGGTAGAAAGTGGTTTTCCTGATGCATCCTTGTTTAATGGATTGATAACAGTCGATAACCCCATATCATGTATTGTAAGTGATGATGGGGCACCAGTTCTAGCAGGATCTGAACCACCAGTTTTTTGAAATGATCTCCATTCTGGTCCTGACTCTTGTGATTTTTCAGAAATAACATAACCACATTTTGAACAAAATTGTTCTCCTGTAACTTCATCAGTCAATAAAGAATTTTTTCCACAACGCAGACAATTAGAATTTGGTTCGAAAGTAGTCATGTAAACTGCCTTATACTGCTGACCCTTTTTATTGGAATTTCAATTGTCGAAATGTTCCTATTTTTTGCATCAACTGATACAAGTGATTCTGAGCCTATCTGAATATCTTCAACCATAAATGAAGGATTAGTTTTACGCAGCATTATTTGTACTACACCAACTGCATGCCCCATACTGAGCCGTCTTTCCTTGATTGCAACCAAAGGTATTGTTGCTAATTGAATTATTGTAGAAGTGAAATAAGTTATTAGTGATTTTTTTCCAATGAACATGGTATCTTTTCTACGGCTTATCATGCAAAATTAACTCTTATGGCTAATTTAAACTGAGTATGATTCTATCTAATGTATTCATCAACAATAAAGAAAATTATTGATTCAATTGAAGAATTATCAAGAAAAATTGAATTCTAAACTTTTTATTATTTCAAAAGTCTAAAGATCACTCAAAAATTAGAAAATTATTTGATTAAGTAATGACAAAGAAAAGTTCTTGGTAAAAAAGACTTGAATGATTACATAAATTCATGGCAGTATAGGTGTTGTACGATAAATCATTAGAAGTGATTATTCTAAACGCAAGTTTTCCAAATTCTGCATCAAAAGTCATGAAGGAAATTTAAAAATGCCTGAGAGGATATAGTGATAGATGTAAGAAGAGAGATAATATATGATGAAAATATATGATTATTGAAAATAAATGGTATTAGTTAATAAAAAAATTCTGTCAGGAGGGATTACGATGTTAGTTGTAGGGGGAATAATTTTGGTTTACTTGAACTCAGCAGTTCCTGTAGGACAATCTGGAATGACCGAAGAAGAGATTCTAGATTTAATGGTTAAAGAGCAAGAGAATCAAGACATGAATACTCTTGCAGGAATTTTGTTTGGAGTAGGGTTTTTGTTAGTTTTGATAAGTTTTGGAGCTAGAAGAAATAAAGATAGTACCAAAAAAATAGAAAAAAAACCAGCTGAATGATTCAAACCTTTTAATCTCTAATTATCTCATCGATACCGTTGATTCAAGCTAGGAATAATGTAAAACGACACTAATTTTTCGTTATTTTCTAGAAAACATCCACCATTCAGTCCTAGTTCGTTTTGTATTTTGGTTACAGTTTTGGTGTAAGAAAGAAGGACATTGTGAAAAAATAGAGTTATTTACTAATTCTTGTTTTTTGAAATCTTGTTTGTTTTTGTTTTATTAGTTGATTTTTTCACAGGTTTGGTTTTTGTAATTTTAAATTTCTTTATTATTTTCTTTGACGTTTTCTTACTCGAATTTATATCAGGTGGTTTATCTGACTTATTCCAAACAGAGCCAGTAACTATTGGTTTTTTCATGTCTCCTTGTTCAAATTTAACAAACACTTTATCATTAGTTTCAGGAGTATAATTAGATCTTTTTTTATTCTTTGGTTTTTCTTTACTCATCTTTTTCGTCATAAAATAAAATACTAAAAACTCATACTTAAAACTGAAAAAGACCTGACTGCAGATAACTCCCCGACAGTCAGATCCAGTGGATTTGGATACAGATAGATAAACTATATGGAATTGTTTATCTTGATTTTGTCTTGTATGATTTTGGATAAAAGGGAAATGATGTGATGAGTAGCAATGCTTTAGTATTGATTTGGCGGAGATGAACAAACTAATCTTTACTCAACAATGTTTAAAAATATCAAATGTTGTTTCTTAAAATAAATGAAAACCGTGGTTTACATCATTATAACTGCAGTCATGATATTTGGTCTTACATCTTCTTCTACTGATTTCATTGAAGCATCAACAAAATCAGTTTTTTATACCACAGAATATGGCTCAATAACAATAGATCATGAACAATACCTAAAACCAAAATATGTTCATGAACCAATACAACTCCATATTTCTGGCACAATAGAAAACTATCAAAGAGCTGAATCCACCCAAATGACCATAACATCACCTTCAGGAGATGTTATCGAAAATGTAATTTGTCCTACCAGAGAAGGAGAATTTGATTTTATATCTCAGATAACCAGTAATCATTCTACTGGGCAATATGAAATTCGTGTTATTCACAAGGAAATGATAATTGGGCCTGCTATGTTCAAGATTATCACAGAAACAGAAAATGAGTTAAAAATACAGAATATTCCAAGTTGGGTAAAAAACAATGCAGGCTGGTGGGCACAGGGACAAATAGGAACTAGTGACTTTTTGAAAGGAGTTCAGTTCCTTGTTGAACAAGGAATAATCAAGCTTGCATAATCCTATCTAAATTTTGAAAATTCATACCTAATTCTCTAATCTACGTTCTTTTCCATTCTGGTCTGTCATTCTGAGAAAATTAGCTGAAATAATCTGATGAGAAGTGTTTAAGAAAAATGAAAAGAAATTCTTATCTTCGTCTAGTTGTTTTCTTTTTTTGCTTTGGACCTGCTGAGCCTGCAACTTTTCTTGGATTTGTTTTTGGTTTTTTCTTTAATCCTGATTCAGAATGCCATTTTGTAGTTTTGGTATCATCAAAAACACACTCAATAAACGCAATGTAGGTACGAGCCATTATAATGGATTTTTTCTGTCTTATTTATTCAATTAGTTCTCTTTTCCCTTTACAATTTCATACTATCATTGAGACGTTTCATATACGGCGAAGACCCAGCTTCACAAAACGATTTCCACGGAATAGCAATCCATGAACTACCAGAGATTACAATGGACGATGAGACCCCGATGTCATTACTGCGAGATATTTATGCAATCAGGAACACAAGTTTTGATAAAAAGGAAATCAAATAATCTAAACTGCAATTATTCCATTTTCAACCATAAACTGTATTCCTTTGATGAAATCACCATCTGAGATTAATCCCTGTGACCACCAATCAGCATTATTTTTAATCCATGAAGGAATCTCTTGAGAACTAGATGTAGAAGATTGTGTAGTTTCTGGAATTTGTATGATTCCTTCTTTGATTAGAAATTGTATCCCACCAACAAATGCCTGGTCGTCAATGGTGCCATCTACCCACCAAGAGGCATTGTTTCGAATCCAGTCTGGAATTGGAGATTTCACATTAGATACATCTTGTATGGAAGGTGAATCTCAACTGGATCCTCATCAAAGTCAATGTCTCTCTTCATAACTTGGCACAGTTCACCGTCTCGAGCTCCTGAATCATTCATTGTCATATAGAGTAGTCTTCTACTTTCTGACGCACGGTTGCATACCCATCGGATTTCCTCATGTGTAAAGGACTCAGGATCAATCTCCTCTTCAATTGTTGGCAATGAAACATTGTCGTTAAAGTCCTCAATGTCAATTGGCAAACCACGCATCTTTGCATATTTTCTGGCCTTACTGATGTATCCCTTAATTGAGCTTGGCATCTTTGCCTCAAAGGGTTTACGCTTTGCTCCTTTTTGTGAAGGGTTGTAAAGAATCTCAAGATGATCCTCCTGTAGAAAATTAACAAACTTTTGGAAAAATACGAATGTCTTTCTGGAGTTATTAACAGAAATCAAATCATCAATTACCTGATCCATCTCTTTTTGGTAGATATGTTGGCAGAATATCTCCAGATTCCTAAGTGCAGTTTCGGCATTATGTCTGGCACTTTCTGACCTTGACTTTCTATAAATTTTGTCAAAGAAATTTTCCTTTGTGATTTTATCGTCAATGTAGGACATTCTTATTAAAAAATATGCAAGAAGTTATTATTAAAGAAAAGAAATCAGTGTGTATCCACAATGATTCAAGCTGAAATCAGCGTCTATCCTATGGCAACAAGGACAACTAGTTCCAGTTTTTATATTGCAAAGGCAATAGAATCAATTCAGAATATCAATCGCCTGAGATACAAAATCAATTCAATGGGGACAGTTTTGGAATCAGATGAGATTGATATCATCTATGAGGCATCAAAGAAGATGATGGAAACAGTTCACAATTTAGGAATTGACAGAGTAGAAGTTGTAATAAAAATAGATTCAAGAAGAGACAAACATGTAAAGATGGAAGAAAAGATTGATTCAATAAAAAAACATTTGATCTAAAACTGTTTTAAGATCCCAAAGTGAGTATTTCTCTGAGCAGGAGAACGGTCGATTTCTTTAACCATTGTTGCTAGTTCATCAACAGATGATGCAGTTGGTTTTCCAGCAGCACGATAAATCTCTTCAGAAAATGCAGTTCCAACCAAATCACTTCCACCATTAGATAGTGCAACCTGTGCAAGTTTCTTGCCATATGCAACCCAATAAACTGAGATATTGTTTAGAACATTTGCAAGCATAAGCCTTGAGAGTGCAATTATTTGTAAATCATACACAGATGAGCATTCGTTATTTACTAGATGTTTTTGCTCTAATTCTGTATTATCTAAGCTAAATTTTAAAGGAATCAAAGTAATGAAACCATTAGTTTTCTTCTGTAAATCACGAATTTTTATGAGATGATCAACTATATGTTCTGGTTTTTCTATATGGCCATAAAGCATTGTTACGTTGCTTTGAATTCCCATGTTGTGTGCCTCTTCAATAACATCAAGCCATTCTTGTCCACTGCACTTTCCTCTAACAATCTTGTTTCTAATGTCAGGATGAAATAGTTCTGCACCACCACCGGGCATTGAATCAAGTCCAGCATCTTTAAGACGAGATAGAATTTCTTTAGTAGAATTTTTAGTTAGTTTTGATAAATAAAAGATCTCAGCTGCAGTCAGTGCTTTGATATTAAGTTGAGGGTGATTCTTTTTGATTATTCTCATCATATCCTCATAGTATTCTAGGGGAAGTTTTGGATGAAAACCTCCAACTATGTGAACTTCCGTTGCGCCCATCTGTTTTGCAATTCCAACTCTTTGCTCGATTTCTTGTGGAGTTAGGGTATAAGCATCATCTGCTCCTTCTTTTCGATAAAATGCACACATCTGACAACTTGCAGCACAGACATTTGTGTAATTCATGTAGTAAGATGCTGCAAAGGTAACAGTATCGCCGACAATCTTCTTTCGGGTAGAATCTGCAACGGCTCCCAGTAGATGTAGGTTATCATAATTGATTAGTTCAAGACCGTCTTTGTAAGAAAGTTCTTCTCCTGCAATGGCTCGATCTAAGGCTTGTGAGTCCCCAACTAGTTTCTCTAGCATGTTGTGTTATTAACTCATCATGATATATTCGTTATAATATTAAGAAATAAGTAGCCTATCATGCCAGTAGTAACGTGGTACTCCCCCTAGTTGATGAATACAAACCAAAATGCTATTTGTGTCACAAGGGTTTTGAGAGTATTGAGAAATTAAGAGACCATCAGAATACAGCACATAAAGACCATTTTGAATCACATGAAAAACAGATCACTCGAGAGCCTGCACCAGGAGACGTTACTGTATTTTAGATTTCTTTTCTTTTATTGATTTTAGTAGTTTTTGTGCAGTATCCTTTGAAAGGCTTGCCAAGTCATAATGCTGATCAATAGATAGTGCTTTTTTGAAATGTTTTATAGCACCTTGTAGTTGCCCCATCTCGCCTAATGACAGTCCTTTGTATGCAAGTGCCATTGCAGATTTTTTGTCAATTTTCAAGGCCAGATCATAGCACTCAATTGCTTCTAGGTATTTCTGATCTGAATGCAATGCTGCGCCTTTGTTTAGTAATGCATCAAGATTATCAGGAGAAATGGTAAGAGCCTTGTCATAGGATCGAATAGCAAGTTTGAATCTTCCCATGTTTTGTAGTGTAGCTCCCTTGTCAACAAGGGCAGAAATGTTGCCGGGTTCTTGCTTGAGTACCTGATCATAGATTTTTAGCGCATCATCAAAATTTCCATCTTCGACATACTCAAAGGCATCGACCAGCATCCTATCTATTTCACTACTCAATGTATCAGATAATGTATTGTTAATAATATAGATTAACCAATTGTAAAGGATGTTTTCACAATTATCAATCTATGATCTGTAAAAATATTGCCGCGAATTATTCACGTACGGTCAATCAATGTAGTTAACACCAAAAATTATAAAGATTCCTCTTCTCCTTCAAGAATTAGTAGAAGTTTATCGATAAGGAGATTTTGCACCGCCATTTCCATTTTACTTGATGAATGTGTAATGATATTCTGACTATGTTTAATTTCATTTTCCAATCTTTCTCGTATTGCCTGATCATCTAAGATTTGATATTTTAATGAGATTGCCTGTTTCTTATTACTGGCATAAATTTGGATCCAATAATAGCCTGTTTGACTGTCATCAATTTCTATTTCAGTTATTTTCACAATAGAACTACATCGTATTTGCTTTTTAGAGTTTCAATTATTTGGCTACAGTATGGATCCATAACTAGTCTACACAGAATCAAGATGCATTTTTGTCTCGTGGATCAATCTTCAAGGACTTGTTAAAACATTCCATTGCTTCCTCGTATCTTCCCAAACTTCGAAGTGCTATTCCCTTAAGATTCCAAAGATCAGGATCATCCTGATTCAAAAGAAGTGCTTGCTCAAAAAAACCAAGGGCATCACCAAACTTTCCAGATTCCATGAAAGTCTGTCCCTTTAAAACAAGGTCTTGGATTTTTTCCATAAATTAAAGAAAAGTACATTTGTATTAAACCTAAAAATCAACACCAAAAAGAATTCAATAAAACTAAACAAATTTACATTGATTTAGCGAAAATTTAAATAAATTTTTCAGCATTATAGATTATGAATCTAGATAACACAGATGAAAAGATTCTCAAAAATTTGATGGTAGATGCAAGACTATCAGCAAGACAACTCGGATTAAAACTTGGAATGTCTACTGTTACAGTACTATCTAGAATCAAAAAGTTAGAAAAGAAAAAGATTATTCAGGGATATACTGCAATAATTGACCATGAAAAATTAGGATACTCTCTCACTGCCATTATCGAAATTATCGCCAAAAATGACAAGATTATAAATATAGAAGAGCAGATATCAAAATTTGAAAATGTTTGTGGAGTTTATGATATTACAGGTTCAACAGATACTCTGATTATAGCAAAATTCAAGGAACGAAATGAACTAAGTAATTTTGTAAAGGGTCTGACTGCAATTCCAAATGTGGAAAATACTATTACTCATGTAGTTCTAAATACCGCAAAAGAAGATTTCAGATTAACATAGTGAAGACAAGATGAAAAGATTAGGCATTTTTTTAATTTTAGGCATTATTATCTTTGGAGTATTCCAAACAGGATATGCTCAGAGCGATGAGCTAGATATGGATCTTAAAGTTTCGGATGAAGAAAAGATAGTTCTCTTTGCAGGTTTTGCAATTGCAATTATTGTAATCTTTTTGTTTTTAGCAAGAGACATCATACTTCGAAAAAAGACATCTTATGATAAATCTGAATTTGAATCAAAAAGAGAAAAAACATTTGAAAAATATCATTCTAACTGGGGTGAGGATTATGAAGAATTGGGAAAGAGGAAAAATACAAAAGAAGATAGAGAATTTCGAAATGCTGCAATAAACGATGAACTCCCAAACTTCTATGATGTTTTAGGAGTTTCTAAAGATGCAACACAAGAAGAAATCAAAAAAAAATTCAGGGAGCTTGCAAAGAAAACACACCCAGATAAAACAAAAGAAGATTCTGAAGAAGAAATGGCGGCGTTAAATAAGGCATATGAAATACTATCAGATGAAGAACGAAGAGCAAAGTATGACAAATATCTAAAAGTAGATTAGACAGATTGTAGTTTTATAATAATCATGTTGAGCTCAATTGAGCTGGGAGTCTGAACACTGTTTGTAAGATTGGTAAAGATTTCAAGGTTCGTAGGGATTCCATTAGATTCAATTTGAGTTGTGATTTTGAGAGCACCAAATTCGGTGTTAGGTCCAAGCATTTTCTTTGTCAGTTGTGGAACAACAGAAAGATCTTCAATTATTCCTTTCATTTTATAGGCAAATTTGTCTGAAAAATATACCCCTCCACGGGTAGTGGGTTCATTAACAGGAATAGAAGTATTGTTAATTGATACACTCGTAATTGAATAAGTAAAATTATTTAGATGAAGTAGAAAATCCGGAGACTGTTTTTCATTAAACTCCATGAGAAGTTCAAGCAAATCATGATTTATGGACATTCAAAAATAACCAGATCATAATTCTATTGAATCTTTCTAAACATATCCGATAAAAATAAAATAAATTTTCTAGAAGACATAGATCATCTTTAAAAATAGGAATTATGATAAAATGGTATTGCAGCAATTTGCAAATACGCATTCAATGCGAAACGAAATCCTGAATCTAATGGTGCAAAAAGGATTAGAAGACGATTATTATGTAGAGATGTTAGATTATACCATTGACTTGTTTGAGAGCCAGGGTCTTGGAACGGAATACTACGGGTATCATAACATCAATCATGAATTAGAAGTAACATATGTCTCACTTTTAGCTACAGATCAAGATAAATTTCAATTCACTAATGAAGATATAAAGTATCTATACATTGCAGCATTGTTTCATGATTTTGATCCTCAAAAAAATGTAGATAAACCACATGAGGAAAGTGTTCTAAGGTTTATCTCAATGGATAGAAAACTCCGCCAGTTAATTAACACAGCAAATATTGATTTAGAAATTATTAAGGTCTTGATTTTAAGAACAACATACCCTTGGAGTGGAGAACTTAAAAAAAATGCGGAGGTACAAATCAAACAATGCTTCCAAAATTCAGATTTAACAAAAAACAATCAACAATATCAACAACACGTCATGGAAATGGGATGGTATCTATCAGTAGTAGATAGAATTAGCGGTTATGCATTAGGGGATTTTGTAAAAGCAATGGAGATGGCAAAGATGAATGCTCACGCGCTTGCATGGAGGCCATCATTAATTGTAAGAAGCGCAGTAGCATATTTTGAGGAATTATTAAACAAAGAAACAGAAATGGCAAAAGGGATCCTCAAGGCTCTTCCAAAGGAGATGAGAAAGAATTTTTTTGATACAGTACTATCATTTATGAAAATCAGGCAACAGGAGATTACTATTCAAGCAGATTACTCTTATGAAAATCTCAAGCTAGTCCCTATAATAGAATGTATGACAACAAGAGAAGACTCAAATTTCATCAAGACATTATATGAGATCTTTTTAGAGTTACCAACACCCCTGCAATTTGAAAAAGAAAAATTCGAAGAATCAGTTAAAGATCCACAGATAATCATTAACACACTTAGACTAAATGATAAAAACGGAGAGATTGTAGGATTTTCGAAAGGAGGACCACTTGAAAAATATAAGCTTCGCGAAGAGATTAGAGATGAAAATTATGGTCTTAGAAACACGATATTTCTTGAACCACTAGCACTAAAGATGGGGTATTGGGGACTAAAAGGAGGAAGCGAGATGCGTCATATGTTTATCATGCAATCTCACTCTATGAAGTACAAATTTCTAACAAGTTTTGCATTGCGAGATGTCATCAGGTCAAGAATAGACAGAGAACAGGCAGAGTTTGTGACACTATTTGATCCTGAGAGATGGGATTACTATAGAATCAAAGTTTAGATTCATCATATGAACAAATCAATTCTAAAATCACTACAGCCAACAATTAAAGGAGATGTTTTTTCTCAAAAGGAATTCAGAGAATTTTATTCTGTGGATGCAAGCTCATACCAAATAATTCCAAAAGTAATAGTAATTCCAAAAAATGAAAAAGATGTAATTAATGCAGTAAGGATTGCAAATAAATTCAAAACATCAATTACCGTACGAGGTGCGGGAACAGGGCTTGTCGGAAGTGCATTAAACAAGGGAATAATTCTGGATATGAAGAATTTTGTTTCGTGTAAACTTGCCAAAGATAGTGTAATTGTAGGTCCAGGCACAATTAAAGGCAAACTTGACAGGAAACTAGAGGAGTGTCAAAAGTTTTTTCCACCTAATCCGTCAATTGGTTCTTTTTGCTCAGTTGGTGGAATGTTAGGAAATAATTCCAGTGGAAGCAGAAGTCTAAAGTATGGAAGTGTTATTGATAATGTCTTAGAAATTACATTTGTTGACGGCAATGGAAACAAGATTACTCTTCCAAAAAATAAAAGAGTTGCAGAAAAGATTTTAGGGTTTACCAAAAAAATTGATAAATGTGGATTCCCAAATGTTACAAAAAACTCTTCAGGGTATAGAATTGACAAAGTAAAATCAATTAATGATGCTCACAAAGTAATCATAGGTTCTGAAGGAACATTAGGTATTGTTTTATCAGCAAAACTGAAAATCAGGAATAACCCAAAAAAGAGAATTCTTTTTGTAATAGAGTACAAATCAATTATGGATGCCTCAAAAAATTGTATTGAGATCAATAAAACAGAGCCATCTGCAATGGAATTTGTAGATAGAACGACACTTAATCAAATAAAATTCAAATTTAACAAGAAAACAAAATGTTTACTTTTTGTAGAGTATGATGAAAATATTAGTTTTAATGAAAAGAAATTAAAAATAATATCTACTGGAAATATTATTAAGATATTTAAAAAAAAGGCTGAAATTTCTCAGTGGTGGAAATATAGAGATCTATCATTGTATTATAGTTTAAAATCAATAAAAAAAGAGAAACGAGTTCCACATGTAATTGAAGATGCTGCAGTCCCTTTGGAGAGTCTTCCAAAATTATTTACAATTTTAAACAAGATAAACAAAAAATATAAAACTAAATCAATTGCTTATGGACACATAGGAAACGGAAATATTCATTTCCGTTTGGTTTCAGATAGAAAAAAAATTGTTGCCATAAAAAATATCGCAACACAGTACTTTGAGGAAATAATCAAGCTCGGTGGAACCATAACTGCTGAACACGGAGATGGTCTTGCTCGCTCAGAATTTGTCAGAAGACAGTATGGTGCAAAGAACTATGAAGTATTCAAAGAAATCAAAAAATTCTTTGATCCAGAAGATATACTCAATCCAGACAAAATAATCACAAAGAAAAGTACCATTATAGAAAATCTAGAAAAGTTCTAATTTATTTAAAGTTAAAATCAAAAATATCAATTCAGAAACGCTTTATTAACAAAAAAATTGTCCAAAATACTGTGTTAAGTAAGGCTATAGGAGTATTAACAATTTTACTAGTATTTACTATTAGTTTTACCCCGGTATTTGCATCAACAGAATTACAAAGAGCAACGATAAGTGATCCAAGATTAGAAAACTTTTTTGGTTCACAAATAGTGGATAATGTGAATGTAAATCAACAAATTCAAATCTCATCTGACATTACAAATCTTCAAGAAAAATCCCAAGCATTTGTGTATCTTGTCCAAATAAAAAATAAAGTAGGTTTTGTTGTTTCATTGGGATGGATTAGTGGACAATTAACACCAGATCAAAAACTTAGTCCGTCATTATCATGGGCTCCCGATAAGGAAGGAGAGTTTACTGCAGAAATTTTTGTATGGGAAGGACTGATAAACCATAGTGCATTATCTGAATCTACAACATTACAAATCAACGTCAGTTAAAATTTTTGACAAGATAAATTAGATTGCAAATTAATTTATTATTTAAGAAATTCGAATAATTTGTTCCTAAATTTATCAAAAAATATCCGATATGGAAAAAATTGTTGTGAAACCTAACAATCAAGATCGCAGATTTGCCTCTTAGTGAAAAAAATTCAACAAGGTCTCGCTAATAGGACCTCAAGCCAAGTGCAGTTATGACAATAGGATATTGTGTTAAGTGCCGAGATAAACGCGACATCAAAGGTGCTAAACCATACACCATGAAAAATGGTAAACCTGCAATTAAGGGCACATGCCCAACATGCAGTACTGCCATTTTCAGAATAGGTAGAGGATAAATTTCTCAGAAAAAATCCAGAACTACCATTCAACAGTAGAGCCATTCCAAGGCAAATGATTGGGGATGGATCTTTTTCTATTTCTTCTATAATTCTATTTTTTTAAAAAAAATTCTAAAGGAAACGTTCCAACATCAACTCCCACCGCTTCAATTTTGAAAAACCATGTATTGCCAGATACCCCTGTAAAATAGATATTTAGTAAGCAGAATACGACTTAAATTCTTAATTTATTGAAATTTGTTTTGAAATAATTTTTGTGTTATCGGTCATATTGACGCGTAAACATATCTGATTATTCCATCCATGAATATTTTTTTGTTCATCAATTTCTCAACAACATTTTAAAATTTTATACAATGGTTTAATTACAGTACAGTTTCACCACAATTTTAGAAAGACTTGTCATTTGATAGAGAAAGAGAGATGTTTACTGCAACATGTGGTGACTGTGGTAATGAATGCCAAATACCATTCAGACCAAAAGATGACAGACCTGTTTATTGCAACGAATGTTTCCCAAATCATAAGCCACAAGATAGTGGCAGATCTAGATTTAGTAGAGGATCAGGTTATGGTAGAAATGACAGAGGTTCTAGGTTTAGAGGTTCAAGAGATGACAGACCCAGAGAGATGTTTACTGCAACATGTGGTGACTGTGGTAATGAATGCCAAATACCATTCAGACCAAAAGATGACAGACCTGTTTATTGCAACGAATGTTTCCCAAATCATAAGCCACAAGATAGTGGCAGATCTAGATTTAGTAGAGGATCAGGTTATGGTAGAAATGACAGAGGTTCTAGGTTTAGAGGTTCAAGAGATGACAGACCCAGAGAGATGTTTACTGCAACATGTGGTGACTGTGGTAATGAATGCCAAATACCATTCAGACCAAAAGATGACAGACCTGTTTATTGCAACGAATGTTTCCCAAATCATAAGCAAAATTAAAAAAATGTTTTGAGCAACCCTTAATACAGCATAATTTTATCAAAACAAAGATTTAGAATTATTCATCAATATCTAACACTATTGGATTCAACACCTTCAAGAGATAAAATAAAAATCAGAGTAAAGGTACAGATAATACAAAAACAAGATCAACGTACAGGGAATTTGACTGAGGGCACGGTTAAAAGAATTCTTACTTCAGATAATTTTCATCCTCATGGAATTAAGGTAGAGTTGACAGACGGAAGAATAGGACGTGTTCAAAAAATAATATCATGACTTTGAACTCATCATTTTATTAGAGTTAGGTATAAAAACTAAAATAATTAATTTAAAAGTCTAGCCAAATTTGGTAGTAATGAAAAATAAAAAGAGATTATTTTAAACGTCGGTAGATCTCTTTGAATTCAACTGAAAGATTGTATGACAGGTTAAGCAAATGAGCTAGTTGATTCATTGATGTCTTATCATGTCCTAGTTGTCTTAATAGAGTCAAGGCTTTTTGGGGAGAACTTACAAAGAGGGGACTTTGACCAGACCAAGTCTTGAAGGCATCTTCTACATCCAAGCAGAAATTCAAAACAAATTCCCTCCAATTTGGCATTGCTTTAAGTGCCTTTTCACTAAGAAGCACTTGTGACAATTCGCGAAATTCATTTTTTCTATCTATGTACAACATCTCAAGGGTTTGATGGATTTTTTCTTCCTCGTATTCTCCCGTATTTAGCATATACATGCCGATGGTACTCATGGATTAATTTTCTCATGATCAAAGATAAATCGGGTAGTTGATTTTCTAAAAATTTGTAAGATTTTTTTAATTAAAATTAACAAATGTAAAGATTCCAAAAAATAAGAAAAAAGAGATTAGATCTTATTGGAACGGATCAATAAATGGACAATTAACAATGTGGTCACTATCCATTGGACGTGCAATACCAATATCGATCAAACCAGCTTCTCTGTATGCGTTCATATCATCAATGGTTTCTAACAGTTGAGCATTTTCAGGAGTATTCCATCCTATCATAAAGATTCTCCACATTGGTGAATAGTTTACATCACCTGGAGCTCCTGCTGCTATTCCAGGTTGGAATCCCAATGGACCAGTTCCTGTTATGCCATTTCTGAATTGATACAGGTCTACAGCTGCTGAATTTGCAATCAAGCTTGCAGATGTTGGTGCACTTACAACTCCCATCATTTCGGCAGGACCACTTGGAGTAGCATCTGTTACAATGTAATAGATTGTTCTACCATCTGGGCCCCATCCACGATGAGCAATGAAAGTTACATTCATCTCTTCTGTATCGATATCAAGAACTTGTCCACCACCATAAGGTGTCTCATCAGTCAAAGTTTTATCTTCTTTAACCATTATCTGACCTTCAGGCCAAATAATTTGTGGCATGTTCAAAACTACATCAATTTCTGTTAATGTAATCTGTCCGTTATCAGCTGCTGTCATAATCATTTCTTCTGAGTCAAGTACTCTAGATGATACTCCTTCATTCCATGTAACATGGACATGTGAAGTCAATGCACTGTACATCTCTGCTTGTGCAGGAGTACTTGTAAAGACTTCACCTTGGAAACCATGAACACCATCGCCTTCAATGCCGTTGGTGAACATGTAAGTTGTTGAAAGTGCTGCATCTGGAGCATTCTTCAATAAGGGTGCAAGCTCTACTTGCCAGCCCTGATTTTTTGTAATGATTTCTGCATGTGTAGGGTCACTAGAGTCAGTGATGATAAAGTAAACATCTTCACCGTTGTAGTATCCTTGATGCAGTGGAATAGTTGCTGGAACGTTTGCTCTTGATAATCTAAGTACAGAACCCAAGTCTGCCTCAGTTACTGCTTCTTCATGAGTATCTTCCATCTCATCTATCTCTTCAGTAACTGTTGCTTCAGGAGTTGGTTCTTGTTGTGCCTTCCATGCAGCTTTACCACCTGGAATTTCAGAACATAACTGTAATCCACATACATTAGTACTAGAACCGTACTTTGAGGATCCAACACCTTGGCTTTTTAGAGCCTCAGCATCTGTGAAATAATCAGTTCCCAATCCTGCTGTAAACAAGGGGAGAATTGCAAGAATTGCAATGTATCTTAGACTCTTGTTCATATGTAGAAAAATTCAATTTCTCTTTAAAAGAATTTATCCAAATCAGACATTTTATCCCGGAAGTTCGGAGAATCGATTTCCCACATAATCCCAGTTAACAATATTCCACCATGCATTAACATAGTCTGGCCTTCTATTTTGATATTTTAGATAGTATGCATGTTCCCATACATCCAATCCCAACAAAGGTGTTTTTTGAAGAGTCCAAGGACTATCTTGATTGGTGGTTGTAATGATTTCAATTTTGTTATAAGTCTGATTAAAAACCAACCAACACCAACCACTTCCCTGAATTAAATTTGCTTTTTCTGAAAAAACTTTTTTGAATTTTTCAAAATCACCAAAATAAACATCAATTGAATCTTCTAATTTTCCTCCAGGATAACCACTACTATTTGGAGTCATGATTTCCCAGAACAATCTATGATTCTCAAAACCTCCACCAAAAAAATTGACTGCACTTCTTCCTGATTCAGGAATTGAGTTTAGATCTGATAGTATCGATGAGATATACTGGGGATGTGATGCACCACCAATTTGCTCAAGGGATTTGTTAAGCCCATCAACATATGCTTGATGATGATGCTGATGGTGAATTCTCATTGTTTCTGAGTCAATGAACGGTTCTAGTTCAGCATAATCATAAGGCAATCTTGGAAGTTCATATCGAACCATAAATCAAATAATTTGTATCCACATATATTTTTGAAGAGTAAAAGTCAAATCTAGTGTTTAATAAATTTCATTTTCAGGCAATCTTACTTAAAAGAATAAGTCTTCAGAAAACATCCAAAATGGGATTTCAAAAAGGAAAGCATGATAAATCTTGCATGTAAATGAATAATATGAGAAAACTAGGGACTGTGGATTTGGAAATTTTACATTTGGCAATTAAAGAAAACGGAACATTTAATGAAAACAGTCTAGAGAATTCAGAGTTAAAGAGATTAGGGGTTGGAAGAATTCTTGATGTACTTGCGTCATTAAAAGATCGAAAACTAATATCATTAAATAATGATGGCTCTTTTTCTATCACAAATTTTGCTCAAGAGATACTTTGGAGTAATAACGTTCCAACCTGGGGGAAAATTTTACGGCTTCTTCAGATAAAGTCTTGTAGTATGAACCAGATTGTTGATATTCTAGGAATATCAGAAGACATACTGCTTGAAGATGTTGAAAAATTGAGGAAAAATCAATTTATTCTAATGTCACCACAAAGAAAAGAAGGTAAACTTGTGAAAATTTACGAAATACTATCTGAAGGAATAAATGAAATGGATAAGACAGAAACGGAGGGATTTAACAATACCAATTTTGGAGAATTCAAGCCAGAAGTTGAGATTCTAAGCTTAATTGACAATTTAATGAAAGAGATTCAAGATTCTCAATTAGACCAACCAAAAAAAGATACCATCATTAGAAAATTATCTAAACTAAAAGACAAATTAGAGATTTAGTTATTTTGAACGGATTTTGTCTTGTATCTGAGCTAAGATAAGCTCGGCTTTGTTCTTGTTTTCATAGTTATCGGCGGATTCATCAATAATTTCATCAATCTCATAGCTCTTATCTACCAAAATATTTGCAACGTGATCATCTAATGTTCCGTTTCCTATCAAATAATATGCAAAGACAGTATTTTGTTGACCAATTCTGTGAAGTCTGTCTTCGGCTTGCCTGTGGATTGCAGGACTCCAATCAAGTTCTGCAAAGATGACATATTTTGCTCGAGTCAAATTAATACCAACGTTTCCTGCACGAAGACCTGCAATCATCAGTTTTGATTCACCTTTTTGAAATTTATCAATCTGATCTTGTCTAAATGAATCGGATTGTCCCCCAATAATAGACACGGGAAAGAATTCTTGAAGACTTTCATGAAGCAGTTTATGAATTACCTTATGATGACAAAATACCACAACACTTTCTTCAATCTCCATAATATTTTTAACAAAATTAATTACATGAGGTAGTTTGGCAACCCCTGCAATCTGTCTTTCACTTTGAATAGCTCTATGATACGATGCAGATTTTGAGAATTCTGTTTCCGCAACCTTTTGTTCTTCTTCAAGTTTCTTCCAGATTTTATCAAGTTCTTCTAGATAGTAATCAGTATTAGATGCAATGACTTCTTTGTAACGAACCTTATCTTTGAGTTCTTTTAGGACGTCAGATTTTTTCCTTCTAAGCATCACATGTTTTTGTAATTCGTTTCTAAGTGAAGCTCTTTTATTTTCTAAAACAATAGCTTTACCCTTTTCATTGACATAGCAAAAGTATTCACAGAATTCCTTAAAACTTCCCAGAAGACCAGGTTTTATAATGTCAATAATTGGCCATATTTCAGAACCTCTATTGTAAATAGGAGTTCCAGAAAGGCCTATTCGATACAAAACCGAAGGCAATGCAGCCAGTTTTTTGACGGACTTGTATTTCTGAGTAGTTTTTGATCTTAGATTATGTACCTCATCACATACAATGGTTTTAATTCCAAGTTTTGCCAGGTCATCATATCTTTTGAAAAGTAATTCATAATTAATTACATAAATATCAGACTTTGGAAGGTCCTTAGACTTTCCTGTTCGAATAAGGGTGACACTAGGAGATTCAGATTCAACCAATCTACCATTTCTGCTCTTTTTCTTTAGGAACTTTCCAATCTCTCGTTCCCAATTGTTCAATGTAACTAATGGTGCAACAACAAGTGTAGGAAATGTTTGTTTTTCAGTAGCTACATATGATAATGTCTGTACAGTTTTTCCAAGACCCATTTCATCTGCTAGTAAAGCATTGCCAGAAGATTTTAGTAAAAAGTCTAGTCCCTCTTTTTGGAAATTCAAAAGCTTTCCTCGGAATTGTCCACCAGTTTTTGCACGCTTTAGTTTGTGTTTTATTGGAGGCAACGTAGGTTTAGGTGCAAAAGTCTTTACAATTTTTCTTTGCCATGTAGATTTTGATAAAATTTCGAGTGGATATCTATCCATGATGAGTTTTATTTGTTTTACACTTTCAGTACTATCAGGGATGATCACTTCATTTACGTTTTCTCCATACCAAGCTTCAGGAACCAACCTTGAAATCATATTAACGGCACGATCACCAGTGATTTTCCAGCTCCAGATTTTAGAATATTTATCAAGCACATATTCTAACGTGCCAATATTTTCCATGGTTGTTTCCATAATTTGTGGTTAGGATGTTTTTTTGCCTTATGAATCTTCATATTTTTGTCGATCAATAAAAAATAAATCAAAAATCTACAAGAGTTAAAATAGGATATAATTACTTAGTATTTGAAAAAAATTCTAACATCAGATCTGTAGGCTCAATACAGTATTAGTAAGCATATTCAAATCTAATCAAAAGGAGACATCACTTTAGATATGCGGGATAGAATTTTTCCGAATTTATCTGATGCTTTTCATGATTTAAATAGAAAAAATAAAGGTAGGTATTTTTCAGAAAACCAATTTAATCAAATAATCCTAGGATAGAGCAAATGCAAGAGTCATAGAATTGACCAAGAGGTAAAGAACATAGATTAAAGAATTATTCAAAGATTTCAATTAGATTCAGAGAAATCTTGGAGCAGATAATCAAGAATTAAAAAATATTTTAAAAGATTTTAGAGATCAAGAAATGATCAGATAAAGACATGGGTTTTTTGAACTATAATTGAACTTTACTCAAATGAGAAATAGTAAAGAAAATTAAAGTCATAAGAAAAATTTAGAATTTCTTCATCACAGCATATGTTTAAAATTCATTACATTTGAGAAGAACAGTGGAGTTTACACAAAATGAGGAGCCAATTGTGGAAAAACCAATTATTATTGCAGCAATGCAAGACATGGGTAATGTTGGAAGTATTGTAGTAAATTTCATCAATGATTCTCTGAGAACAAAAATATTTAGAATTGCAAATACACCGTATCACACCTACGTAATAGACAAAGGAGGATACATTGATCTTCCAAAAGAGAGTTGGGAATACAAATACACTGATGATTTGATAATTTTTGGTGGAGGGAAAGGGCAACCTCAAAGTAACAGTGAGTTAAACGCTTTGTGTCAAGATGTAATTGATGTTGCAAAAAAATATTCTACAAAATTCATTTATACTCTTGGAGGGTTTCACACCAACAGAGTTTTAGATAATAATCCAAAGACATACATCACTACAACATCCAAAGAACTGACAAAACAAATGGATGGACTTAATGTAGAAGCTACCCCTCAAAAATCATTCATCACTGGATTCAATGGACTGATTCTAGGATTTGCAAAACAAAATGGAATTCATGGAATTGGGATGTATGGAGAACTAAATGAGCCTGAGATTCCACAGTACAGAGCCGCAATTAGCATTATCAAAACTCTTGAAAAACTAACTTATAGAAAATTTGGAGATACTAGTCAACTAGAAGCGATGGCCCAAGAAATTGAAAGAAAGTTTAAAAATTAAGATCAGTGAGATTTTCCAATTTTGTGGGGTTCAGTGTTTTCATCATGACAATCACAGGAACATAGGTGGGTTTTATGATTATTCATGCAATCAATACACTCGTAATGCTTTCTTGTCTCACATGCAGCACAAATCATCTTATTTCTCATAAACAATAGATGAATTTGAATTTTTTCTAAATTAAGAAAGATTAGTACTCTATTTCACTTCTTTCAAGAAGACTTTGAGTCAAATCAACATATCCCTGTGGATCAAGTTCTTTTGCAAATCCCTTGTCGATATTAATAAGATAGATTGAATGGAGGTGAGCATTTAGAATATCTTCATATTTGATGGGAGGATTTTTGTAATAACGATCACAGAGTTCTTTTACTTTATCTACATCCTCTTTCTTTCTTGCATTTGGAGGCAGCAGAAAAATTTTCGGGATGGGTAGAATCCCCATAACGGGAGTCGCCAAGGAAAATTTTGAACAATGTTGGCTGTATCGTGCAATTTTGCTCATAATTCTTGCAGCATAATAATCAACAGTATCCATTGCATGATCAGGAGGGGTAAACCCTGTCTCTATTTCTATAATGGCATATCCTCCCCCTTTCTTTGCATAAATATCACACACTAAAATATCTGAAACAGATTTTTCAACCTCTACTGAATAACCTCTCAAAATAAGATTACTAGCACAAATCAACTCCAAGACAGAATGGTTGATTTTTACCAGATTCTTTTTATACATTTCAATTAATTGCTGACAAACATAGTTTAGTTTTGATCTATCATTTTCCTTGAGATTTTTTGACAATTTTTCAGTCATCT
>Ga0224498_10000002_pt1 | contig 55132 bp, 59 predicted proteins | sample SF_Jul11_sed_USG_5_FD_167971 | JGI IMG/M metagenome (GOLD analysis project Ga0224498, IMG submission 167971) | Sediment microbial communities from San Francisco Bay, California, United States - SF_Jul11_sed_USGS_21 | ecosystem: Environmental > Aquatic > Marine > Sediment | place: USA...
CGAGACAAAGGTGTCGGAAAGGGCCGGAATGGAAGTGGTTTTTGAGAAAAACAATATCAGCGATATACATGACAGAAAGATAACTGTTTAATAAAACCATTTAAAAAATGCTTAAAACGTATAAAAGGAGGTGAACATTATGCCAGGATTTGATCAAAGCGGTCCAATGGGAGCAGGCCCGATGACCGGCGGACGAAGAGGTCTTTGCAATCCCGCAAATACTGGATACGGTAATCGATCTACCGAGTCTTTCGGTTTTGGAAGAGGCATGGGACTTGGCCGTGGTTTCAGGGGCTGTTTCAGCCGGAGAATGGGTCGTGCATTTGGCAGAAGAGGCTGGAATCAGCCCGCATATTATCCAGCATATACACAAAACCCGAAAGAAGAGCTGAATATGCTGAAAGCAGAGGCGAATTCCGTAAAAAACAGCATAGATATGATTAACCGGAGAATCACTGAACTGGAAAAATCTTCCGATTAAATCGCTTTAGCTTAAAAGACGGGGGCTTGTATTCGTGGAAAACAGCCCCCTTTTATCCTTTATATAAGCAAAGAATTTTTTTTAAGTTTTATCAAACAAGGAGTATACTCATGCCGATATTTGAATATCTTTGTCTTGACTGTGGAAAAACCACTGAAATCATTATCATTGGCTCAGACGACTCGCCACAATGTGATTTCTGCAACAGTCATCACTTGAAAAAACTACTTTCAGCCCATTCATCCATGTCCGGCCCCCTTAAAAACAGTATGCCCGGTTTGGGAGACACTGCATGCTGCGGATCATTTCCTGACGAAGCCGGCTGTGCCGGCTCTGGCAGCTGCTGTGGAAAGAATTTGAATATGGAGTAAAAAAATGACTGAATCCAAAGATATGATTACGGTTCATGTGAATGTTGAAATCACTGCCGCATCCCTGCAGACAATTGTTGAAAATGCGAAACATATAGCGGGCCGTGACGAGAAGGGAGTGTACCGTGTCGATACCGCCGATAAAGTAAGTGAAATAATTTCTCGGTTCCTTCAGGACAACGATTTTGACAGTTATGTTAAAGATATTGAAAACTATTAAATTGAAATACTCTCCGCGTTATCTTGAAATGGCGACCCAAATGGATAAACGCCGGATAATAAAAGATCCGAATGGATATGGCAAAAGAACCGGTGAGTGTGGTGACACCGTTGAGATATTTTTAATTGTTCAAAAAAATCGTATCCATTCGGTCTCATTTATTACGAATGGCTGCATAAACACCCATGCCTGTGCAAATTGCGTTGCTTTTCTTTCTGAAGGAAAGAGCATAGCAAAAGCCTGGGAAATTACACCGGAAAAAGTCATCAATTTTCTGGAGACACTTCCTGAGGAAAACACCCATTGTGCTGAATTGGCGGTGGGTGCGTTCTATCTGGCCCTGGTCAATTTTCAGGAGTTCAAACATGCGCCCTGGAAAAGATTATATGGCAAGCAAAGATGACCTAAATCTGTAATTTTATCTTTTTGCCGGAAACTGCTAGAAAGTTGCATTTAAACACCTAAGCGACTTGACAGGGCAATATGCTGTGCTATTTTTGAGCATAAGTTCATAATTCAAAGGAAAATCATCGTATGATTATCAGTATTGCAAGCGGAAAAGGTGGTACGGGAAAGACAACTGTGGCTACCAACCTGGCTGTTTCTTTGGGGTCTGATGTACAACTTCTGGACTGTGATGTTGAGGAGCCCAATGCGCACCTCTTTATCAATCCTGTCATTGAGCTGAACAAAAAAGTTTATACGCCGGTCCCGCAAATTGACGAAGAAAAATGTAATTTCTGCAAAAAATGTGCAGAAATATGTCGTTTCAAGGGCATCGCTGTCATTAAGGAAACCGTTCTCACATTCCCTGAACTTTGCCATAGTTGCGGTGGTTGTGTAGAAGTATGTCCGGAAAAAGCCATCACCGAAACCGGTCGTGAATTGGGTGTGATTGAAATCGGTCACAGGAATAGTCTTGCATTTGCACATGGACGGTTGAGAGTCGGTGAAGCCATGTCGCCGCCTCTCATCAGAGAAGTGCGATCTCATACTCGATCTGATCAGCTCACCATCATCGATGCACCTCCCGGAACTTCATGCCCTGTCATCGCTGCCATGAAAGGGGCCGATTTTGTCTTGATGGTTACCGAGCCGACGCCTTTTGGCCTGCATGACCTTAAACTGGCTGTCGAAGCAGTAAAACTTCTTGAAATTCCAAGGGGTCTGGTCATTAATCGTTCAGATATCGGTAACGATGGTGTTCAAACATATGCCAAGATGGAAAATCTACCCATTTTGATGGAGATTCCCTTTGATCGACGCATCGCGGAGATATATTCAAGGGGCAAACTTATTGTTGAGGAAATGCCGGAGTGGAAAGAAAAATTTATTGAATTGTACCGTCAAATTGAAAAAATTACATTAAAATCCGAATAACTTGAAATAGTAAAAAATTTTCAAACGATTCGTCTGAGGGAGAAAATTTTGTGAAAGAATTGGTGGTTATAAGCGGCAAAGGCGGCACCGGAAAGACTAGTCTGATGGCTGCCTTTGCATCATTGGCTGAAAAAAAAGTTCTTTGTGATGCGGATGTGGATGCCGCCGATCTTCATCTGCTCATGGACCCCGATATAAAAGAACGCCACGATTTTCAGGGCGGCAGTACCGCGATTATTAACCCGAACAACTGCACCCAATGCGGCCTTTGCAGAGATCTGTGCAGATGGAATGCCATTAGCGAAGCGTTTGAAGTCGATCCCATTGAATGCGAGGGTTGCGGTGTCTGTGTTGATTTTTGTCCGGAAGAGGCCATCGACTTCCCCATAAAAACCTGCGGGGAATGGTTTATTTCGAATACCCGTTTTGGCCCAATGGTCCATGCCAGATTGGGTATTGCCGAAGAAAACTCCGGAAAACTGGTGGCCCTTGTACGGCAGGAGGCCAAAAAACTCGCCGAAAAAAACAAATTGGACCTGTTAATCACAGACGGACCGCCGGGTGTTGGATGCCCGGTGATCGCTTCTTTGGGCGGCGCTTCAGCCGTACTTGTCGTTGCCGAGCCGACGGTTTCCGGATTACATGATATGGAGAGAGTGGCACAACTGGCCGCTCATTTTAAGGTCCCGGGGATGGTGTGTGTCAACAAATTCGATCTGAATTTTGATCAAACAGAGGCTATCGAAAAACTGGCAAAAGAAAATAAGATGACGGTGGTGGGGCGGGTCCCTTTTGATCCGGTTTTTACAGAATCCATGGTCAAAGGACAAACCGTTCTAGAATATGTGGGCAACTCAAAATTTCGAAGTAGCATTAGTGAAATTTGGCAAAATATTAGAAACCAACTGGTGCTTTAAAAGCAAAATGTAATTTAAAACTTATTGATAAGGAGGATGTTTAAATGAAAAATGGTAGAATTGCTATTCCGTCTGTAGATAATGGGGGACTTGATGGTCAAAGATCCGGGCATTTTGGTCACTGCGATGTATTTACTCTGGTGGATGTGGAAGAAGGAAAAATTAAAGAGGTCTCAACAATACAAAACCAGGAACATGTTCAGGGAGGATGTATGGTCCCTGTCAATCTACTTGGCCAGCACAATGTAAACGCCTTAATAGTCGGCGGTATCGGTATGCGTCCTCTGATGGGATTTAAACAGGTGGGCATTGATGTTTATCACGATGCAACACGTCATGAAATTCGACCGGTGGTGGAAGACCTTATCGCGGGCAAGCTGCCGATAATTTCAGATGATCAAGTTTGTGGCGGCGGACACGGTTGAATGTAAACAGGTATTAATAATTTGTATTCATTTCGTTTTTGTCGATCCTTATAACACAAAAAAACAAGAGGACATGGAATAATGAAAATAGCTGTTACATCTCAGGGAACCAACCTTGATTCACAGGTCGACCCCCGCTTCGGACGGGCCGCCTACATCCTCATTGTGGACACGGAAACCTTTGATTTTGAAGTGCTGGACAACAAAGAAAATGCAAATGCACTCAAAGGCGCCGGCATTCAGGCCGCCTCAATGGTAAGCGACAAAAGTGCAGAAGTTCTTTTGACCGGTTATTGTGGACCTAAAGCGTTTATGACCTTGGAAGCTGCAAAAATACGGGTGGCCAATGATATTGAAGGCACCGTTGAAGATGCCGTAAAGGCATTTAATGAAGGAAAAGTATCTTTTGCTGAAAAGGCAAATGTTGAAGGTCAATGGTAAGAAAATAAAGGGTTGAATAGAATGTTGGACAATTGCTATCTTGATGATTAAAATGAACGTAATTATCAATGTAAATTCGAAGCAACCATTTGATCAACTATTTGATCAACTATTTTCAATAATGAGGGTTTAATGAATTTTCTAATTGTTGGCGGTGACGCTGCCGGTATGAGTGCTGCAAGCAGAGCTAAGAGAAATAATCCGGATCTCGATGTCACGGTGCTGGAAAAGACCATGGATGTTTCCTACAGCGCTTGCGGAATGCCGTATAATATTGCGGATCCGGAAAGGGAGATCGAAGACCTTGTGGTCCGACAGGCCCATGTATTCAGGGAGAAACAAAACATCAATCTGTTGACCGGGCATTGTGTTGAATCCATTGATCCAGTCGGCAGAACTGTTTCCGGAACATCTTTTCAGGGTAAAGCCTTTGACGTTTCCTATGATAAATTGCTGATTGCAACCGGAGGTGCTCCGATCATCCCGGATCTGGAGGGTTTTGATCTTCCGGGAGTAATGGCCCTAAAAAGTCTGGATGACGGTCGAAAAATAAAAGCATATATCCAATCCAATCATGTTAAAAAAGTCGTTATCATCGGAATGGGTTATATCGCCCTTGAAATGTGTGAAGCCCTCAGGGCCCGATCCATAGACGTCGATATGGTCAAACCCCGACCGGTGTTTCTGCCGTGGATGGAAAAAGAACTGGCTGAAGTTGTTAAAAATGAAGTGGAAACCCATCAAATAAAATTATATCTGGGGCACTCAATTGAAAAAATCGACGTTGAAAATAAACGGTTAAAGGTTGCGTGTTCAGATCTTCTACTTGAGGCCGATATGGTACTGGTCGCCATTGGAATAAAACCGAACAGTGAACTGGCCGCACAGGCAGGTCTTGATCTCGGCGTAAAGAACGCCATTGCCGTGAATAAAAAACTTCAGACTTCGAACGAAAATATCTATGCCGCCGGCGACTGTGCCGATGCATATCACGTGGTCACCGGCAAAAAAACATGGATACCTTTGGCCTTAAGGGCCAACCGGGCCGGTTGGGCGGCGGCTGATAATGTTTGCGGAAAATTGATAGAGCTTCCAGGTATCGCAGGCACAGCGGTTTTTAAAGTATTCGATCTAGAAGTGGCGCGAACCGGGTTGACCGTGAACGAAGCCAAACATTTTGGTTTCGACCCTGTAGAAGTGACGATCAAAACCCGGTCCCGGGCCCATGCCCATCCCGGTGCTTCAAAGATTCATGTTCATATGGTTGGTGATACAAAAACCGGACGTCTTTTAGGCATCCAGATGGTGGGTAAGGAAGGTGTTGCACACAGGATTAACGCTCCTGCCGTCGCTTTGCACAATCAGATGACCGTTGAAGCATACTGCCAAACGGATCTGGCCTATGCTCCGCCTTTCGGCCCAACTTGGGACCCTACGCTCACCGCAGCCAATCAGCTCTTAAAAAGGATTTAGCGTAACTTTTCAACAAACCGGTTAATGAAACTTACTGAAATGGAAAAATGCCATAATCATCCGGATAGACAAACCTGTTATGTATGTTCAAAATATTCGACCTTTATGTGCGAAGAATGCTTTAAATGCAGTGACCCTGAAATATACTGTAAATTCCGTACGTCTTGTCCCATTTGGTTTGTGGACAAACGCAAGGGCGGATTGGACGACGATGAACCACTCGAAGAAGTCACGAAAACTAAAAAGTCAGCATAAAACCAGTGTAACGTGAAAGAAAAGACAGATAAAAAGGGATACATTCAAATCTATACCGGTGACGGTAAGGGCAAAACAACCGCAGCAATAGGTTTGGCCATACGGGCCGCTGGTTATGGAATGAAGACCTATATCGGCCAGTTCATGAAAGGCCAGCACTATGGGGAACTGACAGCGCTGCATGACCATCCCTTTATTACCATTGAACAATATGGAGATGTAGAGTGTGTTCATCGAGAAGAAATAACGCAAAAGCATATCGACCAGGCACAACAAGGCCTTAAACAAGCACGGGAAGCGATGCATTCCCATCAATACGACATCATTATTCTCGATGAAATTAACGTAGCGGTCTGGTTTGATTTAATTACCACTGAAGACGTCATCGAACTCCTTAACGAACGGCCGAAAAATGTCGAATTCATTTTGACCGGTCGACGTGCTCCCAAAGCGTTTTTAGAAATGGCCGATCTGGTCAGTGATGTAAAAGAAATCAAACATTACTATAAGCAGGGGGTTAAAGCGAGAACCGGGATCGAGCGATAGACGATCCCGGTTTAAAAAAGTTTGCACAACGCGCTTCAAGTATCGGACGCTGTGATCGATTTAAGATGTATTTCTAATAAATCAATGGTAATCATGTGTCCCCATAACAACCTTTACTCCGGTTTTATTCTCCAGCATTTTTGCCTTCTCTTCGTTAGTAGAGTATGGACAATCCGGCTTGGCGTTTACCAGACAGGTGCTTAAATAAATCTTGTCAGGTTTGATCTCCGACATTTTCATTGCCAAGGCAGTGTTTGCAACTAGCGATCGACCCGGGCATTCACATTTTAAAAACGCTACAACCGAAGACGGTTTTTCGATTTCACCTTCTCCAAGAGCCGACGCCTTGAGACACCGCCATTCTCCTGCGCATCCGTACCCGGTATCCATGTAAGCACCACACCCTACGATTGCAATTTTTTCCATTTCAACCTCCTTTTTCTTCCGTTTTAAATATGTTTCACCTCAATACATCTTGATAGAATGTTACCATATTCAATCCTTTTTTTATAACATAACGCTCTATGAAACCACTTACATATTAGACAATTGAAGGACACTCGCCCAAACTAGAAATCAAAAAATGTTTTGTATTGCAAATTTGAAATTATGAGCATAAACTCATTAAGAGCAACCTAAAACTTATGCTTTTTTTAGTCAATATTTTTTATTATTTTTATTCATAGAAAGGATGAAAACATGTACACAATACACCCCATTGTCGTGGGAACAAAAGTTTTTGATAAGAGTATGATGACATATCAGTATGGGGCCGGTCAGGAATATACCATCCCTATCTATTGTTGGTATTTAGAAGGGGGCGATCGAAAAATTCTTGTGGATACCGGTGAAATGAACCCGATTCAATCCGAAACCCGAGAAAAATCTATCGGCGGTAAAATTTATACGTTTGAAGAAGGGTTGGCCCGCTGGGATCTAAGCCCAACGGATATCGATATGATCATCCATACCCATCTGCATAACGATCACTGTGAAAATGATTATAAATGTGAAAATGCTGAAATTTTTGTTCATGTAAAAGAACTGGAAAGAATTCATAATCCTCATCCATTGGATTACCGCTATGTTGAAGATTATATCGAAGATGCAGAGGAAAACGGGCAAGTCCGAAAAATTTTCGGAGATACGAAAATTCTACCGGGCCTCCAGGTATTTCATACCCCGGTTCATACAGAAGGCGGTTTGACCGTAATGATTGATACTTCTGACGGAAAGGCCGCCATTACCGGATTTTGCGTAATCGACGAAAACTTCAATCCCCCGATACAAATTAAGGCCATGGAAATGGAAGTTATTCCTCCCGGGACCCATGTCAATGTATACGAGTCATATGATATAATGATGAAAATTAAAGATATGGCCGATATACTGATAGCCCTCCATGAACCGAAATTTGCGTCCATAGATACGATTCCTTAGGGTTCGCGCAAAAATAACTTCGCAGAAATGGCGTTCAGATTTGGTTCAGGGTTGACCGATCCGAGAGAGCAAAACCACAGGAATAGCGAGCTATTTCGAGGATTTTGCGAGTGAGGTATCGGCCAAAGATGGGCTGAAGCTGAGATGCAAAAATGTGAAGTTATTTTTGCGCGAGCCCTTAGCCGTCATAGATCATCAAAAAACTGAACGTAAGTGGGTAGCTAAACAGCCAAAAAGCAAATCCCGCCTTTTTTGGGGCGGGATTTGCTTTTAACGTCTGTAATAAAAGGTTTACACTTTTACCGACGCTACTTTTTAAAGCTTTAAATTTTATGTTCTAACTATCTTTATTTCTTGTATGTTCTTGGTTTTTGCCTTCGATCTATACCACTTCTTCTTTCTTTGCCAGATCTCCGTTCGGGTATGTGAGAAGTATAATTAAACTCCCGCCTATCCGCACCTGACCGTCGGCCTCCGTTATCGGGCAATACTTGAATCATAATAAATACAAATTATTTTTGAATCTTTCTATAGATGTTTAGCAAGCAAAAGATTCGGCTTGCTTATAAATTGTTTAAAATTGTTTACTGTCCTAATGCAAAAATCATGCAGAACAAATCATTTTTTTTAGTCTCATACATTTCAATTAGTTAGCAAATATTAAAAAATGACAGCGTTAAAAATTATGAAATGAATATCACAATTTATGTTACATTTGTTACACATTGGGAAATTCAGGTAACAGGAAAAACTGCTAGAAAAAATATATAGTTAGTGTCGATCCATAAATTAGGATTTTTGTTCAAGATCAAGGCATGCGAAAAAAATAACCACAGACATATGTTTTATATTTCGAGGATTATTTTTTGAGCATAACGCAGAGATTGGGCAAAAAGACCATTTATGGATGGACAATAGTTAGCCCTTTGCCTCCAAAGACAAAGATCGCCTCATCATTTATGCCTAAGTTCAACAAGAGTCGCTCCCCAACCACCAGCTTCGAGAGGCGCATTGCTAAATGATGCCACCATTGGATTTTTTTTCAAAAGCCTTCGAACGCGTTCCTTTAGTATCCCTTGGCCCTTTCCATGAATAATTCGTACTGAATATATTCCCTCATCAATACAAGCGGCAAAATAATCTGAAAGAAGATCCGGTACCTCTTTGGGTTTAAAGGTATGAAGATCTAAAACATCTTCTATAGATATTTTTACAGGTTTCATATTTTAGAAATAAAACCTCCCTGACTCTTGGAATATTTAGACTTTAAATTTCGAATTGGTCTGATATAGTATGGAGATATGTCAACACCTAATAGCAAAATTGATCCTAAGCTGAGCGATTTTCTGATTTGCCGGATATGCAAGGTACCGTCGGCGAAGACGTACTATCGTACTTCGAGCCGACGTTAACGCAGCAGATTCGGTGAATCCGGAAAGCCCTTTAGGTTTTCTAATTTTGTTTATACAAAGGAAAAAAATCCTTTTTAACTCATATGGTGCCGCACCTATCAGGTTGTTGGAACTAGCGACAAAATAATGTTTAATAATTTGATATTAAAATATAAGTTTTTTCAAACAAAATTTGAAACGCTCAACTTAGGTGGATGTTAAATGATCAGGTACCTCGTACTGCCTATTTTAAGTTATCTTTTGGGTTCCATTCCTATAGGACTCATTCTGACCCGGCTGTTTACCTCCATTAACATCAGACAGGTGGGAAGCGGAAATATCGGTGCAACGAATGTGGGGCGTATGGCAGGACCAGGGCTTGGGATCCTGACCCTTGCCGGCGACATCCTAAAGGGGGCCTTTCCGGTCTGGTTGGCTGTATCAATGACAACTCCAAATGAAGTATGGGGCGCCCTCTACATTGCAATCGTTGCTTTTGCAGCTTTTACGGGACACCTTTATCCTATCTATTTGAAATTTAAAACCGGAGGAAAAGGGGTTGCAACTGCAGCAGGGTGCTTTGGCGTTATTTCACCTGTTGCACTGGCAATTCTGATTCTGGTTTTTATCATGTTTGTTTGCTGGTCGAACCGTGTTTCCCTCGCCTCCCTCGCCGCCGCTGCCGTCTTGCCTGTTGCAATCTGGAAAACTACCGGCTCGGGAGTCCTGCTTGGATGTGCCGTTATAACGGCTATATTCATCTATTTTCGCCATGTGGATAACATCAAAAGGCTTCTGGCAGGCACGGAACCCCCCATTTGGAAATGAGACGATATATCAGATTAAAGCAGCGACCAGACCAATGTCAAAACACCTGCCATGACAAAATTACTTTCGACCAGAAATTCCAGCCGAATGCCCGGAAGCATATAGCCCCGCTCATGCGCAGAAAGCATGAAGAAAACAAAAACCGGACAGATTAAAAGTACAAAGCCTAAACTTGATATAAGTTGAAATGCGCTTGAAATAAACAAAATGCCAAAATTTATGGTCAGTATCGTTTTTAAAAGGCGCAAAGTTCGCTTTTCTCCCAACAGTATGGGAATCGTCTCTTTACCCACAATACGATCACCCTGCATGTCAAGAATATCAAAAAATGCTGTTCTGACAAAGACCAGGCTCAGTGACCATGAGAATATGATGGCCGTATTCAGATGAATATGTCCAGATACAGAAAATCGAGGTAAAACAGAAGTCACGATTCCCCATGCCATTGCAATCAGAACCGTTTTTGAGCCGGAGATATCCCGAAGCCGCGAGTATTTATCATAGGAAAAACGTTTCGGAATAAGTCTTAAATTGTAAGAAAGACCCATTATACTCATACCGAAAAGAATTAAGAAAGGAATCCAGCCCACTGAATAGGCAGTCATCAAACCAATGCCGCCCGCAGTAAACGCAAGAAAAGCGAGCAATATCTTGTTTTTGTTATAAAAGGAGGATCTGTCAGGATCGTTGTATCGATCTGCCTTTGTACCGATGAGATTGTTGAGAATGTGCATGGATAGAACATAAAGCATGGATATAAGCACATGATACAAATTATTGGTAATCCCCTGAATTTTGATACAGGCGTAGCACAGACATCCGGCACCGATGGATACATAGATGTTGGTCAGAAGCAGAACACGCTGGATGGAAAAAATAACCTTTTTCAAGCCTTGCTTCTTTTTATAAGGCAGGGCCTCAAGTGTTCTGTAAATTTTTTTAATCACCCAATTCGGCGTGGAAGCCCCTGCTGTAATCCCGATACATTTGGCTTCAGAAAGAGCATCAACATCAATTTCCGATTCAGTTTCAATGTGATATGTCGGTTTGCCGGTCTTTTTTGAAATTTCAGCAAGCCGTTTCGTATTTCCACTGTTTTGTCCACCGACAACAATAACAGCATCTACTGAATCTGCCAGGTTTTGGACTTCAGCCTGGCGCTTTGCGGTAGAATCGCAAATCGTATCAAAGATTTTATAGTGGGGAAATTTATTATTTGCCCATTTTTTTATTTCCTCAAAAAAAAGTGTGTTTTGAGTGGTCTGAGCAACAATAATCGCTTTTTCAAATAATGGAAGGGAATCAAGATCATCTAAATTGTCAACAACAAACCCTTTTCCCTTTGCATATCCTAAAAGTCCGATGACTTCAGGATGATCTTTGTCCCCGATAATTATAGATGCATAATCTTCTTGGGCATGTTTCCGGATAATGGTCTGAACTTTAATAACCCGGGGACAGGTGGCATCGATAATTTTGTAACCTGCTTTTTTAAGATTCTGTTTGGTTTGGGGGGGAACGCCGTGAGCACGAATTAAAACAGTACCTGTTCCGTACTCCGGTACATGTTCTAGTATGGATATATCTTTTTCTCTTAAAAGGTCTAAAACCTGCGGATTGTGGATAAGGGGTCCAAACGTACAGATCGGATTTTCGTGTTTATTCGGGGCATCCAGAACCATCTCAACGGCTCTTCGTACCCCCATGCAAAAACCGGCCTTCTTGGCAATTAATATTTTCATCTATATCCTGCAGCTTCGACGCTGCACATTACCTTGAAACCTTCTCACACAATCAAACCATGCGAAACAAATCGTATAGGGAATTTTACCTCGATTGAGCGAAAGTCGAGGATGCCCCAAATTCAAGGCATCAAGGGTTATGAAAATTCGTCCGAATCTACTAAATTATCAAGCAAATCAAACAATTAACATGTTTTCCCCGTTTTGTTTACAGTCAATTGAAGTTTTACTTTTTTAAAAAAACATGGTGGTCTACAAGAGCCAATGAATGAATGCGGGCATCTATAAATTTCTGATCCCCAAAAATGCTGACCAATCGTACGCCATCATCTTCGGGTTCGACGGTATCAACTGCTTCCATTACCAGTATTTTTTCATCTCCTTCAATTAAGTATGCGTTTGCTTCACACATCGTATTTTCCTTTATAATTTTTTAAAAATAAAAGATGTTTGATCCCCTTTTAAAATTTGAAACGCTTAGTTTAGGTTACAGTTTATCCGTGCTGAACCTCATCATAGAAATTTTTTAAATTTTCCTGTAAAAGTGTCTCGATAAGCTGGGGGAGTGGCGTTGGCGGTAACCCTATAATTTCAATATGTTCTTGGGTGAGTGGAATAAGCAGTTTTTTTGCCGGACTGTTGGCCACGGCTTCTGCCATTTTGGGTGTAACTTCTCCCATCATGGCATTGGCTACGATAATTCCAACGGGTCCGATAATAATGTCAACCTTTCCTGCTGTCTGAACAATGGCATTTTCTCCGGATGCACCCCTGTTAGCTTTGGCTTTTAGCATCTGAGCCGTTGCAATGGCATTGGTCCCAAGAGCAAGAATTTCAACGGCCTCTCCAAAAAGATCCTTTAGCTTTTTAATGATCGCGCTTCCAATGCCTCCGCCCTGCCCGTCGATGACACATATCCGCTTCAAAACTGGCTCTTTATCTGCATGATTCATACCTTATTAATTTTTAATTTTTTGTATAACTATTCGCGAATGTTTTTGCTATCAGATAACAGGATTAACGTCAATAAAAACAGCGATCTGTCTTTATGTTTTCCAATTTATACCTCGTTAATTACGTGAGGTACCTGCACACTACAGTTTTCTGATTTTAATCCTATTTCGACGTTTTCTTTTGGAAAGTCGTTTGCTGGGGCCTTTCTTTTTTGTCGTGGGGACCCATCCGCCTTCGTCTACTCTTTCTACACCCTTTATATCCATATAAACCGCCATAGCAATCTTCTCTTTAAAATCGGGAGATCGAATTGTCGCGGCGCCCTTGGCAGCTGCAAAATTCACAATATCCAGATCAGAGCTGACAACCAAGGCTTTTTCTCTTTCACGGCTTGCCATCCGCTTAATAACGGAATCGGCTGACTCGCCACTGCGAGAAAATCTGACCTTAATCCCTTTGACCCGGTTTTTGTGCTGGGAAAAGGGAGGAGCGTTGGTGCCATCAAAAACAACGGTTATCTTATGATGTTTTATTCTCTGATATGCAGCAAGCATGTCGAGAAGTGCCTCTCGACCGAGCTGGATATCCTGACGGTCAAGATCGCTGAGTGAATTGGATTGTCGGATCAGATTGTAGCCATCGATGATAATATGAATAGACATTATATCTGCTTTAGCAAGCTTAGCAGACGGTCTAGATCGTCATTGCTGTAAAATTCGATTTCAACTTTGCCCTTTTGTCCCCGCTTTTTGATCTGAACCTTGGTCCCGAAACGACCGGAAAGATCATCGGCCAAATCTGAAAAGTATCTTTGTTCCGAACTCGATATAGGCTTTTTAGGTCTTTCTTTCTCAGCTTTCAACCGTTTAATCAAACGTTCTGTTTCCCTGACCGAAAGTCCTTTTGAAATCACCGTCTTAAATACTGCGTTTAGCTGGGCAGAAGTGGCAGTGCCCAGCAAGGCCCGGGCATGACCCATACTCAGGGCCCCATCCATAATGCTGGTCTTTATTTGTTCGGGCAACTGACGAAGTCTTAAAAAATTGGCAACTGCAGATCTGCTTTTCCCCACACGTTCTGCAGCCTGATCCTGGGTAAGGCCGAACTCTGTGATAAGCCGATGATAGGCTTCAGCCTCTTCAATGGGATTTAAATCAGACCGTTGCACATTTTCAACAATGGACATTTCCAGCATATCTATATCTGTGATCGTTTTGACAAGAACCGGCACCTGTTTCAACCCTGCTTTTTTAGCAGCGCGCAAGCGTCTTTCACCGGCTATAAGTTCATATCCATTGCTGTCTTTTCTAACCAAAAGGGGCTGGATGATACCTTGCTGATGAATTGAACGGGCCATCTCCTCCAGTTCATTGTCGGAAAATCGCAAACGAGGCTGATAACGATTGGGCTGAATCAGCCCAATATCACACGTAAAATATTCCTTTGGAATATCTTCCATGGGTTCAATATCGGGCAATAAAGCATCAAGACCTCTTCCCAGGACCAATTTTTTGGTTTTTTTTGAACCTGATTCGGCTTTTTTACTTTTCATTTCTTTTTTCATTGTGATGGCGTTAATCTCGTCAATACATGTATTACACGGTTATCATCGGCATTAACAGATTTCAGATATGCCCTCCTGCTGAACGAGTTATTCAGAAGGATTTATTGTTTATAATCTCTTTTGCCAGATTAAAGTAACTGCGGGCCCCTTTGGAGGTTGCATCGTACAACAAGATCGGCTTTCCGAAACTCGGCGCTTCGCCCAGTCTGACATTTCTGGGAATCATGGTCTTGAATACCAGTTGTTTGAAATATTTTCCGGCATCTTCAGCAACCTGATGAGACAGATTTGTTCTTTTATCAAACATGGTAAGAAGTATGCCGGCAATCTTAAGACTAGGATTCAAACTATATTTGATTCGCTTCATGGTTTGAAGAAGCTGTCCAAGGCCTTCCAATGCATAAAATTCACACTGAAGCGGGATTAACATAACATCGGCTGCAGTCAGTGCATTAACTGTTAGAAGGCTCAAGGAGGGTGGACAGTCGATGATGATATATTCAAACGAATTTTTAATTTGGGATAAAAGCTCTTTTAGGGCCATTTCACGCCTGGGTTTTGACATCATCTCCACTTCAAAACCAATCAGCTCAACTCTTGAGGGTATGATTTTCAAGGTTTCTATGTCACTATCCAAGATAAGATTCTCGGCATCGACATTACCAATCATGCCGTGGTATAATGACTTTTCAATACGATTTTTATCTATTCCCAAACCGGTAGTTGCATTTCCCTGGGGATCACAATCCACAAGGAGAATTCTTTTCTCCGAAACTGCCATGGCAGCCGACAGATTTACGGCTGTCGTCGTCTTTCCTACACCACCTTTCTGGTTGGCTATGCATATGATATGGGTCATGGTGACGAACATTACCACAAAACATGATGATTGAAAAGTATATAAGGATATGATTTGACTATTAACCAATTGAGTAATAAATTATAGAGTGTGCAGCAAAACCATATGGTTTCGGTTTCTTTTTTATTCATACAAAAACCGGCACCCTCTTTTGTCGAGGTTTTCATGAAAATTGTTAAACAATGTATTTTGCTATGTACTGTTCTCATTATTGCGTGTGGCATCATCTCCCCTAAAGGTGTTTCAGGGATTACAATACAAGAGGAAGAGGAACTGGCAAATGAGTTTATTAAACTCATTTTATCGCACTACGAAGTTATCACAGACCCGCTTATCACCAATTATATCAACGACGTCGGCCAAAAAATCGTTTCAACGCTCCCTCCCCAACCTTTTTCCTACCATTTTTATGTAATAAAGGAAGATACCTACAATGCTTTTGCCACACCCGCAGGTCACATTTTTATATACAGCGGATTGCTGGAAGCAATGGATAATGAGGAAGAGTTGGCATGTATACTGGCCCATGAAATTTCACATGTGATGTGTCGCCATATTTCTCAGAAAATAGAAAGGGCTGAAAAATTAAACTACGCCACACTTGCCGGGGTTGTCGCCGGCGTGCTTCTTGGAACCGCCGGAGCCTCGGCAGCTGCCAATGCAGTCACCCTTGGTTCTATGGCAGCCGGCCAATCCTATGCACTTGCATACGGCCGTGAAGACGAAAGACAAGCGGATCAAATCGGACTCAACGTTCTGAGAAAAGCCGGATATAACGGTAAAGGGCTGATATCTACACTGGAAAAAATGCGAAGCAAACGCTGGTTCGATTCAAACCAGATTCCGACTTATCTGACCACCCATCCAGCTTCAGAGGAACGGATGGCGTATATCGACACTTGGCTTGAGAAACACAAAAAAACCGAGAACCATATCAATGACTATTATTTTAAAAGGGCCCATACACGGCTCGTTGCCATTTACGGAGATGAGAGTGTTGCATTAAGCAAGTTTAAATCAGATGTACATAATCATCCCGACGACCCTTTGGCATATTATGGATACGGCTTGACCCTGGATAGAAAAGGCGACCACAAAGCTGCTGAAACATACCTCAAAGCGGCATTGGGGAAAAAGGCATTTGACCCCTATATTTTAAAAGATCTTGGCCGCTTATACTTTATCGATGGAAATTACCAGCAAGCATTCAGCATTCTGGATGGCGCTTCCAGCATTAACTCGAATGATCCTGATATACTTTTTTATCTGGGGCGCACCCAGGTGGAACTCGGCCATCTCATGGATGCAATCGCAACGTTTGAAAAACTTATCTCAAAACAACAAAATTATCCTCGTGCGCTTTATACCCTTGGTGAAACGTATTGGAAGCTTGGGAATGAGGGTGATGCGCATTATTTCATAGGTCTTCATTACAAAAATAAAAGGGATTTCAAAAATGCCATTTTCCATCTAAAAAAAGCTTTGGAATACATCAATGAACCATATAAAAAGGCCCAAATAGAGGAATTGTTGAAGGAAATCACAAAGAAAAAGAACAAATCAGAAAAGGATGACGACAATAAAGCACAAAAGAATTAACTGAGTAGTCGGTGAGTTTTTATTGAAAAACTTATTTATCAGCCTCCGGCTCCGCTTCCAGCCCGGAAGGAAGAGCGGAATGGATAATCTTTTTTAAAAAAGCGCGTGCTGTTTGAGAAATCCGGGGTGGAAAGTTTGAAGAGGAATGGTTAGCATCGGTCAAAATGAGAAAATTGCATGGTGAATGTTCCCCTGCCCTGTGTAGCTGACCGCAATGATGTTGAATATCCGAACATGCGCGCCAGTGGAACCACAACCTTTATCACCTGTAGGCCCATTTTGTGCTCGATAGATTCGATTTTTCCATTTCGAGAATTGAGATCCCCTATCACGTCTCCCATAAAAGTCTCTGGAACAAAAACTTCCACATTCATAATCGGATCAAGGAGAAACGATTCACCTTTCGTCAGTGCTGTTTTGCAAGCCATAGATGCACTAACCGTATAGGCCAGTTCAGTGCTCAAAGATTCTTTATATACTCCTCCGGTGAGAACGGCCTCAACATCGACAACAGGATACCCCATCAATGCTCCGCTTTCCAGGGATTCCATAACACCTTTTTTGATAGCAGGGATGAACATATCAGGTATTGTTTCGTCAGCAATTTCAGACCTGAATCTGTTCTCAGAGCCTCGTTCCAGGGGCAACAATTTTAACGTAACTTCGGCATAGTGTCGGTTTCCTGCCACTTCCTTGTCAAATACTGCAGATGCATGCCCTTTTTTTTCGATGGTCTCCCTGTACATAACCTGTGGTTTTCCCACATTGACATTGGTCTTGAATTCTCGCTGCATACGACTGATAATAACTTCGAGATGAAGTTCTCCCATACCGGATAAAATTGTCTGTCCAGTGTCTTCATCCTTTTGAAGTTTAAGTGTCGGATCTTCAGCCATAAATTTTTCGAGGACTTGATCAAGTTTTTCCTGGTCAGCATGGGTTTTAGGCTCTACAGCCACGGATATGACAGGCTCGTAAAACTCTATTTTTTCTAATAAAACAGGATGATCAATGGAGCAGAGCGTCTCTCCCGTAGAAGACTCTTTTAATCCAATAACCCCGACCAGGCTGCCGGCGCCTGCGGAATCGATGCGTTCTCTCTTGTTGGCATGTATTTTTAATATGCGTGAAAGCTTTTCACTTTTTTTTCGAGACGGATTGTAGGTGTCGGATTTGGCGTTCATGGTTCCGCTGTAAATTCTGACATAGGATAGTTTACGACCCTCTATCATCGACACTTTGAATATGAGGGCTGCAAGAGGATCACTGCTATTTGCCCTGCATTCGACAATTTGACCGGTTTCAGGGTGTACGCCTTTAACTGGGGGTACATCTAAAGGGCTGGGCAAAAATTCCAAAATGGCGTCAAGAAGCGGTTGTATGCCTTTATTTCTCAGAGCGCTGCCGCAAAGAATTGGAACCAGTTTCAGATCTATGGTCGCCTTTCTGACAGCGGCAACCAATCTTTCCGGAGTAACGGGTGTCTCTGATAAATAGTCCTCCATGATATCATCATCAACTTCAGCGACAGCTTCGACAAGCTTTTCATGATATTCTGTTGAGGTGCCAAGCAAATTTTGAGGAATATCTTCTATCCTAAAAGTTGCTCCCAGGGATTCATCTTCCCATATGATTTGTTTCATGTTAATGAGGTCAATAACACCTGAAAAATCATCTTCTAAGCCCACCGGCAGTTGTAATATCAGCGGATTGGCATTCAATCTTTTTTTCATCATTTCGATTGTACCAAGGAAATCAGCACCGATCCGATCTAGTTTGTTGATAAAAGCCATCTTTGGGACATGATGCTTGTCAGCCTGTCGCCATACCGTTTCCGACTGAGGTTCCACACCGCCAACGGCACAAAAGACACCGACGACCCCGTCAAGTACCCTTAAAGAACGTTCAACCTCGATGGTAAAATCGACATGTCCCGGTGTATCTATGATCTGAACATCAATTCCTTTCCAGTGGCAAGTGGTAACAGCGGAGGTAATGGTAATTCCCCGTTCTTGTTCATCAGGCATCCAGTCCATAATCGCTTCACCGTCATGAACTTCACCAATTTTGTGAGAACGGCCGGTATAGTACAGTATCCGCTCTGTTACCGTTGTCTTACCGGCATCGATATGGGCGATGATACCGATATTTCTTATATTTTTAATGTGATCCTTTTTTTTCATCGTATTAAAAGCATATTGGCTTTAAACGGAAAACGTACATCTATATGACCGTCCAGGGTCATCGCTTCTTTTCCACTGATCAGGATCTTTACCGCATCGATTTCGGGAATATTCAATGTTAACGAATTGACCATCGAATATATCGTAAAAAGTTCCGATTTAACCCCGCCGGGATGAGCATCTCTAATGGTACCAGACAGATCGACATAAGCTGTACCATCCCGGGTAATATAAAATGCCTTAAGTGTCGTATCTGCAGGAATTGTCCGCATAAGCCCGGTTTTAGGACCTTCTATCAGAGCTTCGACAATGTTCTTGCCAAATTCGGCTGGATTGTCTGAATGAAATAGATCCCTTGTTTCAGCTTTGAGAAACGAATTGTCTTTATCGGAAAAATACAGATGGACAACGGGTTTTTTTGATTGTTTAGTTTCTGTAATTCTTATGTTTTGGTCAACTTGATTCATACCCGATGATACTACGGGCTTATTCAAAAAAGCGACGGATATGACAATTCCGGCAATAATGAAAAAAGATACATTGCACCTATTGTGGTTTTTCATCATGACTTAACTTTTTATCATTGATAAAACCTCAAATGAGCGTAAACAAAATGCCAACCAATCTAAAAAGAATTTAAATAATAGTCTGTTACCCTGCTATACTTTGGTTTCGATAAAGATGGTAAAGAAGATTTATCATCAGATGTTTATTTCATCATCTTGTTTACCCTAAGGGAAAGCCGATGATACCCCATCTCTTTCGTTATCAAGGGCTCGCAGTAGGCGACTACGGCTTCGCCCTTGATGCCTTGGATCTGGAGCATCCTCGACTTTCGTTCAATTGAGGTAGAACGAAAAATTTTTTAGGCCAATATGCTTATTATGTCAAGACAAGAAGGGAAATCTGCATTTCAAAAAAATGAGCAAATAATAAAAGAGGTCAGCCTCATAAGCCAACCTCTTTTTTTCTATTGGTGGAGGTGAGCGGAATCGACCGTCGACCTCCTGACCGCCAGAACAGCCAATGAATACAATGAAATCAATTGGTTGTCTTGCAATCAAAGGTTTAAACTTAATGGATCATAACAAATTATACGAAATCGTCAAGGCCAAATGCACCCCAGGCGCACCCTAAAAGTGGATATTTTTTGTTTGTATCGGGGGGAGATGGATAAACGGTAACATTAGAGCGATAAGAATTTTTGAGTCGAAAGGTTTCGGAATGGTTATGAAAAATGGGGAACTATGGTAATTTTTGTGCCAGGTGGAAACAGAGTTCCCAAGCCTCGGTTTTTTAGTAATTTCACGCCTGCAAGACTCGGGACATATAAGCGTTTATTCCAATCAGGGAAATGATTAATATGCCGCGCTTAAATCAGTTATCGCCTCAAACAAAAAGAAGCTATCTGTATTGGATAAGAGATTTTTATCGATTTCGTGGAGGAAAATCCCCTTTATAAAATCGATTGAGCCCATGATGATCTATTCACACTTTCTCATTCATAGGTTTGAGTGTACGATGGTAGGCCGTTTAAGATTTTCGATAGTGAGAACTGCAGATCGTATTGTTGAATTGTATGAGGCAATAAAAGTTTATCATTTGAAACAGTAATCTTGGAATTATTGGGCGCTCTGAAATTGAAGGTGCACCCTTTTTTTCTTAAGAGCAATGCCATTTTTTATTGATTCAGGGAGGTTACTAATTCGTAAGTAATATTATCCATAATTTCTATCCCCCAGCCCAGGTCCTCCATCTCTTGGTTAACAGCGGTTATAGTGCAATATTCGCCATTATCTATAATATTAAAAACATCTTTAATGAGTCCTGGGATTTCAATGGGCATAAACCCCTTTGTTTGAAACCTCAGAAATAAATCATCTAATCTGTTTTCCACCTTTTTGTCTCCTTTATAAACCCTTCTTTTAAGTCATCACTCATACCAAGGGCAATACTCTATCCGCCAGCAAGAGTGCTGTGTTCAGACGCATTATCTCTGTACGGTGGATGCCAGTTTTTGAAGTAACGTTCCTTCAGTTGTCCAAGGTTAGTTTTTGATATTTTAAATTATCTGATTTCAAAAACCGTTAACATATCAAACAGATACCAAATCGGCGTCGTCAAAAAACAGCTCCACCGAATTATCTTCGGATGAATTGTATAACGCCATAACTGATTCGGCAATTTTGGTGGCATATGGTTCGATGGGAAATATATTGTGGGTCCGAAGGATTCCAACCAAGGTGTTCATTCCTTTGGAGATGGAACTCACGATAATCTCACTTTCATAAGTTTCTTCACAGAGAAATGAAAAACTTCCCTTTTGCAGCATTGAAGACGCCACCTTTTTCAGATTTTTGTCGATGACTGCATATTCTCTTATTTTGAGTTTCTTTTTATCACCATTTCGAGAAATCACATATTTTTGACGCATATCTTTTCTCCTTTTCATACGGATTCTATACTTATAGATTCTCTCCTTCATTCTGTGACAGATTTGGATTTTCTTCTGATTCTATAGTGTTTTTATCCAGTTTGCGTTGTTTCTTTTGTTCTTTCTTTTTCTTCCTTGCCAATTCTTTTTGACGTTTATTAAATGAATAATTTGATCTTGCCAATTTGTTACCTCCTTGGCTGTTCTTTTTGATAATGATAACAAGAATAAGGATCTATGAGCGGACGTTTTTGAGGTTTAAGATCTGATAATAGCGAATTGTGAGGGTATAAATCTAAACCAAACAAAAGGGCATCCCCTCAATATTAGAAGGAATGCCCATTTTACTCAGAACATAAGGTTAAATCACAGTGACATTTGCAGCGGCAGGACCTTTTTGTCCTTGCTCTATATCAAAGGAAACTCGATCGCCTTCATTGAGGGATTTAAAACCACTTGAATTGATCGCTGAATGATGAACAAACACATCCGGACCGTCTTCCTGCTCAATAAATCCGAACCCTTTTCGGTCGTTAAACCACTTTACAGTTCCATTGGTCATGATAACATCCTCCTTTCTTAAAAATTTTCAACTTCGCAAACTGGAGGGTGCCACTTTGACAAATGGATTATTCCTTCAGAAAGAAAACCGTCCCGCAGATTAAGCAGAACCTAGTTGATTAAAGTCATGATAATCGTTATCTAGTAAGAAATCAAGCTAATTATTTGTTATTTCTAAAAAAAATTGTGGGTGGGCATTTAAACGTGCAATAACGAAATGTTATCCGAACAATGTCAGAGACAGCCCTGTATGGCAAGGTTTGTGATTTCATGATGCTTGCATGATTTTTTAATGGTGAAGGAGTGCACACTTCTTGAAAGTACCCAGTGGTTCAAATATAAAAACCGTGTGAGATTCGATCAATATTCCTCAATCGAAATAAAACCTTGCCTACAATTGGATTATCAAAAAATGAGCATTAAAAATAGAAAAGTGGTACACCAGTATATGATTTATTCAACAACTTCAAACAATAATTCATGGCCTTATCGAATAAACTATGGCAACTTTGCAATCATTTTCCCAAGCTCTTCATGAGCAAACGCCTTGAGCGTCTTCGTTCTGACGTATCCTTGAGCACCTAACCCTAAAAGAAAGGTCATATAAACCTCATCACTCGGAGCTTCGCCAATTGAAATATAGTCATATTCACCCATTGTTGCATAGAAACCTATCAATTTACCTCCAATCGATTCAGCAGTTTTGATGCCTTCTTCGATGCGCTCAGGTGCGTCTTTTATGTTTTTAACTCCCCGTTCTGTCAAATTGAACAGTGTAATATAGATAGGCATGGAGCCCTCACCTCCTTTCCTATAAAATGGCCGGTGCACCACTATTTGTTTACAATACTGACAGGCCAAATCAATTTGTAATGTCAAGGCTAATTTTGAAGAGATTTTTCATAGAGAAAACTCCTGAATGGAGATTAAATAATTGAAGCGGTAACTCGTTAGGTAATGAAAAACGAATAGAAAATGAGGTCAGCAGAACAATAGATGTTTTACAATGGAAACTGATTTGAGATAGAGAGGTGATTTAGAAAAAAGTATATTAAAGTCTTAATAGTGTCAATATCAAATTTGGTGATTTCTTGCCAATCTCTAAACCAATCACAACAACAATTGATATATAAATATCATATAGTTATGGTGTTAAGTCAATCCTATTATTAACAATTGTCAAGTCATCTCAATCACTGACAATTAATAATCATAAGGATCTTTCTCAATATCATCTTTAAGGGAATCAAAAACCATAGAATGAAACTCAACATCAAACCATTCCAGAAACATTTTGTACGTTATGTTCTCGGGCCACATTTCATCAACAACAATCCAACTTGAAAGCTCTAATTCAAAAAGATCTTGAAATATATCTTTTATGAAAGCTTCTGCATGTTCATCTGAATCTACTACAGGCAGCAGGATCACACTGCAATCTGTGCTAAAATCAGAAATGGAATATTGAACATCTTCATCTACTACAGAATTAGCCCAGTCTACAAAGGGTTGCTTAGGTTTTATGATGGCGACGGATCTATTTATTTGGAACATCTGATTCTCCTTTTTATCTGATTATCAGTTATTAGGAAGGAATATAGATTTTTTGGCCTTCTTGTTTGTCCTTGCCCAAACTTGATTTGACAGAATCGCAAGGCGGATCAATACATCAATAGAACCTATCTCAAAAACAATCTAAGTACCCATGGCAGCGTTGCGAAACGGTTCAAAATGCTCACAGACTTGGTGTAGGCTCCGCTTTTTAACCGTTTCGCGCCCCGATTTTCGGGATTTCGCAACGCTCAACTTGCTTTTTGTTGAACCCTAATCTTATTTTTGAGATAGGTTCTAATAAGTCTATTAACTCGATTTTAAACCACGATAAACCCAACCCACTCCTTTTCCTAAAATATATACAGCTACAACAGGAACCATCCAAAACATAAAAGCAATATTACAAGATTTTAAGTGCTTGTAATTTAGATTTTTTAATCCGTCTCTATATTCCTGGTCTACTTTTTCAAAAGATAATTCTGCCCACCTATCATTGCCATATTTTTCATGTATTCTTTTAACTAACTCTTGGTTTGTTAAATCCTCATAAAGAGATATTTCTCCATTTGTCCAATAAGGATCAAGCTGCTTCTTGGCAATTTCGATTGTGTTATCTACCCACAACCATTCCATTTTCTTTTTTGTGGACGAATCTTCGAGCAAAAAGAAAATAGGAGGTACAAGATAAATCACACTCCATAACACCCATAATCTTTGCCATCCACCTAATTTCATATTTTCTCTTATATTAGAAAACCAAATGGTTGAGACAACTATTGATTTATCCATACTCTTCACACCTTATAAAACTGATAAACAGAATATTAGAAATTGCCATACAGACTACTGAATAGCGATTAAACGGTCGAAGAGGTAAATCAATAACAATCAAAATTAGATCAGGATTGGATCTTATGCAGACATTAAAAGTGAGGTTAGTTTATGATTAATTCTTCATCATCTAATTCAACACCCAACCAAGCCAGAGTTTCATTGAAGTCTCTGTTCAAGGACAATTTATGTTTGCAGATAAGATCCCAAATCCTTTTCAAGTGATTTTGGATCGAAGAACTGTCCACCAACATTGTGATCGATGATCCATTTTATCTTGACGGGTGTATGGATTTCCGTTCTCATTTGATTGTCTAAAGCAAATTTCAATTCAACGGTATCATTTCTGGAAATATAATGTGGTTTAAGACTTGTGAATCGGATTCCGCCCGCTGAAATATCTTCAATGTTTATTTTTCCTTTTTCATCTTTCCCCTGAACAAAGTATTCACCATGAAGCCAGACTTTCTTACGGTGATGCTTTCTAAATTCCAAGGTGAGCCGAAAAACTTCGCCACATCGGCATTTGGCCTTCACCTTTTTATGAGTATCTCTGAAATTCGTCACATCTATAATTTTCCTCAATGCGCATTTGGGGCAGATTATAGTTGCTTGATTGGTATCGTCCACATAAACTTTTTGCATTTGTTGTCCTCGTTCTAACTTTTTCAACACGATATCATCGGTTGCAATATAAAAAACCCCCACCTCTATTCTAAGAAATAGGAGCTTAATAATCAGTTCATGGCAACCTCGGTTACAGGTTATTTTCTAGCTTTCTTTGCTATTTTTATGCAACTTCTTAAGACAGTTTTTATCTTCACGGACAATTGCACAAATTTTCCGGTTATCAATCTCTTTACAGTTTGCGTGATTATACAAAGGACATTCTGGATATTGTTTTGACATCCTTAGTCTTTTCCATTCTTTTTGTACTTTTTGAGAAGGTCTTTTATGGCTTCTTCAGTAAGATCGAAGATAGGCTTTTCAGCATCGATACTAAGATGCTTCAACTCTTTTAAAATAGCGGGACTAATTCTTGTCGCAAACATCTTTTTTTCACTCATAAAATATTTATAACAAAAAATATGATGCTTGCAAAGAGAATAGTTTGATAAACCATTTAATTGCATGTTAACATAATAACAACCAATCAAAGCCACCTAAAACCACCGTAAAATGAAAGACCAAATATCAAACATAGCGCTTGAGGGAACCTGAAGATGTGACGTTGTGGTCGGTTTATTTACTGTGGACCGTAGAAAACCTTCAGGCGCTTTTGTTTTAAAAAGGGGAATTTTTCAGGACATCGATAGCCATGTTTAGGATGAGTTTTCGGGCTTGTTCTGGGAATTGAAACCCCCTTGTTTATTATAAATCCTCTATGTCGGGGTAATGGTCTGAATTGCCACTGTAATACATTAACCATAGACACAACACCAAAATGGCTATCATTACAATGACAAATATTATGCTAACGACTACTTTCATGATCATTTATCCGTTAAAGGGAAATAACCTTAAAAAGCGTATCTATCCATTAACCGTCAGACCGATCTTTCACATTTATGTGATAAATAACCACCGCAATAAAAACAAGTGTTACGCCTAAAATTAAATGCACTATCATCTCATTCCTCCTTTAAAATATATCGGCAAATGCACTCAAAATCTTAACCCCACGGGTAAGCGCATACGGCTGAAAAGGACGTCCCTGGTCCATACCCGTGGATAAACAACAGGGAGAAAATGAGGGGCTTATGGCAACAATTATAAATCGGGAAAAGGGTTTATCAGATAGATTACTTTGACCCTACCGGCAAGCGCGTAAGAAAATCCTTCAACAAAAAGAAGGATGCAAAGGCCGAGTTTGGAAAGCATTTTTCCCTGATAGCAGAGGACCGATATCTTGATGTTAAAAAGGAATACAATACAAATTTGAAGGAATTGATTGATAAATACGTTGAAATTTTTCAGCATCCGGTAAGAAATATCATATTGAACACATCCGGGGGCATTTTGGAGAGCAAACCCTTTTATAAAATATCAGGTTTGTGGACCTTGAGACAGACCGAAACTACCTGAGAGATTCACTCACAGTTAAAAAGACTATCAGAAAGGAAGCCGGTACCAACAGGATTATGTCATTTTACGGCATACCTTTTCAAGTCAGTTCCTTATAAAAAACGGATCATTGAAGGATATTAAAGAGTTATTAGGCCATAAGGCCATGATGACATTGAGATATGCCCATCTAACACAAGAGCATAAAAAGAAAGCGGTCAACCTGCTCAATGGATTGACCGCCTCTAAAAGTGAAAAAGGGTTTTGTCACAAAACTGTCACATCCTTAGAATCCTCTGTTTCAGCCTCCCTCTAACCCTTTGTAATATTTGGTGGAGCTGAACGGGATCGAACCGTCGACCTCATGACTGCCAGTCATGCGCTCTCCCAGCTGAGCTACAGCCCCAAATGGTGCATTTAAATTAAACAAAAGGCGGTTAGGATGTCAATAAATATTTCGGGTAAATTGTGGCGTGAAAGTATTGACAAAAATATACATAATAAATATTATCTGTAACTTATAAAATAGAACTCAAAAGAATTTCTTTATTAAATGTATTATTGTTAAATATTTTTGACAAAACAAGACAATGAATCCGAAAAACTATACAGGGCCACTGGGTGCATATACTCCACAGACCAGGGGTAATGGAATGTTCAAGGAGTTTGATGCCACAGAGCTGTACTGCCCGAAGTGCAAACGTTCCGCTCCAGTCCGCAAACGTCTTTTGATCGTGCTCCCAGAAGGAGACAAGTATGAATATCTGTGTGCGGTTTGTTCCGAGTCTGTTGGCACTAAGATCGACCGGCAGACAAAACCGGTAACGGTTATTGTATAGATCGATTTTTCAATCTCGATAGAAAGGAATTATATGCTCAGGTTAATGAGAAAACAGGCGGGGAGTTGGCTGATCAAGATCCTTTTGGGCGCCATTGTTATAGTATTTATTTTTTGGGGTGTTGGAAGCTTCCGGTCACAGAGAGGCGGCAGGGTTGCACTTGTTAATGGTGATCAAATCACAATGGATGATTACAGAGAGACCTACAACAACCTTATTGAACAATTCCGCAGAAGATTCGGGAACAACCTCGATGAGGATATGCTCAAACAACTTCAGGTGAAACGACAGGCTTTAAACCAGCTGATCGACAATAAACTTTTGGTTCAGGAGTCCAAAAGGCTTAAATTTCGAGTTTCCGAAAAAGAGCTTACCGACGCAATTTTAAATATTACAGCTTTCCAGAGGGACGGAATGTTTGACAGTCGCCTTTATAGAAATATTCTGGATCGTCTGAGAATGACCCCTGAAGCATTTGAAGTGGCTCAGAAAAATGCGATGTTGATTGATAAACTCAGAACACTCATTACAAGCAGTGCAAAAATTTCAGACCAGGAAGCTCTAGAATGGTACAATTGGGTCAATGCCTCGGTCAATATTGACACCGTATTTTTCGATCCCAACCGTTATAAAGATATTCACCCTTCTGATGAAGAGATAAAAACTTTTTTTGAAAATCATAACGAAAAATATACAACAGAAGCCATGGTAAAAGTTCGTTATCTGAACTTTAATCCGGATGCGTTTCGATCCAAAGTTGCATTGTCAAACGAAGAGGTTCGTGAGTATTATGATGAAAATCTGGAAACGTTCAAAACGCCGAAAACAGTTGAAGCCAGACATATTCTGTTAATCGTTAATCGGGATGCCGATCCTGAGACAGTTAAAAAGACAAAAGAGAGGGCCCTTGATATTTTGAAGTTGGCAAAAGAAGGCAAAGATTTTGCTAAACTGGCCAAACAGTATTCAGAAGGGCCAACCCGAGACAAGGGAGGGTATCTGGGCAAATTCAAAAAAGAGGCCATGGTAAAACCCTTTGCAGACATGGCCTTTTCATTGAAAGCCGGCGAAGTTAGTGAACCGGTTCGCACCCAATTCGGATGGCATATTATAAAGGTCGAAAAAGTAAATGAAGCATCTATCACTTCTTTTGAGGACGCCAAAAAGAACATACGAAAAAAACTCACCGACGATATGGCCAAAAGCCTCGCGTACGATGAAGCAGAGACGGTTTCTGACGATGCGTTCGAAGGAGAGGACCTAATAAACGCGGCAAAAGAACAAAACATGAAAATTCTAACCACAGATTTCTTTTCAAGCAAAGGCCCGATTAAAGGGATAAACAATCCCTCAAAGTTTGCATCGGTTGCTTTTAATCTTACAGACAAGGAGATTAGTAATGTCCAGGAATTTGAGAACGGATATTATATTCTTCAGCTTGTTGATAAAATTCAACCCAAGATACCCGCATTTGACAAGGTCAAGGAAAAGGTGAGGCTTGAGCTAATTAAAGAAAAACAGGACGAAAAAGCAAAAGCGGACTCAGAAACATTGTTAGCTGCATTAAAAAGCGGCAAAACCATGCCTGCTGAAAGCAAAAAATTCAATCTAACGCCGAAAACCACCGGCTTTTTCAAACGTAATGGCTCAATCCCTGAAATCGGTTTAGAACGTGATATTGTTGAAGCTGCCTTTGAGCTGACAGACAAAAAACAATTGCCGGAAAACGTTCTAAAGGGTTCAAAAGGGTATTATGTTATTCAATTTAAAGACAGAAAAATATCGGACCCTGAAAATTTCAGCAAAGAAAAAGGCGACATAACGAACAGGCTGCTGGCGCAAAAAAAGTCCAGCATTTTTGATGCACTGCTGGCGCAAATCAAAAGCAGAAGTGAGATTACCATTAAAGAAGGATTTTTAGATTAGAAGCCATCTCAAAAAAGTCTTTTGTCCCAATTTCTGTGTTGGGACCGATTTTCAACTCCTCGAAATACTTTAGTATATCTGCGGGTTGAAAATCGGTCCCGCCTTGACCTTAAGCCAAAATCCTGTTTTTGAAATGGCTTCTATGTCCCATCCATAAATGCTCTTTTTGTCCAATCTGCCAATCGTAGATGGCGCTATTTGTGTTTTGCTTTGTATTTTTTACCGATGCTCCAAGCCTTGGCCACCGGCCCTCCAAGGTTCCAATAGGAGGTGTCCGGTTGTGAGAGTATCATGGGCTTCATTTTTCTAAAATCCATTTTACCATCAGTTAAAAATTTCTCTTCTGTGTAGGTTCCCACTATTTCGCCTATGAAGATTTCATTTAAACCGCTCTCCACGGTTTCCACCAGCTGACATTCCATGTTTAAAGGACAGTCTTTGATCATGGGGGCTGTTTTCAGCTCACCATAGAAAAGGTCAAAGATGCCCGATTTGTCGTGTTGTTTACCGGATACGATCCCGCAGTAATCGGTCACCTCCACCATATCCTCCGAAGGCAGGCAAACGCTGAAGGTTTTATTCTCTTTAATTCCAGGATTACTGTAATGGCCTTTTCCAAGGGCAATGGAAATCCGTGGTGGTTTATAGCTGGCCATTGAAAACCAGGCAACGGCCAAAAAGTTCGCCTTGCCGTTTACTTGGGTTCCCACAAGGGAAACAGGCATGGGATACGCGGGGATAGTTGATCCCAGGTTGATTTTATCCATTTGATATAACCTCCAATTTTTTATTTATCATAAGGACTGACGAATACTCTAACTTATCATCAAAACTGAATAAATTCAAATGATCCATAAAATCATATTTTCAATATAACAACTTGGTTTGTCAGACATATTACAGGTTTTTGAAGTGGATGATATTTTCATCTTTTGGATGGATATCTGAATATTTACCGGGGTAAAAAAGAGATCGGATCATCATCCCGACTGAATTAAATGGGGAAATAATAAAGGCAAGGCATCGTGAATTTAAAATTGGATTGGATCAAAACAAAATTATACAATATATAGTGTATAAGAGATGACCAGATTTTTATTAAAATATTGAAACTGAATGATAGATAGGTTGTTAGTATCACATGGGTTTGGAATTATTAGATATCTGCCTTTCTTGCAAGGTATCAAAAGTCGCGTGTTCACGGTATTTAGTTGTCAACGAATTGTTCGGTGACGCGATAACCGAAAAATGGAATGCAGGATGAAAGGCTGGGCGTTGACAAGCGGCGACGGTTTTCACGCCACAGGGCACAAGCCCAAATGCGTGAGGATCTTTTTGATAATATCTTGATCTTCAATAAAGGCGATCACTCTCATTGAACCGCAGCACTTGAAACAATTAAGTGGATAAACCTCTCATCGGTTACAAAAGTATCTTGCTGTTTATTGTTGCTTTCGCCGAATTTAATTCACTTCTTTTGAAATTCTCCTGATGAAATAAGTGAATCAAAGCTCTCGACAAGAGAAATTCCCGGCATCCAGCGTCTGATAAGGCCAATCAATGACCGCCAGGGGATCCAGCAAGGTTATCAGTTCGGGTTTTCTAATGGTATTCCACACAACCCCGTCATACGAAAATGATTTAGATGGGATCCCGAGCGAGAAGTGTAAATGCGGAATGATATTGGATTTTGAATTGCTGGTGTCGGCAAGGTTGGCAATGATATCACCTTTCTTAACGATCACTCCGTCTTCAATTTCCGATCGCGGATTTATGTGGGCATAAAAAGATATGAACCTTCCGGTGTCGATGCCGGAGTATTCATGTTCGATAATTACCGCTTTGCCGAGATAATCTTTGAAAATTGCCTTGACCACACCATCTTGCATCACCGGAATCCGAGTTTTTTCAGTGATACGTCAACTACAACTAATCGGGAAATAATCGAAACTTTTTAACCGACAATTCCTTGCGGTATTCCGATCCGTTTCAGCGGACAGATACCACACAGCGAACCAGAGTGGCCAGTACAAACGTGGCTGATAATCCGCCCAAGCAAAGTGCGACAAACCACAGCCATTGCTTTTGCTTTTCAGTAAAGGGTTTCATCGGATGACTTACCTCGAAACACATAATAACAGTATCCCACATAACCGAGTATCAACGGAAGCATCACAATTGTACCGACCAGAAGCAATGACTGAGATTCCGGCGCAGCAGCGGCCTGACGAAAGGATACGTTAAATGGAACTAGCCACGGCCATAAACTGATTCCCAATCCCAGATAACCCGTCAGAAACACACCGACACTCATAAAAAAGGGTAAATGCTCTTTTCCTTTATGCAAGCCCCGCCAGATCATCACTAACATTACGAAAGAGGATAAGGGTATGGGCAAAAGATAGAAAAAATTCGGTAAACTGAACCACAGCGCCTTTACATCGGCATTCATCATGGGCATGCTGATGCTGACAAGCCCCAGAAATATGCCGACATAACCCAGCACATATCCGGCACACTTTCTTGCCCAGTCCTGGGTGATACCGTCGGTCTTCATAACCAGCCAGGTAGCGCCCAACAAAGCATAACCAAACACCAACGCCATTCCCACCATGACACTGTAGGCATTGAGCCAGTCAAATGCACCGCCGGCAAAGCTGCGTCCCTGAACCTTTACACCCTGGACAAATGCCCCCAGCACCATGCCCTGCATGAAGGTCGCCGCAAGAGACCCGAAATGAAAAGAATAGTCCCATAACCTTCGCGATCTGCCAGTGGCCTTGAACCGAAACTCAAATGCAACACCCCGGAAGATCAACCCGAGGAGCATCAGTATTATCGGCATATACATCGCGGGCATCAATATCGCATATGCCAGGGGAAAAGAGGCAAACAGCCCGCCGCCGCCAAGAACCAGCCATGTTTCATTGCCGTCCCAAAAAGGTGCAATGGAATTCATCATGCGATTCCGACAACTTTCCGAGGGTGCAAAAGGAAATAAGATGCCCACCCCCAGATCAAATCCATCCAGCAGGACATACAAAAAGACCGCCGTGGCAATGAGTCCATACCAGATTAACGGCAAATCCACCAAGCTCTCGAAACTAAACATGTTTCCCTCCTAATTTAGTAGCCAGATCCGTTAAAAGCGGCGGATCTTCTACGCCATGTGTGCCGTATGCATTTTCCGGAATACCGGGGCCCTTTCCGATCAGCCTTAAAATGTAATAACTTCCCGCACCAAATACAAAAACATAACTGAAGATAAATGCCAGAAGAGACAGTGCCACCTGGGAACCCATCACCGGCGATACCGTTTCCGCGGTGCGCATAACACCATAGACGATATACGGTTGCCGACCGATTTCCGTGACAAACCAACCGGCAAGCACGGCAACAAACCCGGATGGTGTCATGGCCATACACCAGAGTTGAAACCATCGTTTGTTGAACAATTGTTTTCGCAAATAAAGGATTGCAGCCGTCACACCGGTAAAAATCATCAGCACGCCAATGCCGACCATGACCCGAAACGACCAAAATACCCAGGCAACGGACGGACGCTCGTCTTTTGGCCATTCTTTTAAACCCTTTACTTCGCCATTGAGGTCATGGGTTAAAATCAGACTCGATAATTTTGGAATTTCAATGGCATATTTGGTTTTCTCTTCCTCTTGATCCGGCCATCCAAACAGCTTCAATGGAGCACCTTGTTCTGTCTCCCAGATACCTTCCATGGCAGCCACTTTGGCCGGCTGGTGTTTCAGCGTATTCAGACCGTGAAAATCACCCATTACCGACTGAATTGGAGCGACAAATATCGCCATAATTATTGCCATTCCCAGCATCACCTTGGCGTGTTTTACATGTTGATTGCGCCAGAGGTAATACGCGCCGATCCCCCCGACGACAAATGCCGTGGTTAAGTAGGATGCGGTGACCATATGCAAAAAGCGGTAGGGAAAAGAAGGATTGAAAATAATTTTAACCCAGTCGGTGGGGTACAGCAGGCCGTATGCTCCCACTCGGTATCCCTGGGGGGTCTGCATCCAGCTATTGGCAGATAGGATCCAGAAGGCCGAAATCAAAGTTCCGACGGCAACAATGATGGTGGCGGCAAAATGCATTTTTGGACTCACGCGATTCCACCCAAAGAGCATCACCCCTAGAAACGAGGCCTCTAAAAAAAATGCGGTGAGCACTTCGTAACCCAACAGCGGTCCCAATACATTGCCGGCCCGATCAGAAAAAACCGACCAGTTGGTGCCGAACTGAAATGACATCACCACGCCGGACACTACGCCCATGCCAAATGTTACGGCAAATATTTTGACCCACATACGGTAGACTTCTTCGTAGACCGTGTTGCCGGTTTTTAACCATCTCCATTCCAAAACCGCCAACCAGCTTGCAAGACCGATGGTAAAAGCCGGAAAAATAATGTGAAACGATATGGTAAATGCAAACTGAATGCGCGCCAATAAAACAGGATCAATATTCTCTATCATCAGCACAACCTCATTTTTGTGTTTATTAAATCAACTTTGAAAATAATGAATACCTGATGTTTGTCAAGTTTACTGTTTTTTTTCCAAGTTGTGCGATATTTCGGCAAAAAATATTCAGGTGGAATTACTGGTTCAGTAACATCCTACAATCTGAACGAATGGGATGCTTCCATGTTTTTAGAAGAGTACATCAAACGTCTTGGCATACCCTGTCAGTTCCACATATCCTTGTCCGTTAATCCGACGGCTGTTTTTAAAGCCTCGAACGGACACACTCCCTTCCCAGTAAGTCACTCCGGTACTTTCATTGGTTCTCATTTCCTGGTCTGCCATGTTGGGAACAATATTGAAATCCAGGGACAACAACGGAATCTTCAGTCGCCATCGGGCCGGATAAACCGCCCTGGAATTCGGGCTATTCCAGGTATCCGTGACGGTCACTTCAATATCATGCCTGGATAAATGTCTCGTCTTCCCATTGGAACTTATATGTGTTCCGCTGGAAGCAGGACTTAGCTTACCGTCCTTTTGTCGCAAAAGATAGATCATGATTTCCGTGTTATCGGATAACTGAAAACTGAACCAGTCCCATCCGACGAGTCCCGGTTCCAATGGCGCAGTACTGAATTCATGATCCATCCAAGACAGGCCGTTAACTGAAAATGTTTTTCCGGAGAGCGTCACCTGTCCTTGGGTCTCAAGCCGGGTCAATGAAGAGTAACAACTGGCTCTTTCCGGCGTTGAACCTTTTCGGCTGTAACCTTCCTTGCCATGAAACACGGGCGGTTTGACAGGCATTAAATTGAGATCAAAAGAGAATCGGTCGGAAATCATCTTCAGATGGTGAGCTTTTGGGCTGATTTGGGTGGACCATTTTTTAAGAAAGATACGAACGATATCCTTATCCCGGGATTCACCGGCGATCCCCAGCACCCCTCGACCCATGCGTTGGGCATAAAAATGGCGTTTTCCGTCAAGATCTGATATGGCCGCATGAGCCAGATAAATCTGGCCAGTGCGCCAGGCAGATGCGGGCGCAGGCCATTTCTTTTCAGATTTTAAAGGGATGATACGTCTGCGAAAAAAAGTGAGCTGAAATCCATAGCGGTTTCCCGTTGCGGATTGTAAATTGCCGGTATAGTACCACCATTCTGTTCGATATCCTTGATGTGATGCGTGATCTTCAGGGAATTTGAAATCGCAAGGACCGGTGACAGAAAGATACCCCTTGGTATCTTCAGAGTTTACCCACACAGGGGAAAAAACAAAGATGAACAATAAGATGAATATCAGTCGCTTGTTAAAACACATCATATTCAATTTAGAAAATAGAAATTAGGAAATAGATAACCGCAAAATAGGCGCAAATGTAATTAGAAGATGAGAAGGTCCCGGAAAACGGGAAGTTAAGAAGGTTGAAAATCAGAAGGTCGGAGACTATAAAACATGCCAACCTTCTTACCTTCCCACCTTCTCACCTTCTTTCTCTTCTCTTTCCTATTTTTGCTTTAGCGGGTTAATTTTCTCTCAACAACAATGCCGGTGATTCTCGAAACACCATTTTGATCGCTGGGTATGCGGCAACCAGAGCTGTCAATATAATCAACGGCAATGACATTGCCAGCGCCCCCCAGTCGACTTCATAAAGAAATGTCCAGCCAAAGGATTGGCGATTGATGACATACACCAGTACATAAGACAGGATAAATCCGCAAATGATCCCTGCCAATTCCCCGGCAGCGACCATAAAGGCCGCCTCCCAGAGAATCATGGATCGAATCTGCCCAAAGTCTGCGCCCACGGCATACAGCGTATTTAACTGCTTGGAGCGTTCCAGCACCAATACCGTCAGTGTCGTGGCAATGCCCAGAGCGGCGATGGCCAATGCAATGAGTAAAAGAACGGTGGTAATGGCAAACGTTTCATCAAAGACCCTTAAAATGGTGTTTCGCAGCGCATGGCCGCTGATGATGTCCAATGTGTCTCCCCAGCGCCTTATGAATTTATTTTGCAAAGAGGCAACGGCCGTTTCCAGATCCTTTGTACGATCTTTTAAAAAAATACGAAATCCCCCCCACTGAACGTCATAGTAACGCATTTTAAACTGTGACAGAGAGTAAAAGACCACGCCACCTTGAGTCCGATAGTCCCGAATGATGCCCAACACCGGAAGCTCAACGAGCGATGATTCGATTCGGGCCCGAAACTTGTCGTTCATGGTCAATCCGGTACGATTGGAAAAGACTTCAGAAATCACAACCCCTTTACCGTGCTTCAACAACTCTCGAACCCGACCCGGATCACCCTTTAACCAGACAAAATCCCCGTGACGAAAAAAAACATCAATATCCAGCAGTTCGAATTCATACGGGAAATTGTTATAGCGTAAAAAATACCGCCGGGTAGGAACAATGTCCACTTGATTTTTAAATTCCTCCAGTCCATCCACAACAGCCCGAGGTATAGGGTCGCGAAACCGGTTGATTTCTCCCATTTTAGTCGTAACAAATAAATCACCGCTGACGGTCTGATCGGTCCACAACTCAACCGTGCTGCGAAAACTGTAGATCATGATGACCAAAGATGTAAATAACGCCACAGCAGTGATGAGGGCGCCCACGGAAACCGCGGTTCGGGCTCCGCTGTCTCGCACATACCGACCGGCAAGATACGCTGGAATTCCGGCAAATCGATAGAGTGCAGGCGAAAGGATATGCCCCATTTGCTGGAGGCCCCAGGGCGATAACAGTGAAAATCCAACAAACAAAAGTAGAATGGCAAAATACCCTGGCAAGGTCATGTTCAAAATCTCCGGAAGCAGGGACAGCGGCACCACCAGAAACAGACACCCGATGCCTACCATAACAAATAGCTTGGGAGATGTTTTGTGTGCCATGCCGTGTCGGGATATTTCGAGTGCCTCATTGGGGGATACATGCATGGCTTCCCAAGCCGGCTGCAAGGCGGAAACACTCGATGTGAACACGGTAATACCGAAACTCAATATAAGTTCCCAAGGACTTAGAGATAGTGTGTCTACATGAACTTTTACGAACAGTATGGAAATCGTCTGGCTGACCCCCTTCAACAAATACTTGACCAGTATCGTGCTGATGGGAAGTGCCGTCAACCAACCGATGACACCAAACAGCGCCCCTTCTGCCAAAAACACCAGAAACAGCAGATAAGGCGATGCACCGGTCGCGCGCAGTATGGCCAGTTCCTGTCGCCGAGAAGCAGCGTTCAACGCAACCAGGCTGTATACCAGAAACATCCCTACAAACAATGAGGCAAAACTTAAAATCGAAAGATTGAGCTGATAAGCGCGAATCAGTTCCTGACCGCTCTTCTTTGCATCGGATGGAGCGCCCAACTGGAAGTTATCGGGCAGCATTTTACGGATATGATCGACATCTTTGGATGTCGCATTGGGATCGATTTTTATATCAATACGATCCACCCATCCGTGAAGTTTTGTCAACTCCTGAAAGGTAGCAATGTCGGTTAAAGCGATCATTCCCCCCTCAGCCATGGCCAGCCCGTCAGGCGACAGAATTCCTACGATGTTAAAAAAGGTGGTCTGCCGGGTATGTTCGATGGTGAGTTGATCGCCGCGACGACACGCATATTTTTCAGCCAGAGCCTTTCCGATGATCAGGGTATAGGGTCTTTTGAGCAGTTCAAGCCAGCTTTCGGCATCTTCCTTAGAGTGTTCAGAAATTTGCCAATTACGAAAGCTCCGATCCATGATTGGATCAACACCGATCAATAATAACGGTTCGGATTTTTTATCAGCCAAACGGACATATGTGGTCAAAACAGGTGAAACTTCCCGGACAACGGAAAATTGCATGAGTTTGGCTACCCATTCTTCAGGAACTCGCCCCCCGGGTTGGACCAAAACCCGGTCCGCACTGCCGGCAATCACGTCCATACTGCGGGTAAACGAATCAAGAGCTGCATGAATGGAAAGTCTCACACTGGTGAAGACTGCGGCACCCAACGCAATTCCTAAAAGCACCGTCAGTGCTCGGCCCAAGTGTTTTTTCATGTTTCGAAGACTGAACCAAATAAAAAATCGGAAGAAAAAGCCTATATGTCGCATGATTGATCTGTAATCATTCCGTCTTTCAGACAGATGCTCATGGATGCCAACGAATCTGCAATATCGCTGTGGGTAGCGATGATCACGGTTCGGTTCCATTTACGATTTAGTTCCGCAAACAACTCCATTACAATTTGGCCGTTGCTACTGTCTAAGTTCCCCGTGGGTTCATCGGCCAAGATGATATCCGGATCATTGATCAGTGCCCGGGCGATGGCCGTACGTTGCATTTCTCCACCGGAAAGCTGGGCCGGCAAATGGTTCCATCGGGCCGAAAGACCCAACCAGTCCAGCAGTTCCATGGCTTTGGATGTTATCCGGTCTTTAGGTTTTCCCGCCAGCAATCCCGGCAGACAGATATTTTCAACCACGTTCAAGGTGGGCATTAAATTGAAAGATTGAAAGACCATCCCCACGACGTCTCGCCGGAAATGTGTAAGATCGGATGGTGTCGCTGTGCTGAGATCATGATCGGCAACATTCAGGACCCCCCGGGTGGGGCGATCCAGACCAGCGATGAGCGACAAAAGGGTGCTTTTACCCGAGCCGCTGTTGCCTTTGAGCACCACCAACTCACCCGGAGCAATATCGAGGCCGATATCATTGATACCGATCACGTCACTATCGCCCAGTGTATAGATCCTCGTTAGATGTCGGGCATTGATGACCGGTGTGGTTTTATGCGTTGCCATGGTCGCTATCACGCCAGATATTTTTTCTGAACGGCATCATCAATTAATAGTTCAACAAGATTCCATAAAAGGGGAGCCCCATCAAACACCGGTTGCATTCTGTCCTTCACCTGGCGGCGGGTTATGTTATTTTTTCGCCAGATTTGACCTTTAGTAACATAATTTTGTAAAAACGGTTGAAAGCGATCCAGGGCATTTGCATATTTTGATTCAGGAGTTTCCCTGTTTTCAAACTCGTCCCATAATTCACGAAAAGATCGAGACTGGTCCAAAGGGAGGATTTTGAAAATTCGCTCTGCCGCCTTTTGTTCCCGCTGGGCTTGGTCCTTGCGGCCCTGATGATCATAACAATACGTATCGCCGGCATCAATTTCTACCAAATCATGCACCAGCAGCATCTTGATCACCCGATACCAATCAATATTCTGATCCAGGGCATATTCCGAAAACAATAATACCGCCATGGCAATATGCCAGGAATGCTCCGCCGAATTTTCCTCCCGGGATCGATCCGTCAAAATCGTCCTTCGCAATATATGTTTGAGCTTATCGATTTCAAGCATAAATTCGATTTGTTGTTGAAGACGTTGGACCTGGTTGAGCGCCAATTTCTGATTTAATTTAACGGCTATCGTTTCCATAACTTTCGAGGGATTCAGCATATTCAATATCTTTTAAGACGAATTGAAGACTTAATATGTGTCCAATTTAGATTTATGGATGGACACTAGTTCGCTCTTTTCAAAATTGGAATGTTGGAATTCTTAAAATATTGAGAAAAAATGTATTTCTGAAAGGACATCAAGTCAAGCTTACTCCTAAATTTTCACCAGATCGTTTTGCAGGAAGAAAAATTCGTAAGTGTTAACATGGTGCGCTTCCCTGTGAACATGTAATGTAAACTCATACCTAAGCTGAGCGTTTCAAATTTTTGAAATGGTTAATTTAACAATATTTTTAAGGTGTTCTGACATTTTGATTTTTGTCATTTGACATTTGGGCTTGTTTCGGTTTTCGATATTCGAATTTCGGATTTAAGTCACCGCCTTGCCGAATATGGCAATGGATTGACATTGTGTAAAATCACTTTCATAAGACCTGTCTAATATCGTTTTTATTTAGTTCAAATGTAAGATTTCACAAAATCCAGAGATTCACGTCGGTTCTTAAAACGGGTTTCTGAATAGATTGTCTTGCAATCTTCAAATCCCAGACAATCAACAAGTCTATTGACCAGGGCTTCTTCCAAACTGTGAGGCGTTGGATTACTGTGAGCCGGAAGCATTTCTTCTGTTTGAATCAACTGAGTATAGATCAGACTTCTTGCAGCCAGCAAATTGGCAACGTCTTCTTTGACCGGTAAATTGAGAGCATAATACAAAGTAAGAATATCTCCGGGTCCCATGTTGCGTCTTTTACATCTGAGTTTTTTGAAAACAGGCTGCATCAAATAAACAACCCGTATATTTTGATTGCCGTTAAAGTCTTTTAAAAGGTATCGGTAAAGAGGGTAGTGGATGTAACCGGTTTCCACATAAATTTTTTTGTTTGTATCCAAAGTTGCGATGGCTCCGGCTCTTAATATTGACCGCAGCTTTAAACGTCGGGCATCCGCATTTGCAAATGCTTTTACGGATTCGATCACCTGCTTAAAATCTTTTTCGATACTACGGGCATAGTAGTTGATCAAAGCACCGGTGGCTGATTTTTCCGCCAAATAAACGGCTTTCAAATGGGCAATATTTAAAACTTCCGCCGGTGTTTTGCCTTGGGCAAAATATTCATGGATTTCGAGAAGTCTTTCTAAATAAGGTTCTATCTGTAATAGCTCTTTTTTCTTTTGGTGCAGCTTTATTGCCTCTTTACACATCAAATGCTCAAATTCTGGAAATCCAATATCAATCTCCATCAAATAGTCAGCAATCGAGAGGTTGCCATTGAGCATGTCTTCGAATTTTGGATGTGGAGGTTCTTCCAGCACAATAATCTGATGTTGTTCCATTATTTGGCGGGCATAAGGTATAATTTCAGCGCGATGAGGTGAAAAACCGATAGTAATCATAGATGTTACTCATAAACGTTGCAAGTGATAATGAATTCCGGCAATATTCGTTATGCGCACTATTCAAAAGACCCTTCGGATAATCCATCGATTGGTACCTTGCTGGCATTAAAGGATGTCTTTTAGGAAAATGTGTCGCAGGTAGCTCAAAAGTACCGGTAGAGCAAGATGAAACTTCATCGAATCAATAGAAGACAATTAATTCCGATTTCAATGATCGGGGCATGGGAATTTTTCTCAAACCCTGTAAACCTTTCAAAAATTACTCCCCCATGGCTCAATTTTAAGGTTGTTTCTGACATCCCTCAAAACATGCACTCTGGAATGATCATCACCTATCGAATTAGACTGTTAGCATGTATAACCAAAACCTTTTTCATCACTATATCCCTTATTACCTTAAGTTCCTCAGGAAGCTCTTGCCCCTTCAACGTGAATAATCTGAACAGAAAATTCAAAATCGTTATTTTTTCTGCCGTATTTCATCTTTGCGCATTGGCATAGAATCGATAAGTTCAAAAATCGTTTCTAAGTCAATCTGATCATCCCGTTTAAGTTTTATACCACCATCTTTACCAATTAAAATGACTCTAAATGATCTCTGGGGTACGGAAAAGTGTCTACGAATCGAATCGACTTTACTTTGGTCTAAAAGAGCCCTATTCATTCGAGATGAGCCGAGTCCAAGCAACTCAAATACCATCAAATCACGATCTTCCACTTCAGCCTCTTGGGCAATAATTTCACTTTGTAATTTTTTGAAGAGACTATCATTGTCATCTGGGGCGAAAATTAAAAGCAGTCGATTCTTCCACTGGAATTGAGTTAAATCCATTGGCATTGTATCCTTGTGGTCAAATATCATTAAAGCCGTAAAAATGATAATTACAACCGTAAATACTTTCACGTGTTTTTTAGTCCTCTCTTTGGATTAATTTATGTTTGCAAGTTGTAATTTACTGCGCATTATATTATACGATAAACTAATGCAATACGGGAAGAGGAATGCTTTTTTTAGAGCAATGCTTTGACGTCCCCGTTTCCGCCAATAATTTTGTTGATTTTCAGGTTCATTTTCGTTCTTTGGATCACCGTTTTCAATATGGCCTTGCATTTTGTGAGGCGTAGTCGCGGGGATGTTATTTCCATAAACTGCTGACGCTCTTCAGGGGTGAACCCTTCTGTGCTCGGTATCAGAAAAGACAGGCGCATGAGATCCAAACCGGCCAGGGCATTGTAATCGCGACGTGTTTCCGAAATTCGGTCGAGGTCCTTAAGAAGATGTATTATTTCTCCGGCCAATTTCGCGTCATCGTCGGAGACCATTTCGCGCTCATCTTCAAAAAATAGGACTTTTGCTTGCAGATAGATCCGGCTTTGGTCCATGTCCTTGATGACAAAACGGATATTTCCCTGGGTCATGATGTCCATGCGACCATCTTCATACTCCTTGACAACACCACGGATTTCGGCTGTACATCCGATGCTGCGGATATTTGTGCCGTCATAGTTCACTACGCCGAATTCCCGGTTCTGTTCCAGGCATTCATTGATCATCACTTTGTATCGTTCTTCAAAAATATGAAGCGGCATTTCCATATGAGGCAGTAGAACCACTCCCAAAGGAAAAAGAGGAATGATCTTATGCCCGGTCATTTCAGATGTTGTTTCCATGTTGCTTCTCTCTTAGAATATGATACGGCGTTTCGCTTCAGGTAGTCAACATCAACAATTCGTAAAACACCGAACTGCTGCCTCTCGTTATGTAAGGGAAACAGCCATTTCAGCTGCTATTCCGTTGCCTCCTCGATTTGACAGTTTTTGTTTAAATGGGCGCGAAAAAAATAAAATGAAACAATCAACAGGGGAACGGCGAATATAAATCCGATAATCGGCAAAACGGTAATGCCGCTCAACATAAAGCCGACAGCGGTCAGCAGGAAAAACAACCCCAGGCCGAGTTTTGAAAACCTTTCAAAAAGACACAAATTTTTCATCATGTCACCTCTTTGTTAAGTGTTATTTTAGGGTTATAATATGCCACAAAGTGGCACCTGTCAAGGTGGGGAAGACCCCGCGAAACATCGGAGTCGGATTCCTTTCAACAAAACAGCTTGCATTTTTTGACAAAGGCTAAATGTATGACTAAGATCTTTAAAGTTTACCAACCCGAATATCGTAAACGATAAAATGAAATGCATACGAGGAGGTAAAGATGCTTAAGTTGGGCGAAAAAGGCGCCATATTGCAGCGCGATAATAAAACATATGCCGTAGCACCCCATATTCCCTGCGGCATTGTAACACCCGAGCTTCTACGAAGGATTGCCGATGTTTCCGAAAAATATAATGCTCAGGCCATCAAGATTACCGGGGCAGCACGTATTGCCATTGTTGGACTCGAGGAAGAACACATCGATCAGGTGTGGGATGAACTACAACTGGAAAAAGGGGCGGCAGTGGGGCTTTGTGTTCGGAGCGTCAGGGCCTGTCCCGGGACCACATTTTGTAAGGTGGGCCGTCAGGACGCTCTGGGAATCGGAATGGAGCTGGACAAGCGTTATCATGCAAAGGAGTTACCCGGCAAATTCAAGATGGCGGTGTCCGGTTGTCATTTGAGCTGTGCCGAGTCATGGGTGAGAGATATTGGCTTGATCGGGAAAAAAGACGGCTGGACGGTCGTCATCGGCGGTAACGTGGGTGCCGAACCACGGATCGCCGAAGAAATCGTGTCAGGACTGGATGATGTCGAGGTATTGCAGGTTGTCGATAAACTTGTGCAGTGCTATCAGGAAAATGCAGAAAAACGTGAACGCCTCGGCAAAACGATTGAGCGAATTGGAATGTCACCCTTCGAAGATGCCATAAAATAGACTTTTGGCCTGATGGGTGCTTTATTTAATTCGGATCTTGTTATTCGCTTTGGTTGGAATACCTTGTAAGAGTTTAGGAGCGAAGTACAGAGACCATTGCGTAGTCTTTGAAAAAAGAAAGGGAAAATCCTACGTAACCGAGGGCCCCATGATCGTGAGGCTTATCAGAGTAAATTTAATTTTAATGGATTTCCGATAATGGCCAGCATATTCCAAATTTGATTTCGCTCAAAAATCTCTGTTCAAAAATGATATTGTATTCAATTAACAGAAAATCAAATTCCTGAGGAAAAAAACCTTCAAATTGTCGGAGATTCTCAGCACCAGATGTTAAGAAAAATAGAAAAGTATATTTTATCAAAAAAAATTAAGGGAGGATTTTGTTATGAAAAAGATTTTATTACAAATTCTGGCTGGTTCTTTTTTTATCTTTATTCTTTCCGTTCAAGCCTATGCCCATTGTGAAATACCTTGTGGAATATATGACGATGAGATGCGAATAAAAATAATTAATGAGCATATTGTAACCGTTGAGAAGTCCATGAAGCGAATTATAGAGCTTGAAAAGGACGAACATCATAATTCCAATCAATTAGTTCGTTGGATTATGAATAAGGAGCATCATGCCGATGAAATTCAGGAAATTGTTTCTCAATATTTTATGACTCAGCGAATCAAGTTGGACATGGAAAACTATGAAAAGCAACTTGGTTTACTCCATCAGATGCTTATTTACAGCATGAAATGTAAACAGACAACCGATTTAACCAATGTAACTAAATTGAAAAGTATAGTTGATGATTTTGAGGCACTCTATTTTAAAAAGAAATAATGTGTCTTATTTTTAGATGTTCCATATTTATCGTAACATTTCGGCAAAATAAAATTTAGATTATATTTTTCGTATGTTCATGTCGTGATTTGAATTCTTAGTGAGGGCAAGTCCATTTCAAAGGGCTTGCCCTCTTCGTTCTGATGATATATGAAAAAAAGTTCGGGTTGATTCAGGATGCGTGATTGACAGATATCTATAACAGCAAAATTCAAATAACTTCTTACATAGATAGTTCCAAATTAACTTGCTCTTTCCCACACTTTTTACTTTTTTCAACACCCGGCATTATTCCAAGGTGTGAAAACCGGTTTTGTCAGAAAAGAAGACTTGATAATTAAATTAGAATACCTTAACAAAGAGGTATATATATTTGAACGAATGGATTCGTCCCATATTAGAACTTACATAATATAATTGGAAAAGGAGGTTATCCATGGCGATTTGTCATGAAATGAATGAAGGAGATGTATTTTTTTGTGAATTGTGTGGTTTAGAATTAAGGGTTGAAAAAACATGTAGTTGTGGAATCGGAGAAGACGCATGTTCAGTACCTCTTCAATGCTGTGGAAAGGATATGAAAAAAAAGTAATAGAACCTATTCCAAAAAATAGGGAGTACAAGAATGACTGAAAAAAACATGTTACTGTTCCAAAAGACACACGGGCATATTTTTGTGCAAACTGTGGAGCAGTCGCACTGAACGCCAATAACATTTGCAAGATTGAGGGTATGGGTAGAAAGTCGGACTGGTGTGGCATGAAAGGATCAAAGCCTCCGAAACACTGTCATAACAGAGTGAATAATGAAAGGTGGCAGTGCCGCAATTGCGGATTGACATCTGTAAATTCTGAGCTGCTTTGTGAACCTGAAAAGCTGGATCTTTCTCAGTGATCTTTCAACCATCTCAAGAATAACGCTCAAGGCCGATAACTGGTATTGAAATATGTATTAACGGCTATAATTTTTAATATCGTTTTTTAATAAGGGGTAAATTTATTTCACTGGATTTGCCTTTTTTGATTTTATTGATATATGTACTGAAAAGGAAGTTATTTTGGAGAGGGCGTCTATCGTATGGATTACAAAATTAAAGACGTTAAGATGAAAGACGAGTTTAAGATTTGCCCGTCGTGTGGATACAAAGATGGTTTTCATTCTATGTTCAAAAAAGAGAGCGGTATCACCAAATGGCTTTTTATCTGCCCATCCTGCCACGAAGTGTTTAATATAGGTTTCACTGTTTAGTACAATTTCTTGTTTACTATATAAGTAATCAACAATAATTGGCTCCAGGTTGAACTTTTCCAATATGATACAAGTTTTGGTGACGTTTGTGCGGGAAGTGACTTAAGCATCGCAAGGTTTGAGATTTAGTTGACAAGTTTGAAAAAGTAAAGCAGCGATTTCATCATACCGAAACAACTCCTCAAAATCTTTTACCACTTAACAATACCTCAAGGTTTCGTTGCATGAGCTCAAATAATGATTACAATGTCGAAAGGCGAGAAGCACATTGCCGCTTTGGATAAAACTTTAATGGTCTATCACCCGTTATTTTAACGCACAGGCAAATTTCCCAGAATAAAAGGATGGAATCATGGCCCTGAAAACAGATTTGCAAAATCATAAAAACTGTTCGGAGGACTGTTCCCATGAGGCCGAGAAATTCGATATCGACACAATGAGAAGAGTGATTGTCGACTTCCTTGCAGAACAACGGACTGAGAGCGGCACATTGGCATCATTGACGTTTGACAATCGTTTTGTTCGTGAACTGCCGGCTGACCCTGAAACGACCAACCGGCCTCGACAGGTGACAGGAGCGTGTTACACATTCGTACAGCCGAAACGGGTCACCGCACCTAAGCTAGTTGCCTTTTCCCGGGAAGTGGCATCATTGCTGGATCTTTCAGTAGAAACCTGTGAATCCGATGAATTCCTAAATGTTTTCGTCGGCAATCGTATTCTGCCGGGTATGTCGCCCTATGCTACCTGTTACGGCGGCCATCAGTTCGGCACCTGGGCCGGGCAACTTGGCGACGGCCGCGCCATTAATTTGGGTGAAATCATCAATCAACGATCAGAACGCTGGGCTTTGCAAATCAAAGGTGCAGGCCCCACACCATATAGACGCGCAGCAGACGGTTTAGCGGTGTTACGCTCTTCTGTGCGTGAATTTTTATGCAGCGAAGCCATGTTTCATTTGGGAGTGCCCACCACGCGGGCGTTAAGCCTTATATTAACCGGCGAACAGGTCGTGAGAGACATGTTTTACGACGGTAATCCAAAACCGGAACCTGGCGCTGTCGTCTGCCGAGTTGCGCAGTCATTCACACGTTTCGGTAATTTTCAGATATTCGCCGTACGTGAAGAAATAGAGGTGTTGAAGCAACTGATGGATTATACCATCCGCATCGATTTCCCCCATCTGGGCGATCCGTCGCCGGAGGTCTATCTTAAGTGGTTCGCGGAAGTGTGCCGAACAACCACCGATCTGATCATGCACTGGATGCGCGTGGGGTTTGTGCATGGCGTGATGAACACGGACAATATGTCGATTCTCGGGCTCACCATTGATTATGGCCCCTACGGCTGGCTTGAAGATTATGATCTCAACTGGACCCCGAACACCACCGACGCTATCGGCCGACGCTATTGCTTTGGTAATCAGCCGCAAATAGCCCACTGGAACCTCGTTCAGCTGGCCAATGCCATCTATCCGTTGATTGGCAAGATTGAACCCCTGCAACAGGCACTGGAAGTTAATGCGCAATATTTTCAAGAGGGTTGGCAGGCCATGATGGCCCAAAAACTGGGCTTAAAGACTTACGAGCCCGCCACGGATAAAGCGTTATTCGACGAGCTGCTTGCAATCTTGCCTTTGGTTGAGACGGATTATACGATTTTTTTTCGTTGGCTGGCCATGATCGATGTTGATGTCGAATCCCTGGGCGATATCCGTGATGAAACACTCATGGCTCCGCTGATGCCCGCGTATTACGTTTCAGAACAGTTGACACACGAGTATCGAACGCGAATCGGGAGTTGGCTGCGCGACTATTTGATACGCCTGGCAAAGGACAATACTTCTCATGAGGCGCGACGCCGGCGCATGAATGCCGTCAACCCCAAATACGTGCTGCGAAACTACCTGGCCCAACTGGCCATCGACAAGGCTGAAAAGGGTGATTTTTCACTGGTGAACGAATTGCTGGAGGTCATGCGATATCCTTACGATGAACAACCAGACAAGGAAGAATTTGCGAAAAAACGACCGGATTGGGCCCGTCACCGGCCCGGCTGTTCGATGCTGTCTTGCAGCTCTTGATCCTAAGGGAATCTCGGCAAAATCATCAAAATGTCCATAGAATTGCGCGTTAAGCGCGCCATTCCTTACGTTTGATATTTATGGTTGATATCTGCGATTCTGTCCACTATCAAGTGCTTCAATTTTCTGTGATAACTTAATATCGTATTACCACAAAGCGATTTAGAGGTTTTGTGTTTAGAAAGTGAGTTAAAATGAAAAAGAAAATGCGCGTTATGAGTCAAAAACCATTCAACGCAGAAACCCCAAACCAATATCTTCGTTCATGGATCACAGCCAATAAAGTGTTTTTCGCTCGTAATCAGGGTCAAATACCTGAAAAACCAATTCCGTTATCTGACTGGTCGCTAACTATCGAAGGAGAAGTAAATAAACCTTTAGTTTTGAGCTTCGATGAGATCTATCGTATGCCCAAAGCAATTGTTTCCAACACGATTGAATGTTCCGGAAATAGCCGATCTTTATTTGAGAAAAAGGCCACTGGAAATCCATGGACAATCGGGGGAGTTGGTAATGCCGTCTGGGGAGGGGTTTGGCTCAGGGAGTTGCTCGATAGATCCGAACTAAAGGCTAACTCGCACCATGTAGCTTTTGAAGGTCTGGATAAACCGTTGGGCTCAGCTCAAATTAAATTTATTCGCAGCATTCCTTTAGAAAAAGCGCTGTCTTCATCACTTCTCGCCTATGAGATGAACGGTGAAGCCCTGCCTCTTAAGCATGGGTATCCTCTGCGAGCATTGGCCCTTGGTTGGACAGGGGCTAATTGTGTTAAGTGGTTACATAAAATTACCGTTTTGGACCGGCCGTTTGAAGGTTTTTATATGGATAAGGTTTACCGAAAATTTCAAAAGGGGCAGGACCCCAAGACCAGCGAAGTTGTAACAGGAATAAATTTAAAATCCATCATTACCCAGCCGGAGCAGTCTGAAAAACTTGGGGCAGGACTCGTTACGGTTTTGGGAGCAGCTTATGCCGGCGAGGCGAAGGTTGAGCGGGTTGTAATATCGGTGGATAATGGAAAGACATGGCATGCTGCAACATTTATTGGGCCTGACGAACCTTATGCTTGGCGGCAATGGCAATTCTTATGGTCCGTAAAAGAAAAAGGCGAATACACCCTTATGTCGCGGGCAACCGATACCCAAGGCAATCAGCAGCCGATGAATGCAGATTGGAATGTGCTAGGCTACGGAAATAACGGTGTACGTGAACATGCTGTTACGGTCCAAATTACCTTCTGAATTTTTCATGAAAATTGATAAGAATTTTTAAGATGATTTTTTTTCGGGACATCTTTCTCACTCAATCGCTTGAAACTTCTTCATGAATTTCCTGTCAATATAATTCTTGATGATAAAGGCGAGTCTTCCGCCGAATGTCAGCCACTTTTTTCGCAAAACCCCTTTTCCACCGCCCATATTAAATATCAATAGATAGTCGCCGCCCGGAGAAAAAACCTGAAACGGTTTTTCTTCCAGCGCAGCAAAAAGATTGTTGTATAAAACCGGATTTTGACGAACGGCATAGACTCCCACCTTATCCAGGGGTTGGTCCTGAAAATAAATACAATCGCCGCCGCCGAACATTTCTGGATAGGCGGTACTCTGTAAGTAGGCATTGACCAGCATCCCCCCATCCGGTCCGGTGGGGATGCCTGATCTTTCAAATATGGCATTTGGCTTAACGCCGATGGCCAGAAAGATCAAATCCAGATCGTACCGCTCTCCGGACTCCAAGTTGATGCCATCAGGATCAATTGTTTGAACGAATCCGTTTGTATAGATTTCTACACCATGACTTTTAAGGGATTTTTCAATCCGGGCTCTCACTCCCTCCGGATAATTGGCCATCATACGGCTGCCTGAAAAAATTTTTACACGGGGTTGATTTACGCCATACTCGGATGTCAATTGCCAGATATTCCCAGCAATCTCCACGGAAGAAGGTCCGCCCCCAATAATACCGATAGTGATCGATTTTTGTGAAGCCAGCTCCTTGATTCTGGCTTGAGCTTCCATGAGTTTCTCAATGGGTTTGACCGGGTAAATATTTTCGGTAACTTCCGAAAGGTTCAACCGAGGCACATAGCTGCCAGCGTTGAAGGAAACCACATCGTAACGAACGGTTTCTCCGGATTCCAATTCAATTAGTCTCTCATCGGGTCTGACACGAACAGCTTTCCCCAATACAAAAACACCACCCTGTTTTTCCACCACATGTTTGGTGGCAAACCGGATATCGGATGGAGAATAGGTCCCTCCCAGCATACCGGGGCCCATTCCGGAATAATAATGGTGTTCGGAGGGGCCGATGACCGTTACCCGATAGCCTTTTCCTACAAATGCATTAATATTGACAAGAGTCACCATATGTGCATGACCACCGCCGACAAGTACCAGATGTTTTGCCATGGTATAATCCTTTTTAGCTTACAGTTGAGAGTTTTGCCCTTACAGCTTTACTTTATAAACTGTCCATCAATTTTGCCAGTTGCTCTAAATGCGCCCGCTCTTCCTCTGCAATTTTTTTCAGAGCAACTCGACTGCGTTCATCTGTGCTGCGATTCGCAACCCGGGTATAAAGATCCAGAGCTTGAGCTTCAATGGACATGGCAAGAGCGATAATGTCCGACGAAGTATTCCAATCCGGTTTGAATAACCTGATATACTCGTCAGTTGTAAGTCCTCCTTCCACGGCCTTTTCCACCCGTCCCGATTCAAAGGTGTCTCGGTCAATTTTTTTTCCGGTGATCTGAATGTATTCTTCTAATATGCGGTTCTGATGAAGCACTTCGATATCAGAAAGTTTTCGAAATAGGGATTTAACATCATCAACTGCCACTTTATCGATCATGGTAAGATAAAAGTCTTGCAAACCAGCCTCAAGAGAATAGGCAATGATAAGTGCCTCTTCAACAGATTCGTTGCCCGTGAGAAGATCCAGTCCCTGTTCTTCCGATCCGAAAGCCAGTGGATCATCCCAAGCCTTAATACCACCGGACATGTTGATGACCTGATCGAATCCTTTACCGGCAAGCATTTGCGAAGCCATCCGACTTCGTCCGCCTATAGCTCAGTAGGTCAACACCGGTTTGCTCGGATCAATTTCATCCAATCTTTTATCAAGCTCACTAATAGGGATCAATTTTGAACCTGGGATATGATTTTTTTCGTACTCACCGGGTTGACGAACATCCAAAAGGGTAAATTCATCCTGGGTTTTTCCGGACATAAATTCTTTGGCCTCTTCGGAATTCATGGACTGAACAGGAGTGAAAAACTGTTTCCAACGCATCATGTCCTCCTTGTCTATTTATGTCGATCTTTGAAAAAAATTGCGTCTAAGAGGAATCGGTCTTCTGAATAAAAAGTACCAAGCTATTATCTGAAATCGTGCAATATCTCGTGGGGAAAGTCAACAATCACATCCCCTTCAACCTTTTCAAGTGTTTCTCGGTCTTCAAATCTCCAGATAAAGTCGACTGCATGTATAACTCATTTTAGAATTTTTTCCATTATCTGATTAATTGATATGTTGCAGTATCTCCCACCTAATTTAGATATAGCGCGGACCTGAGATACCTGCAGAGACTGTCGAAAAACCCTAAATTTGTGATTTTGATGTTCATAACCAGTTGATTTCATTACATGCGAAATTGCTAAAATTGCCATTTTTGGACTTTTTCGACAGTCTCGCAATGACCTACAACTATCAAGTGCCTGTTTTTTCTGAGATACCGTAATACTATATCACAAGTCAGCTTTAAGTTGTGTTTATGGATAGAGACACTATCTTTGACAAATCCGATTTTTATAAGGTAGTCTCAATATATCAAAGTTCAGTGATATTTGGTATTCTGACAAGATATCTTTACTCGAGAGAGAGGTTGCATGGTGAACGAGATTTCGACGAAGCAGCTGGAAAAGGTAATTGACAGTGAATCGCACCGCATTTTTGACGTTCGCCCGGTCGATGCGTACAATGGTTGGACACTCAAAGGGGAGCGACGTGGCGGGCATATAAGAGGCGCAAAGGCCATACCTGTCAGTTGGACGGACGAAGAAAACTGGGATGAGATTGTAAGGAGCAAGGGCTTAATGCCGAACCACCAGATAGTAGTCTACGGTTACACAAGTGACGATGCAGTGGAAGTGGCTGAAAGGTTTGTTATATCGGGTTACAAGGAGGTAAGCGTTTATTCCCGCTTCGTCGACGAGTGGGCCGCTAACGAATCCTTGCCCATGGACCAGATGGAGCGGTTCGAAAAACTGGTCTATCCAAGATGGGTCCATCAGCTCGTTTCCGGAGAGAACCCCCCGGGTTTCAACGGAAAAAAGTACGCGATTTGTCACTGTCATTACAGGAACAAGGAGGATTATGACATCGGTCATATCCCAGGAGCCATAGCGCTGGACACCCTTGAGCTTGAATCCCCGGATACATGGAACCGCCGTTCTCCTGAGGAGTTGGAACAGGCATTAAAGAAGCTGGGGATTTCTTCGGATACGACGGTGGTAGTATATGGAAGGTTTTCAAGTCCTCGCAACAGCGACCCTCATCCTGGTAGCAAGGCGGGACACTTGGGATCAATACGTTGTGGAGTCTTAATGATGTACGCAGGTGTGCGGGACGTCCGAGTGCTGAACGGAAGTATCGCCGCATGGGGAAACGAGGATTATCCCCTCTCAACGGACGAGGTGCAGCTTGAGCCGTTATCCGAGTTCGGCGATAGAGTGCCTGCATGGCCGGAGATTTTCATTGATACGGCACAGGTAAAAGAGCTTTTGCGATCCGGTAATGGAAACCTAATCAGTGTAAGGAGTTGGGATGAGTTCATCGGCAAGGTGAGCGGATACAATTACATATTCAAGAAAGGATGTATTCCAGGTTCGGTATTCGGCAACTGCGGCAGTGATGCTTACCACATGGAGAACTACCGAAATTTAGATCTCACAACACGGGAATACCACGAGATAAAAGGGATGTGGAACGAGGCTGGTATTACTTCGGACCAGTTCAATGTGTTTTACTGCGGGACCGGCTGGCGAGCGAGTGAAGCCTTCTTAAACGCCTACCTGATGGGATGGAACAAGATCGCGGTTTATGACGGGGGCTGGTACGAGTGGTCCAATGACCCAGCCAATCCAATTGCTGTCGGAAAGCTGTTATAGCAGGAGCGATGCAAAGAGAATTGACTATACCGTCAAACGACGTTTTTCGGGAAATAGCCACGAAAACTGAGGAGGAGGAAATGCTGGCCGGGCTAATGGCGGCCCAAAAGCATTTACCCTGCAAGTTTTTCTACGACGAGGCAGGCTCCAAGCTGTTTGAACAGATCACCAGGTTGGAAGAGTATTACCCGAGCAGGACCGAGAAGTCCATCTTGAAAAGACACGCCGGAGAACTGATGCGAGGTGCCGAGGGCGCATCGTTAGTCGAGATAGGAAGCGGAGATTGTTCCAAGATTTCCATCCTTTTGCAAGCGCTGCCGAAGGCGATACTCAAGACGTCAATCTATGTCCCGGTCGACGTCAGCCTGAGCGCCATTGAAGAGTCCAGATGCAAACTTGAGGAGAGATTCGGTGCTATCGAGGTATGCGGGATCGTCGCCGATTTCATGCAGCAGATCCACCTGGTCTCGCAACATGAAAACAGAATCTTCTGTTTCTTTGGGAGCACTATCGGCAACCTTGACAGACGAGATGCTGTCCGATTCGTCGCAAAGCTGGGCAAATTGATAAAGACGGGGGAGCGGTTGTTGCTTGGACTGGATATGGTCAAGGACAAAGCTGTATTGGAAAGGGCATACAACGATGAAAAGGGCGTCACCGCCAAGTTTAACAAGAATATATTGAATGTGGCCAATAAAATATTAGGAACCGATTTCGAGCCCGAATATTTCCGACACCATGCTTTCTTCGACGAGGAAAAGCAGAGAATTGAGATGCATCTAATGGCCACAAGAGACATAACCATCAAGTTCCCTTTTTTTGAGGGGGACCTGGAAATCCCCAAGGGACAGACCATTCACACGGAGAACTCCCACAAGTTTACGTCCCATCACATAGACGAATTTGCGTCCGCAAGCGGGCTTTCAGTCCGGGCTGTATACACCGACAGCAACCGTTGGTTTACCTTGGTAGACTACATCAAATAGGTCTATTATGTGCTCAGGGGGATGAATATGCGACCATAAGTTTATGGTAAAATATTTCATAAGCGACCATAAATCCAAATATCTGCAATGACAAATAATTATCTCAATTTTATTTGTTGTTATTTAATTCCGACTATTTTAATCTAATAAAATTGCTTTTAACTCCACTTTCTCGTTCTGATTGGTGCTTATATCAACCACTGCGAATCCTGTAAATTTTATTTGCATAGACGCTGTTGTCTGCGACTGTAAAATTATTCGCTCCTATTCCTTATCGTGAGGATGATTTTTTGCCTGAACTACCAGAAGTTGAAACCACAAAGCGTGGCATACGGCCTTATTTGGAGGGTGTATCGATTGTATCTATCTTGGTGCGCAATCCCAATCTGCGCTGGCCCGTTTCAAAAGAGATAAATGAAATATCTGGGCAGCGAGTGCTTACTGTTCATAGGCGCGCTAAATATATCATTATTACGTTGGAGAAAGGATCGATTTTAGTACATCTAGGCATGTCTGGAAGTCTGCGTGTGCTGACTGAACGAGTCGCTATGCTGAAACACGACCACATTGAGATGGTGTTGGACTCAGGCAACCTAATTCGATTTAATGATCCAAGACGATTTGGGTGTTTGTTGTGGACGACCGATTGGCCCACCCATAAACTTATACATCATCTTGGACCAGAGCCTCTCACAAACACGTTTAGTGTTGATTATCTGTATGCTTTGTCACGCGCGCGTAACACTTCGATCAAGCAATTGATCATGGACAGCCGCGTGGTAGTGGGTGTTGGAAACATCTACGCCAATGAAGCCCTGTTTCTCTCGCGCATTCATCCTAAACGAGCGGCTAATAGAATCTCTAAAAAGCGTTTAGGTGCACTGGTTGATAATATTCGTGATGTGCTAAGTGAAGCGATAAATCAGGGTGGAACGACCTTGCGAGATTTTGTTGGCAGTGACGGTAATCCCGGTTATTTTAAGCAACAGCTCTTTGTTTACGGCCGGAAAGGGCAGGCCTGTAAATGCTGTGCAAATGAACTAAAGCAAATTCGACAGAACGGTCGCAGTACGGTTTATTGCAGTTATTGTCAAAAATGAACTAGTGGAGGCGTCGGACAAAAAAAGATGGCTTTAAAGTTGCTCTTAAGGGATTTTGTTTATAGTACCAACGTATTCAAATATCAGGCGAACTTGTGATACCTAATAAGTGTTTTATCCATAGTCCCGCAGTAGATAAGCCAAAGATTATAGTTTTTTGGCTCTATTGGCAACAGTGTTTTGAATGGTGATTTA
>Ga0224498_10000004_pt1 | contig 48920 bp, 60 predicted proteins | sample SF_Jul11_sed_USG_5_FD_167971 | JGI IMG/M metagenome (GOLD analysis project Ga0224498, IMG submission 167971) | Sediment microbial communities from San Francisco Bay, California, United States - SF_Jul11_sed_USGS_21 | ecosystem: Environmental > Aquatic > Marine > Sediment | place: USA...
GCACCCCCCGTTGCAGCATCTCGTGTTCGAGAAAGTTACCTGCCTCGTTAATGTAGGATACCAGAATACAGGCGTACTCCCTGGCCAGTCCGTCATGACGCGCCATGATTTCTCCCATGGCTTCCGGAGAGCCCCAGCCGATCCCTCCGGATTCGTCATTTAAATTCCACATCAGCCGACGCATGACGATGCGGGCAGACTCAAGATCTTCATGGGCAAGACGCGCAACTACGACACCCATTGCCGTAACTGCACGCCATTTGACCAATTCGTCCGTATTGTAAAAAAAGGAAAAAAGCGGATTGACGACCCTTCGAGCCGGCATGAGGCAGATCTCTTCAAGGCTCTTTTCAAATTCTTCATTTTTTAAAAGTGCCGAAAGTATTTTCTTGAGCTGCCTGCTGCCCATTTGCTTGCCCCGTGAAAATCCGGGCTCTAAAGATGCTGGATAATAGTTTAGTCCTTTGAAACAAATCAACTTCAAAGGACATGAATAAAACACATCGGGTCACCGTTAAACACAAACAACGCCATCGTCTTCATGTCAAGCTCACAATGGTTTCTTTAACCCCTATTCTTCTTCCCAGTAAATACAATCTTCAGGGCAGTATTTTATTGCCTCATTGACTTCCGTCTCCGGATAAGAGGGTAGCTCGATGACTTCAATATATCCGGCATCATTCAGTCTGAAAACCAAAGGGCAGACCTCAATACAAGCGCCGCACACACTGCATCGACTCAGGTCAACAACCGGTACCTTCATCGTTTCTCGTTGATCGCTTTCCCGACTTTTTTACCCAGATCAAAACAGGCCTCCAATCCCTTCTTTTCCGGGACATACTGAATTTTGATACCGGGATCGATAACGTCAAATTTCATGGATTCGAGTTCTTTATTGATCAGCTTGACCGCTTCGCCGCTCCACCCGTAAGAACCAAAGGCAGCACCGATTTTGTTTAAAGGCTTAAGCCCTTTCATATAAACCAGAAAATCACTGACCGTGGGAAACAACTGGTTGTTTAGTGTTGGCGATCCCACAACAATAGCCGCGGCATCGAGGACTTCCGTCATAATCTCACTGCGATGGGAGCTTCGTATATGCATCGGTCTTACCGATACCCCCTCACCGGCGATTCCCGCCGCAATCTCATCGGCCATGGCTTGGGTACTGTGCCACATGGTGTCGTAGACCACGACAGCTTTTTTCTCTTGCTCCTGTTTGGCCCATTTTGCATACGCATTGATGATCTTGCCCGGATCTTTTCTCCATATGATTCCGTGATCCGGACATATCATATCGATTTCAAGGCCCAGTTGGGCAACCGTATCCAAAAGCTTTAGAACCAACGGCGAATAAAGAAGTAAAATATTGGCATAGTACTTTTTTGCGTGAAGCATGATATCGTCTCCGATCTCATCATCGAATCTTTCATGCCCCGCATAATGCTGTCCGAAACCGTCACTGGAAAAGAGAATTTTGTCTTCCTTAAGATAAGTAAACATGCTGTCCGGCCAGTGAAGCATGCGGGTTTCGAGAAATGTCAGGGTCCGGTTTCCCAGACTCAACTCCTCGCCGGTGCCAACCGCATGATAATTCCACTGTTGAGGAAAGTGTCGGGTCAGATTTTTGGCGCCCATATTTGAACAATAAAGCGGCTTGTCCTCACCAACCCTGTGCATCACCCGTGGCAACCCACCGGAATGGTCCATTTCCGTATGATTGCTAATCACACAGTCAATCTTTTTCGGATCGACTATTTTCGATATATTATCAAGGAGTTGATCCGCAAAATTCTTCTTGACGGTGTCGATGAGTGCGATTTTCTCATCGACGATTAAAAATGCGTTATAGCTGGTACCTCGATACGTCGAATATCCGTGGAAATCCCTTATGTTCCAATCAATAACGCCAACATCATAAATTCCCTTTGTTATTTCTACCGGTCTCATCTTCCTCCTATCCTATCATTACTCTTTTTCAAAATCATCTTTTGATGCGCCGCATACCGGGCATTCCCAGTCATCCGGCACATCTTCCCATTTCGTGCCAGGCGCTACACCATTGTCGGGATCACCTTGTTCGGGATCATAAACATAACCGCAAACCGTACATACATACTTGTCCATTTGAATCCTCCTCTTTCATTGATTTTATGTAACAGGTTAGTCCTTTGAAACAAATCCATTTCAAGGGCGCTTCAGGTATGATAAAATTTTTGGTTGGAAGCTGTCTGAGTGGATTAGGGATCGTTTTGAAAGAACCATAAGCGATTTAACTTTATGGATGAAACCCACTGTTAAATCAGAAATCTTTATTAATAGCCCGGGCAGGTTCTTTCATTACGAGCCTTTATCCACGAGTTCTTTCAGCAAAATTTTTATCATACCTGAAGCGGTCATATTTTTAAAAGGCTACCGTGTTACGAATTTATAAAATTTACTCCGTTTGATTTTGATAAGTTATTTATGAGGTCATTCTTTTTACAGTTTTTCCGGGTTATAATCAAGGCTTAATTCTAATCACCGGCTACAGCTGAACCGGGTCCGGCAAGGGGTTTGAACATTTTCTTTCCAGCACCGCACACCGGACATTTCCAGTCGCCCGGCAGATCGGCAAACTGGGTCCCTTTGGAAATTTTTCCTTTTCGGTCTCCCTTGTCGGGGTTATAAATATATCCACAACTAACTTGCTGACATTGATACATCTCTTCAGGTTCGGCCATTTATTCCTCCTTGGCTATCAGTTCAAAATTCATTCTTCTATAAGAACATTTGCTGCAGCCAGAAACAGATCTGAATCCCGCAGAACGCCCACCAGTTTCCCCGCTTCATACACGGGTAAAATAGTAATTTTGTTACGGTGGATCATTTTAAGGGCATCCAGAAATCCGGCGTCGGCATCTATGGTCCCTCTTATTTTAAGCATCACATCTCTAACATGGGTTTGCGCGTTCTGTCTGACCCTGGATCTGAATCCGTGTTTTGCATGGTCCATGTCATGGGCATCGGCTTCTGCAAAAGCAATTGAAACCCCCAGTGCATGCAGTTTCCCGCTGATCCCTCCGGCAATTTCCGGTATCAGCACTTTTAAAATGCTTTTAAAATCGAGAATCCCCACAAGTTCACCTTGAGCATCAAGGACAAGGCTGGTTCTGTGTCCCGCCTCCGTACATTTTCCGGTTTCCACCTCACAATAGATTTTCATCAGTTCGGGAACGGCGTCTTTCAGAGGTTTATCGGCAGTCGTTACTGCATAATCATCTATGGGAATCATCATTTCTTTGACTTTCAACTGGACGGGCATGTATTTTCTCCTTTAATAAATTTTTATTTTTAGCTCAGGGGGTTGTTGACAAGAGCTTTAACCTTTTTTTCAATTTCGTCACGAACGTTGCGCATAACATCCATCGATTTTCCGGCAGGATCCGGCAAATCCCAGTCCAGCCGCTGCATACCCGGAATAAAAGGACATGCTTCACCACAGCCCATGGTAATGATCATCTCCGGCTGCAACTCCGATGCGGCCTTATCCAGGAATCGGGTTTTGCGAAATCCCATATCGATCCCTTTTTCCGCCATGGCTTTAACCATATCCAAATTTATTTTTTCCGCAGGCTCGCTGCCGGCTGAAGCCGCTTCAATTTTATCACCGGATAGATGTTGGCAAAAGGCCGCGGCCATCTGGCTGCGACAGGCATTTTCCCGACAGGCAAACAGGATCTTCTTGCGATCCAACAGAGGAGATATGAGTTTGTTTACCGCATTTTTCACGTCCATATGAACCGTTGAATTTTTTTCCATATCCCCGATAGCCTCAATATGCCGATAGGTGAGGCTTCCATTAAACTCCGCTCCCACCGCATCAAAAAAATATTTTGCCGTAAGGTCGACACCTTCAAAAAGATTCTTCCCCTTTGTCGCCCCCTGGGCAAGGAGAAATCCGCGTCGGTAATGTCTCGCCGGATCGGTCAGGTTCAGCTTATATTTCCTGGACCACAGTGTCTGAGTGCGATCGATGGGGGCCTTTAGCTGAGCGGGAACGTTATAAAAATATATGGGCGCCGCCAAAACAACTACATCCGCTTCCCGAAGCAGCGGGTAGATTTCATTGGTCATATCATCATCTTTGGTGATACAGTAGCCCTTCTTTTCACAATGACCGCAGCCTATACATGGAACAATATTTTTTTTGGCCACTTCAATGATACGGGTTTGAGCACCTAAAGTCTCGGCCTCATCCATGAAGACGGACAATAGATAGTTGGTGTTGCCTTTTTTTCGGGGACTTCCTTGAAATCCAAGAATCATCATCAGCTTAACCTCTTTTATTTTGAATGACATTTCCGGCAGGAGGTCGGGCCGGCCTTTTGGCCCTGCTTGACCCGATTGCGGTGGCACCCCCTGCAATGATCCATGACCCGTTTTTTCGCCAGTCTGCCCTGGTTTTTCAAATCCTTGATGACGCCCAACTTCTGAGGAAATATATTATGACAGATGTTACAGTCGCCCAGCGTCGTTTGATGTTGTCGATGGGGGAAACCAACCACGCCTCTTTGACCGCCGTCAAGGGTTATTTGTTCCGGGCCTTTCTTTTCAACACCGGCAACGATGACGCCGCCGTAAAGAAGCATGGACACGACACACAACACAACAATTTTTGATTTCATAAGCGTAACTTTCATAAAAATTAAACTTCGAATACCTAATAGGCTTCATCATGGGCAAGATCCGCTTGGGTCACTTTGCCCTTAAAAAGGTTATATGCCCAAATTTGATAGCCAATGATAAGAGGAATAAAAATTGTAACGACAACCAGCATAATTTTCAATGTTAAAGGACTTGAAGAGGCATTATATGCGGTAAGGCTGTACCTGGGATTCAGACTGGAAGGAAACAGGTTCGGGAAAAGCCCGATCACGCCGAAAAACGTAGTTCCTACAATGGTCAGTGCCGAAGCAAACCAGGCTTTGAAAAACGTTTTCCTTACAAGGAAAAATCTGACACTCAAAAACGCGAGAACCGTTATCAGTATGACGATAAAAAATGCGGGATGTTCAATATAGTTGTCAAACAGGCGGGTGGAAAACTTGCTGGCAATTAAAAAAATAACCACCACTCCAAGAAGAACAGGCCAAAGTTTTTTGGCAGTGGAAATAGCCCTTTCTTGGAGATCCCCTTCTGATTTTATGGAAATCCACAAAGCGCCGTGAATCATAAAAAGGAGAACAAAAAGAATGCCGCCCAAAAGACCGTATGGATTTAAAAGTGTAAAGAGTGTTCCATGGTAGATCCCATTGTGATCGATGGGAATGCCCTGGAAAATATTTGCAAAGGCAACGCCAAAAAGGAGTGCCGGCACAAAGCTTCCAAAAAAAATGCAGGTGTCCCAGATCTTTCGCCAGCGGGGGTGATCGACCTTGCCGCGAAATTCAAAAGAAACACCCCGAAGAATAAGGGCAAATAAAATCAGCATCAACGCTGAGTAAAGTGACGAAAACATAACAGAATATACCAGGGGAAAGGCTGCAAAAGTGACCCCGCCGGCGGTAATCAGCCACACTTCATTTCCATCCCACAAGGGTCCCAGTGCATTAATCATAATCCGTTTGTCCTGATCGGTTTTGCCTAAAAATGGATAGAGCGTTCCGATGCCCAAATCGAATCCGTCCGTCATGAAGAATAGCGCCCATAAGAGACCCCACAGGAAAAACCATATCGTTTGCAAAACCATTTTCTCCTCCAGTATTTTTATATCGCCGGGTTTTTCGGATTGCTAGTTGTCGGTGGCAAGCTCGGGGCTCTTCAAGGCGTTTTTAGCAATCAAATAAAATCCGGTGACACCCAACAAACCATACACCAAAACAAACCCAATCAGCGTGGTCAACACCTGAGAAGTGGCGATGGGCGAGACGGCATCAGACGTCTTCATCAAACCATATACGATCCATGGCTGACGACCCACTTCGGCCACAATCCAACCCAGTTCACAGGCCATATACGGCAGGGGAATGGACAACAGCATGAGCTTTAAATATTTAGGACTGTCCACCAATCGGTTTCGTTTCCACCAGCCGAGAATGGTGGCGAGAATAAAATAAAACCCCAGACCGACCATCCCTTTAAAGGCAAATGATGTGATCAACACCGGAGGCCGTTCTTCCTTGGGAAAGGCCTTCAACCCTCTGATCTTTGAATTGATATCGTGACGCACTAAAAAACTGAGCATGCCGGGAATTGCACCGATTTCAATTTTATTTCTTTCGTTCTCTTCATCCGGAAGAGCAAAAAGATAAACCGGCGCCCGGGTCGTGGTTTCCCACAAAGATTCCATTGCCGCGAGCTTGGTGGGCTGTTTTTCAGCAATGATGACACCGTTAATGTCACCCATGATGACCACCACAAAAGAAAAAATGATGCCGAATCCCAGAGCGGTTTTGAAAGATCTCGTAAAAAAGTCGATGTTTTGTTTTTTTAACAAATGATAGGCGCTGACCCCCATGACAAAAAAGGCGCTCAGCACATAAGCGGCGCTGACCGTATGGATAAATTTAAAGATGGCATATTTTTGAAACAAAACAGCGACAAAATCCACCAGTTCCGCCCTTCCGTCCCGGATGGTATATCCGACCGGGTTTTGCATCCAGGCATTGGCGATGAGTATCCAGACCGCCGAAAAGGTTGATGCAACAGCAATCAACCACATCACAGCAGCGTGAGCCTTTTTAGAGAGTTTTTTCCAGCCGAAAATCCAAACACCGATGAGGGTTGATTCCAGAAAAAAGGAAGTGGTGGCCTCAATGGCAAGAAGAGAGCCAAAAATATCACCCACATAAGCAGAGTATCGGGACCAGTTGGTTCCAAACTGAAATTCAAGGGTGATTCCTGTAACAACCCCTATTGCAAAATTAATGAGGAACAGCTTTCCCCAGAATTTTGTCATGCGCAGGTAGGTTTCGTCCCCGGTCTTGACGTATCTGGTTTCCATGTAGGCCACCAAAAACGACAAACCAAGGGTAAAGGGAACAAACAAAAAATGAAACATGGTGGCGGTCGCAAACTGAAGTCGCGAAAGCAATACCACATCCATGACCATCTCCTTTTTGAAAACAGCACACAAAAATATTCTCAAGTTTCACACCGGGTATTACTTAAACGCATTTGATGCGAAATTTTTTAAGACCTGCTACCTGGTATTAAAGTTACTGAAATTTTTTGGATGTGAAACTTGAGATAATATTTTTATCTGTTTGGGAATGATCCGTTTCTGAAAAAGCCATGGAATCAGAGCTTAAATGCCGCCTCTGTTTCAATTGAGGGCGGATTTCTCAGGAATTCACGACACATAGAAACCGTCGTTCCTTCCATTAGTCTGCCCTGAGCAAATAGCGACAAAAATTCAGAACATTTTGGAATCATTGCCGAATCAGGATTTGTCGATAACTTAAGAAAACTAAACATGGCTGCTGAAATCAGGGCCGGTTATTATGCCGCCCCTTCCAACGTGCACTGGGTAAAGTCTATCTTCTCTTTGCAGCCCTCGCACACATGGGTTTGGTCAAACTCATCTGAGAAAATTTCAACTCCTTTTCCACAATTCGGACATTTGCATTCAAACGATTTTAAGGTTTTAAAATTTTGAAACCCCGGACAATGTTGCGGTGTAGACATAATCCTCTCCTGTTCAAATAGTGTAACGTAGTTTAAAAAACCACATTGAAATTTTAGGTCTCTAAAAGAATTAAACTGTTAACAAAAACCCTAATTTTATACCTGAATTTTGCATGATTCAGGTTATAACTTCTCGGCGATTTCACGACCGTAGTCCTGGGCCATCTGGACCCCTCCGCCCAGATAACTCGCTTTGAGCCTCAACGGACCGCCAACCATATTCATTTTAAAAATATTTTTCATGGTGTCGAAAATACGATCCGGAGCTTCTCCACTCCATCCAAATGCACCAAAAGCGCCGCCTGCTTTACCTTCAAGGCCGGCTTTTTCGGCAAGAAAAAGCATGGTCTTCATCCCCTGGATCATGCCTCCGTGATATGTGGCTGATCCAAATACAAGGCCATCATAACCCTGAAGATCGGTTTCTTTTTTAATTGCATTGACTTTCATCACATTTGCTTCATGACCGGAAAGTCGAATGCCTTCGGCGATGAGTTCGCCAATTTTTAGTGTCTCTCCGGTTCGTGTTGCACAAACGACGAGTACCTTAGCCATTATATTTTCTCCTTAGGCGCTATGCCGCCTTATTTTATTCGTTTGTCAGTGCCCTCAAATTCACAATCCGGCGTATAACAGGTATTGTCAAGAAATTCACATTTTTCTTTACAAGAAGGACATTGATCCGGTGGCGCATCGGCCTCGAGTGCATACCCGCACTTTGAACACCTCCAGCTAGTCATAAAATCACCTCCTTTTCAGGTAAATGTCGTGCTTTTTATTCTGATTCAACGGACATATCTGGAGCCTGTCGTGTTGCCAGTTCTCGATCCATCATAAAAAGACCTTGTTTGGCATCACCCAGCAGTTTGAGTTGCTCTAGCACATTACCGACACTTTCTTCTTCTTCAACCTGTTCGGTCACGAACCATTGGAGAAATATCTGTGTCGCATGGTCACGTTCTTCCATGGCAATTTCGACCAGGCCATTGATGAGTCCGGTCACCTTCTGTTCATGTTTTAATGTATCTTCAAACACAGCCAGAGGAGAATCCCATTGGGCGGGAGGTGTTTCAATTGCAGCGAGAAGGCTTCTCCCACCACGTTGATTGATGAACTCATAAAATTTCATGGCATGCATGAGTTCTTCCTGAGCCTGTGAATTCATCCAGTTGGCAAACCCGTCAAGATTAACTGACTTGAAATAGGCATTCATGGACAGATACAGGTAAGAAGAATAAAGTTCGGCATTCACCTGCCCATTGAGAGCTTTTTGCATTCTTTCTGATAACATCGATATTATCCTTTCCACAAGCCATGGATATTGCAGTATTCACGTGCTGTGATCTGATCAGCTTTAACATCAAATGTTGCTTCCGGTGTCTCTCCGGGATTGAGAAATTGTCTGTAAGCCTTGCCGTCTGCAATAATTTCAACCCATTCGATATAATGTTTTTCTTCCATAGGATGCGGGACATCGCCGACTTTAACTTTAATACCACCCGAAACTTTTTCAACAACCGGCACATGTTTCTCTTTGGCTGCATCAACCGTGTTCTCAACCATCCGGACCATGGGCTGCCCACAGCACACCAGTTCCCCTGCGCCACCATGAAGAACTTCTACGATATTTCCACAAATTTCACACTTATAGACCTCAAGTTTTTCCGCCATTTCTCTTTCCTCCTTTTAACATAAAATATTTCGATGGTTTTTAATGATCGTTAGTGGCCATCCATAAATGAGGATTTTTGTTCAAGATCAAGGCATGCGAAAAAAATAACCACAGGCATATAGTTGATATTCCGAGGATTATTTTTTGAGCATAACGCAGAGATTGGGCAAAAAGACCATTTATGGCTAGCCAATAGTTAAAATCAAAGACATTAAATCTCATCACATCCTTTTCCGAATAAGGGTTAACGGGCCCACGGGCTCAACCGGTTAACCCGGCATTACCAGTTTTCCCCAAGCAGTTCAAAGTGGGCCTGGGGATGTTCGCATGCCGGACATTCTTCCGGAGCATCTTCACCCTCATGGAGGTAACCGCAATTGCGGCATCGCCAAGTTACGGTTTCGTCTTTTTTAAACACCTTTCCGGTATCTATGTTGGTGGCAAGGTCGATATACCGCTTTTCATGCTGTTTTTCAGCTACCGCAATGGCTTCAAATACAGCGGCAATGGCTTCAAACCCTTCCTCGCGGGCAACTTTGGCAAAGCCAGGATACATCTCCGTGTGTTCGTGATGTTCTCCTGCGGCAGCATCCTTTAGATTTTCTGAGGTGTTGCCGATAACTCCGGCAGGAAATGCGCCGGCAATTTCAACTTCCCCGCCCTCTAAAAATTTAAAAAGCCGCTTGGCATGCTCCTTCTCCTGATTGGCTGTTTCTGTGAATATATCAGATATTTGTACATAACCTTCCTTTTTGGCCTTGCTGGCAAAATAGGTGTACCGGTTTCTTGCCTGCGACTCCCCTGCAAATGCAGTTAAAAGATTTTTCTCCGTTTGAGTCCCCTTTAATGCCATACTAAACGCCTCCTTTTATGAGTTTGTTGATTATTTTTAAAAAAATTAAATGCCACTAGTGATACAACACCCCTCTAACCATTTTTTAGCTGTCGGACTCTTCAATCCACCACCCTTTTGCTATGTGTTTTTCTTTTTCTTGTTCCGCAAGTTTTTTCACTTTATAGGCCGAATCACGCAATACACCGTAAAGAATGCCACAGCCGTTATCTTCTCGCTCAATGTCGCCCTTATCTGCGACTCTAATCATTTCATTTACAAGATTCAATGTTTTTTTAATATTATGATTGCAGCGTCTCACGAATCATAGTCTCCATAACCTATCAATATTTCGATCAATTTTTGTTCAATTTTTCCAGCTCTGTGGCCAGATCCTTTAAGTCGGGCCGCTTGTTAATGTCGGATACATGAGCGTACCTTAAGACACCTTTCTTATCTATGATAAACAACGCCCTCTCAGCGACACCATCTGAACGAAGTACACCGAACATCTTAGAAACGTTACCATGGGGCCAAAAATCGGAAAGAACCGAAAACCATAGATCCCCCATCTGATTGGTCCAGGCAAAAAGGGTCGGGATGTTGTCTACCGTAATCCCCAAAAGCACCGCACCGTTTTTATCAAAAATAACTTTCGCAAGATTATAGCCCGGCCATTGATCCGAACACACCGGCGTCCAGGCAGCCGGCACAAAGGAAATGACAACATTGTTTTTCCCTTTAAATTGACTCAAAGAGATTTTTTCTCCGGATATCGAAGGGAGGGTAAAATCAGGTGCCTTTTCTCCGACCTTGACGTTTAGTTTGCTATCTATCGGTTTTAACTCACCGGGATTATAAATATTTTTTTTGAACGCATCTGACAGTCCAAATGCATAACTGCTCACAAAAAAAAGGACGAAAAACGCAAAAAATATCTTAGAGTATTTTTTCACCGTCAACACCTCCATTTTAAAATCCGGCTTTAGAAAGAATTAAATTTAAGAATTTGGATGCATCTTCTATTGCACCACGTTCGGAATAAAAAATGCTGTGGGTTCCATCCTTTTTTATTTTAACGCCGATAAAGTATGGCGTTCTCACCTCTCCAATCATTTTGTGGATGGAAAATTCGCCGTCTGGAAAAAGTGGAAAATTAACATCATAAGTCTTTTGGAAAAAATCAACCTCAAAAGGAGAGTTGCCGGCACCAATACCGATCAGCTTTATTTTATTTTTCAGTTTTTCATCTTGTGCAATCTTATTGTACAATTCATTGACCACCGGTGCATCTTTCTGGCAGTATGGGCAGTACATGCTAAAGATTTCTATTAAGACAATTTCTGCTTTTATCTCAGGAATGCGAAATGTTTTTTTATTTTTGGTAATGCCGAGATAGTTTTGGTGAGTTGGCACCTCAGGTACCGATAGCGTTATTTCCGGCAACACCTCCCCTTCTTTCGGGGGAGCGATTCCCGCGAAAAGCAGACCGATAGACAATAACAAAAAAATTGAAACCCAACTAGCGATAGAAGTTTTTTTCATAATAATTCCTTATTTTATTTTAAGACTAACAAGTTTCGTGCCATAAATAAACATGGGTGGTTTTAATCATCACTGCAAACCAAATTTTTTTAATTAAATGTTCTTTATCACCGATTTTAAGGCTGCGCAAAACCGGTCAAAAGATCAAAAAATTTTGAAAAGCCAACAAAAACATGTAAACGAAACGTCATTGAAAGCATGTGAAAAGACTAAAAGCTGTCTCACATTAAGCATTGATACACATTTGTATTATGAAACAAGATCCTTATGGATTCTTTAAGGCAACCAGTTCTTTGCTGAGTATTTTTATGTGGCCCATCTCTTCTTTGATAATTTTGTCAAGTTTATCCTTCCCATACTTTTCAGGAACCATTTCTTTCATACCCAGATAAAAAACGATGGAATCTTTTTCAGCAAGGATGGCTGCCTTAAGGACACTTTTCATGGATGAAAAATCAATCTCTTTTTCAAAAAAGATTTTGGTGTCTGCCAGAGCCTTAAGATAAAGGACGGATTCATTTTGAGGGTCAAACGCCGTTGATGCTTTTTCATTTCCCGACAGTTCCGACCTTAAATCTACAAATGTCTTTTCATGTTCGACTTCCATTTCCGCAAGTACATTAAGAAGCTTTTTATACTCGGGGTTGTCTGTGTTTTGAGCGGCATTTCCATAAAATTTGGCGCCATTTCTTTCAAGTTGTTCAGCCATCTCAAACACATCGTTTGCAGTAAAATCATAAACCATTTTTTCATGCCTTTCGATATCTTGAATTATTCTTTTAACCTGCACTCCTTATCCCATTCAGGGCATGCGGTTTTCATATCAGTCTCGTACTTGATTTTACATTCCCCACAATCCATTTCAACATTTGCGACATCTCCGTATCTTTCTTTGATTTCTTCGGTAGACAGATGTGTAACAGCACTGCATCCGCACTGAGGACAGGATGTTTCAATTTTATACCGTTTGGACGACATGTTGCACCTCCTATGAATGGGTTTATAAAAAAGCTAATACCGATATGTTACAGAAACAGTTCGTTTTTTGATGAGTTAAAGATTTAGGAAGGTCTACAAACAACCCAGGAAATAATTTGCATACCAAATTTCTGTTATTTCAAATGCAATGCTCATGCCAAATATTTCAAAAGTTTTGTTTCCCAGGCTGGCACAGTTATTGTATTGTGTGTTAAAGGAATTGATGAGTTTTTATTATATCCTTTTATCATCAGAATGAACAATCTTTTTTAAAAGGACCGTAAGATGACAAAATACACTGGGATTAATCATTTGGCAATGGCCACCCGAGATATGGATACCACCATTCGATTCTGGCGGGATTTGTTGGGACTGCGCCTTGTGGCCGGACTCGGCGGACCGAAATACAGGCATTATTTTTTTGAACTTTCCGAGCATGACATGATTGCCTTTTTTGAGTGGCCTGACGTCGAAAAAATACCCGATAAAGATCATGGTGTGCCGGTCAGAGGTCCCTTTGTATTTGACCATGTTTCTTTGGGTGTTGAAAGTGATGATGATCTATGGGAGCTTAAGGACAAACTTGAAACCGCCGGAATTTGGGTTTCGGAAGTTATCGATCATGGGTTTATCCATTCCATCTATACCTTTGATCCAAACAATATCCCCATTGAGTTCAGCGCACCGGTTGCCGGTTTAGACATACGAAAGTCTCCCAAAATGAAAGACAAAAATCCTACACCAATTGTCATAGAAGGTGTCGATCCGCAAGCCGGCCATTGGCCGGAAGTCAAAAAGGCAACACCGTTGGAGGATCGTAGCATTTATCCGGGTGAAGGAATGGCTTTAATCTGACATAAGCAAATTTACTAAATAAGGAATGAGCTTATTATGACATACAGAAAAGAAAAAGACTCATTGGGAACCATAGAAGTTCCGGCAGATGCGTATTTTGGAGCAAGTACTCAGAGGGCGGTGAACAATTTTCCTGTGAGCGGTCTTAGATTTCACGCTTCATTTATTTATTCCCTTGCTCTGATAAAACAATGTGCTGCAATGGTGAACCATGAACTGGGCCTTCTTGACAAAAAGGTATCAGAACCCATTGTCACATCCGCTAAAGAAATTATTCAAGGAAAATTGGAAGACCAGTTTGTGGTGGATGTATTTCAAACTGGATCAGGCACTTCAACGAACATGAACGTGAACGAGGTCATTGCATCAAGGGCAAACGAAATTGTTACAGGGAAAAAAGGAGGAAAATTTCCGGTTCATCCCAATGATCATGTCAATCTCGGGCAATCAAGCAATGACGTCATCCCTTCTGCCATCCACATCTCTGCATTAACCCTTATTAAAAAAAGTCTTATTCCTTCATTGGGCAGTCTCAAAAGAAGCCTTTCAGATAAAGTCGTTGAATTTAAAGATGTAAAAAAAATCGGAAGAACCCATCTGCAGGATGCCGTACCCATATTTTTGGGTCAGGCGTTTTCAGGATATGAAAGACAAATAGCGCTTGCCATAAAAAGAATTGAGACCGCTCAAGACCATCTCTCAGAACTTGCCTTGGGTGGAACTGCTGTTGGAAACGGCCTGAATACCCATCCTTATTTTGCAAAAAAAGTTGTCGCCCTGATCTCGAAACATTCAAAATTCAACTTTAGGGAAGCAGAAAACCATTTTGAAGCCCAGGGCGCACAGGACGCGGCGGTCGAAACCAGCGGCGCCTTAAAAACCATCGCCGGCAGTCTGGTGAAAATTTGCAATGACATCCGATGGCTTGCATCCGGCCCCAGGTGCGGGCTGGGTGAAATATCGATTCCTTCTCTTCAGCCCGGGTCTTCTATTATGCCCGGAAAGATTAATCCGGTTATTCCGGAAGCCGTCATTCAGGTATGCGCTCAGGTCATGGGAAACGACACCACAATTACCATAAGCGGACAGGCGGGCAATTTTGAATTAAATGTGATGCTGCCGGTGATTGCCTATAACCTTCTGCAATCCATAGACCTACTTTCTTCTGCAACCAAGCTTTTAGCTGAAAAATGCATCAGCGGGATTCGCGCCAATCGACAAATATGTGCCGCCAACATCGATAAAAGCCTGGCCATGGCAACCTATCTGGTGCCCCATATCGGATATGACAAGGCAGCCACCATTGCAAACAAGGCCCATGAAACCGGCAAAACCATTATTGAAGTTGTACGAGAGGAAAAGATTCTTTCTGAGAAAGAATTGGCAAGAATCTTTTTTTCTTAAGAAGAGGACTGTTATGACAATCCCCGGAAATCTAAATACAACCGCCATGGCTGTCATGCCCCATAAAGATGCGGACAGGGCACTCGAATTAGCCCTGTCCATGGATATTCCATTCTGGCCCCAGCTGCCGCACGTTAATTACTATGAAGACATGTATGTTCAGGCCGCCGAAAATTTTCCCGGTATTCTTCTGGATATGGAAAAACGAACCCTTCGTTTTTCCATGGATAAGTTTATCAATGAATTTGAAGAGACCATGGCCCATTTTGACAAACCTGAATACTTTGACATCAGCAAAGCGTATTCGGTGGTTTATCATAAATTTCTAGAAATGAATCTTTCCGACCGACCCGCCATAAGAGGGCAACTGGAAGGACCCGTCAGTTTTGGCTTAAATGTACTTGACCAAGATGACCGACCGATTCTCTTTGAAGACACCATCCGCCCATTTATGCTCGAATTTATGGCAAAGCGCATCAATGTCCAGCTGCAACGGCTTCAAAAAATGAATTCTAATGCATTTATGTTTGTTGATGAACCGGGACTGCAATTTTTATTCAGTGCACTTTCGGGTTATGACAACATAAAGGCCAAAGACGACCTAGAGCACTTTTTCTCTATGGTGCATAGACCTCGCGGCATCCATCTGTGTGGAAATCCGGACTGGGATTTCCTTTTGAATCTTGATCTTGACATCCTTTCTCTGGATATATACCAAAACGGAGAAGTATTTTCATCCTATTCTAAATCGATAAAAAAATTCCTTGACCGCGGCGGGGTCATTGTATGGGGAATTGTACCCACAAATTTTGAGCCTTTTGAAGCTGAAGATATCGGTTCGCTGGAAACAAGGGTGTCGACGTTGTGGGATTTATTGGATGATAAAGGCATCGATAAAGCGTTTTTAATATCGAGAAGTCTTTTATCTCCGGCAACCTGCTGTCTGGTCAACCCGGATGGAGAAAAAACCGTTGAAAAAGCGTTTCAGGTTGTGCGGGAATTATCACACCGACTGCGGGACAGGTATGGAGTTTAACAAACCCAATTTAATTTTTCAGAAAATCATTAAGAAGCCTTCCTACAATCGCCAAACATTCGGGGTCCAGGTAATGTTCCGCACGTCTTTCGAAAAGAACTTTGCACTGGGCCGGAAATTCTTCATCCACATCATCGAAAAGTAAAAGCACAGGAACTTTCGGCAACGGATAGAGTTTCATGATAAGTTGATAATTAAGATCTAAACCCGGATCCCTCCCACCAAGTTTTTCACATGCCGCTGCCAGATTTTCCAGGCGATTCGAAAAATTTCGGACAATCGGTTGTTCCGTATGATTCACGAAGCTATGAACCAAAGGAGCAGTATCTTTAAAATCTCTATAGGAAAACCATTCCTTGTCCAGAGAAGGTATATCCGGACATAGAAGCAGGTATTTGCAAAGGACAACGCTGATTCCCATAGACGGCTCTTTGCCGGAGGGGTCTGTTATCCCCCGGCTTGATATCCTGTAAGGTCGCCCGAAAAAGGAAAGGACCATCTCATCTTTTTCAATACGCCCCCCTAATTTTTCGGCTCTTGAATCGAGATCAATTTTGCCAATTTGATCCAAATAATTTTGATACGTTTCTATAAAAACAGACGATTTTGTCACAATATATCACCCCTATTTTTGGAATATGAACACATTAACCCATTATAAAGTTATGCCAATTAATAGTATAATTTTAAGAACATGTCAATTCTCTATGATTTTTCAAAACGCCTCTACCAGCGAATGTCTTTTTCAGTTTTTCATTGACAAACCTCATCAAAAGTGCATAAAAATATAGTTAATATCAATAGTTGTAAATTTTGATCCTGGAATATTATGGACTCCTTAAATAACGCCTCGCATTTTTATTAAAAAACCCATAACCACTTATTACTCGCAACGTTTTTTGAAATGATGATCTTGAATGAAGGGTTATTCCAAAAGATTCGGAGAATCTTTCCATGAACACAAAACCAACCTATAAAGAATTGGAAAAAAAAATTGCGGAATTGGAAAAAACGATTGCAGAGCTGGAAGGGAGCAAAAAGGCCATTCAAAGAAGTGAAGAAAGGTTGAAAGAAGCCGAAAGGATCGCAAAGATAGGACATTGGGAATTGAATTTGATTACCGATACTTTATATTGGTCGGACGAAATTTATCGTATTTTTGATTCAGATCCTCATGAATTTGGCGCGAATTATGAAGCTTTCTTGGATGTCGTGCACCCTGAAGACAGAACGGCTGTAGACAAAGCGTTTACAGACTCAGTAAAAAAAAGAACCGGCTATGATATCGTTCACAGGCTGCTCCTTAAAAACGGCACATTGAAATATGTGCATGAAAAATGTCGGACCATATACGATGCGAATGGAAAACCGTTACGCTCCCTTGGTACGGTGCAGGATATCTCTGAGCTAAAGCAAAAAAAAGACAGCTTTTCCGGAATTATCGGACGCGACCCGAAGATGAAAGACCTTTTCGAGATGATAAGAGAGATTACTGAAGTCGATATTCCTGTCTTCATTCAGGGAGAAAGCGGAACCGGAAAAGAACTGGTAGCCCGTGCCATACATAACGAAGGCCCACGTGTGCATAAAGCCTTCGTACCGGTCAATTGCGGGGCTCTGCCCGAGGGGTTGCTGGAAAGCGAGCTTTTCGGTCACGTGAAGGGTTCTTTTACCGGGGCCTTGAGAGACAGGAAAGGCCGATTTGAAATGGCAAACGGCGGCACGCTGTTTCTGGACGAAATAGGAGATTTGCCCAAAGTGATGCAGGCAAAGTTACTGAGGGTTCTACAGGAAGGCAAATTCGAACGGGTGGGGGATGAAAAAACCATTTCAGTGGATGTTCGAATTATCAGCGCCGCAAATCGAAACCTGAAACACGAAGTGGAGAAGGGGAATTTCCGTGATGATCTATATTATCGGGTCAGCGTGGTTCCCATTCATATGCCGCCGCTGAGAAAGCGTAAAAACGATATTCCTCTCCTCATCAACGACTTTCTCGAAAAAGCCACTTATAAAGGACAAAAAACAAAAACCATTTCCGAAAGCGCGCTATCCGTTATGATTGATTACGCTTGGCCCGGGAATGTCCGGGAGCTTCAAAGTGCCATTCATTATGCACTTATAAAATCCAGAGGAAAAATCATTCAACCTGCTCACCTCCCTATAGAATTGAGAAAGCAGAAAATTGATCGGTTATCCCGTGGACCGTCTCTGAGACTGGATTCGAAAACCGTAAAAGAAGCTCTGATTCGAAGCGGCGGAAATAAGGCCAAAGCTTCAAGATATCTGGGTGTGGGACGGGCCACATTATATCGCTTTTTAAAGAATTTCCCAGATATCGCTTCAAATATTTACGAATCTGAATAGCGATCACTTTATATTTTGTGCCGTACGATAATGCGCCAATAAAATATTTTATATTCTCGCCGGTCGAATATGCCGCTTTGTCGAAGATCCCGCTTGCGGGGCGGTGAGGCGGACAAGAATAAATTTATTTCGGCCCTCTAATCCAAAGGCTTTTTAGCAATATTGGGGTGCAAAACTCAAATTGATCTTTAATAGGAACTCTTAACAAAACCCAACGACAAGATTCAAAGATGCGAGATAGCTAATGAACTTCAACTGCAAAAGATGCGGAAATTGCTGTAAAAATATTGGCATTCCATGGTCTGAATTGAATCCTCGTCTTGCTTCGGATTATTTGGACATGAACATTGAGGATTTTATTGATTTATATGGTTTTGTTCGAAACGAATATTCCGGAGAAATCGAAAATACCGAATATAACGCAGCACCCTGTCCCTTTCTGAAATACAGTATGGAACATGCGTTTTGTAAAATTTATCCTGTCAGACCTTGGATCTGTAAAGGCTATCCGGGACCAGAAACATCATGTATCGGAGGACGAAAGCGGTCTTGATTCAACCTGCCGTTGATTGTCCTTTCATTTTTTTTCATATTTGGCTGCAGCAAAACCTGCGACACAGCCTTCCCCACAGCTAAGTCAATGAAATGACGAATCTACTTCGCCAATATCGTTACACGATGAAACACACACCACATTTCTATTTAAACACATTACTCAAGTTTCGCACCCTTAATTTTCTGCCTGCTAACTACAAGGCTTTTTAGCAATTGGGGTGCGAAACTCGAGTACCTTACTTACCAACACATGCTAGGCCACTTCTTGATAGTCTGCATCAACCACATCATCTTCCGATCCGGAAGAAGTGTTTTGCCAATTATCTTCAGCAGCATATCCATGCTGCGGCTCTTCTGAACCGGAATCTTTCTGATAAACAGAAGCCGCCATCTTATGAGTAGCCTGGGTCAACACTTCGGTCAACCGCTTGATCTCATCCGTATCTTCACCTTCCATCGCACGTTTCAGATTCTTGACCGCATCTTCGATCTCGGTTCGGGCTCCTTCATCAATTTTATCTGTAAATTCACTCAGCGATTTTTCGGTGGTATAAATGAGCGCATCGGCTGTATTTCGTGCGTCCACAAGATCCTTCTTATTTCTATCAGATTCAGCATGAAGCGCTGCATCTTGCACCAAACGATCGATCTCATCTTTGGTCAAACCGGAAGAAGCGGTAATCCTTATGGACTGCTGCTTTCCTGTGGCCATATCTTTTGCTGAAACATCCACAATACCGTTGGCATCGATATCAAAGGCAACTTCAATCTGTGGCATGCCTCTGGGCGCCGGAGGAATACCCGTCAACTCGAAACGTCCCAAGGCTTTGTTCCCGGAAGCCATCTCACGCTCGCCCTGGAGCACATGAATCGAAACCGCCGGTTGGTTGTCCTCGGCAGTTGAAAAAATCTGACTCTTTTTGGCCGGGATGGTGGTGTTTTTTTCGATGAGCTTTGTCATGACACCGCCCAGTGTTTCGATACCCAGGGATAGGGGTGTTACGTCAAGGAGTAGAACATCTTTCACATCTCCTTTCAATACAGCACCCTGAATCGCCGCACCTAAAGCAACCACCTCATCCGGATTTACGCCTTTGCCGGGGGATTTACCAAAGATTCTCTTGACCCGCTCCTGGACTGCCGGCATGCGGGTCATACCCCCGACAAGAATCACTTCATTAATATCTCCTGTCGATGTACCCGCGTCATTCATCGCTGTTTTACAGGGACCTTCAAGCTTGTCCAACAAATCGCTGATCAGAGCTTCAAGTTTGGCCCGGGTGATTCTAATATTCAAGTGTTTCGGACCGCTGGCATCAGCTGTAATAAACGGCAAATTTACATCCGTCTCCATGGAGGAAGAGAGTTCCATCTTGGCCTTCTCAGCGGCTTCTTTTAACCGTTGTAAGGCCATGGTGTCTTTTCTCAGATCAATTCCCTGGTCTTTTTTGAACTCGTCGGCCAGATAATCGACCATCCGGAGATCAAAATCTTCACCCCCCAAGTGTGTATCCCCATTGGTGGCTTTGACTTCAAAAACACCATCACCAACTTCGAGGATGGAAACATCAAACGTTCCACCGCCCAGATCGAATACGACAATCGTACCTTCATTTTTTTTATCCAATCCATAGGCAAGAGAGGCAGCCGTAGGTTCATTGATAATCCTCAATACATTGAGGCCCGAAATTTTCCCGGCATCCTTTGTCGCTTGTCTTTGGCTGTCATTAAAATAAGCCGGCACCGTAATCACGGCATCTGTTACCTTTTCACCCAGATATTCTTCCGCCGATTTTTTGATATTGGCCAGAATATAAGAAGAAATTTCTGCCGGGCTGTAATGTTTGCCCTTTAAATTGATTCGCACATCACCGTTGGCCGCCTTTTCAATCTTGAAAGGCAAAATTTTAATGTCCTTTTGCACTTCGATTGAATCATACTTGCGGCCGATAAGCCGTTTTATACCGAATACCGTATTTTCAGGATTGGTAATGGCCTGCCTTTTGGCAATCTGCCCCACCAGTCTTTCACCTCGATCGGTAACCGCAACGATAGAAGGCGTTGTTCTGCCGCCTTCGGCATTGGTGATAACTTTGGGCTCTCCCGCCTCCATGATCGAAACACATGAATTGGTTGTTCCCAAATCGATTCCGATTATTTTACTCATTTTTTATACCTCACTATATTTGGATTTTTGGGGCGGTTTCTGATGAACCGCCCCTTGGTTTTATTGTTCGTCTTTGACACTCAATATTAATGCACGGTAATCTGTTTTGGCTTTTGTTCCTCTGGTTTTGGAATATCGATTTTCAAAACACCGTCTTTGTAATCGGCACTTATTTTTTCAGGATCGACCTTAGCAGGAAGCCTGAAGACTCTTTCAAATTTTCCAAACGTCCTTTCCCTGCAATAATACTTCTTTTCTTTAACCTCATTATCGAAGGATCGTTCACCTTTTAAGGTAAGAACCCCGTCTTTTACATCGATGACGATGTCTTTCTTCTCGATTCCGGGCAATTCGGCTTTTATAACAATGTTTTCGTCATTGTCGTAAATATCGACCGTCGGATTCCAGTCCCACATGGACAACTTGCTATCACCCCGAACAGCCGGTCTAAAAACATCATCAAAAAGATGGTTCATCTGATGTCTAAGGCTAAACATATCTCTTGTTGGATTCCATCTTATAAGTTCCATAATGCTACCTCCTTGGTGTGAATTTGTTTTTCTTGCCAAAAATAATAAACATCAATTTGACCATGTCAATTACTTTTCATTACTTTTTATCATTTTTTTGTTTGAGTAATGTTTTTGTGTTCTTAGATGAGTTAAGCAGGCAGAATAAATGGACAGAACTTAGAGGCTTCGCTATGGCCGAAGCCTCTAAGTGGCTTAATGTTATCAGTTTCACAGGAATTATACGGCAATTGATCTTCTCGTCTGTTTACCCGGTTTTTACCGTTATTTTCCTGGGTGTCGCCTTTTCAATCTTGGGCAGTGTTAATCGCAAAACACCGTCGTTTAACTTGGCGTCAATTTTGCTTTGATCAATCACTTCAGAGAGTGAAAACTGTCTAAAATATTTCCCGGTTTCATATTCAATCATAACATCTTTTTCATCTGCACCCTCTATCTGAACAACCTCACCCGATATAGTCAGAGTGTTTTCCCGAAGATCGATATTCAGATTTTCCGGCACAACGCCTGGAATATCAGCCAGAAGTGTAAGTGCTTTTTCTGTCTCGAATATATCCACATCTGGTGTAAAAAATACTCCTGCCCGGGTCTGTTCCGCAGAACCGGCGACTTCTTGTTTGTCTCTCAATTTAATTTCTTTGCTTTTAGAATCGCTCATGGACATTCTCTCCTATAGATGTTTGCCGATCTTTTGCCCTACTTAATTGATATTTGTCTTGGTTTCGCATTTTCCTTTTTTGGGATAACCACCGTTAAAATTCCATTGATCAGGCTGGCTTCAACCGCATCTGAATCGACATAGTCGGGCAGGCCGACGATTCTGGAAAATTTCCCGGCATCACGCTCTCTTCGGTGATACTTGGCGTTGGACTCCACATCAAAAATTTTCCTTTCCCCGGAAATAGAGATATTCTTTCCAGTTGTTTGAATATCCAAATCTTCGGCTTTAACTCCCGAAAGTTCTGCTCGAAGGTAATAATTATCCATACTTTCCGTCAAATTGATCGCCGGAAATACACCGCTTCCGGTTTTTTTTGTAGAACCATCGGTCAATGCGCCGAACAGCCGGTCCATTTGTCGCCTCATCTGCTCCAATTCATGGAACCGGTCTCTTAACTGCCAATCCGGTAAACCGAACATCCTCCTGTAAATCATCTCTCAACCCTCCATTTTTAAATGATATTGCACTTTTTTTGGTTCTGTTTTTTTCCTTTAAGTTACATTTTAAACCAAATAGGATCATATCCCAGGTGGAACCAGAATTTACTGAAACATCGCGTACAAATTCAATTAATCCTAAATTTTTTAAAAAAATAAAAACTATTTTTTTAATGTCAAGATAATAACTAAAATATTTATTGCATTATTTTTTAAAATAATTAGAATGAAGTAATGATACGCCAAACTCATTTATTGGGAGAAAAAAATGAATCAGAATGATGACAATGAACAGACAAATGGAATTTCACTACCCAAAGCATTCACCTCAGACTTAAGGGGAAGGCAATCTGTTCGTGCGACATTCAAGCTATCCGAAGGATGCATCGAGGCCATCAGCATTGTCGCCGCCCATTTAGGGATCAAACAGAAATCTCTTTTTGATCATTTGGTTGAAGATGCCCGATCCTTAACATCCATCGCTCGTGAAATTCAGAATATAAAATTAACCCAACAAGGTCGCATCCAAAAAACATTTGTCATCAGCAGAAGATCTCTCTTATCGTTGGAAAATGTATCGAAAAATTTTAACGCCCCTAGAGATGCGCTGGTGGAGCTTTCTGTTCAAAGACTCTTGCCGATTATCGCCAAAGAGCGGGAAAAGCACGGTAAACGAAAAATAATGCTCAATGAAATCGCCAAACATTTAAAAGAAGGTGAAAAAATATTGAGTAACGCCAAGGGGATATTCGGTGCAGAAGACACGATTTGTCAAAAATTAGAATCTGTGATGACCGTCTATGAAAACGCATATCATCATATCGCGTCATTTATAGAAAAAGGTAAAATTATCGAAGAATTCCAACCCGAAGATCTTGAAAGGATACTGATTATCACAGAAGATTAACCTTTATTTTCAAAATACAACTTTAGGGAAATTATCCCAATAGATTATCCAGCGCCATCATGATCACAAATCCGATCATGACACCAAAAGTTGCCAAACGCGATTTTCCTTTGGAATGGGTTTCCGGTATAATTTCATCACTAATAACAAACAACATGGCGCCGGCTGCAAACGCCAAACCAAACGGGAGGACGGAGTGAAAAACGGTGACGGCTGCAACCCCCAGAACACCGCCGATGGGCTCCACCAGTCCTGTCAAAGTCGCAATACCAATGGCGCGCCATCGGCTGTAACCCAGGCCGACCAAGGGCATGGCAACCGCCAAACCTTCGGGCATGTTCTGAAGTCCGATACCGATGGCAAGACTGGTTCCCGCCCCAATATCACCGCTTCCAAACCCGACCCCCACCGCAAGTCCCTCAGGAAAGTTGTGAATGGTGATGGCAATGACAAACAGCCAAATTCTTTTCAAGGAACTGGAAGGGCCTTCATGCCCGATACCAAAGTGCTCATGAGGCAGCCATTTATCAATGCGGTCTAAAAAAACAGCACCAAACAGCATCCCGAATACAACGATATAAACGCCATAACCCGGCCATGCCTCGTTACCATATTCAATCCCTGGAACAATTAATGAAAAAGAAGTGGCTGCCAGCATCACGCCTGCAGCCCCCCCGAGCATGGTATTTAGAATCTTATCGGAAACATTTTTAAAAACAAGCGCTGGCAAGGCGCCAACACCGGTAGCCAGGCCGGCCAGTGTACTGGCGATGATTCCCATTGTAATTATCGACATCGAAATTCCTCCGTGCTTACTTTAATTCCCTATAAATAATTTTCAGGGATACGTTTATTTAGTTAGTACCCATCCATGAATTGTGGAAGTATCATTTCGTGTCCAATTCAGAAATGAGAAATTTTTTCGTCGAGCAAGGCCGCACAAGGGTTTACGGCTCCAGAAAAGCGGGACAGGAAGGCGTACGTCTGTACGCCGCAGCCGGAAACCCGCGGAGAACGCCGCTCGGCAGAAAAAGGACCATTTATGGATGGACACTAGTGAAAAAAAGCGGAGAACGCACCATGTTCATGTAAAATATTGAGGCCGATACCGATCAGAACAACCCCGCCGATGGTTTCGGCATAAAGACTTAACCGATTGGCAGCGCCGATCCGCTCGCCAATCCGCATTCCAATAAGAGTAAATGTACATGCTACGATACCAATAATCAAGGCCGGCATCCAAATCGATATCTTCAGCAAGGATAGACTGAAGCCGACAGCAAGAGCGTCAATACTGGTTGCCACCGAAAGCATCACCAATGTCATTCCTTTTGTATAATCTTTTATCGGTTTTTCGGCCTTACCATCCTGGAAGGCCTCTTTAATCATGTGGACACCCACAATTGCCAGTAAGCCGAAAGCGATCCAATGATCGTAATGTTCAATATAGCTCCGTATGGATAAACCCGCACTCCAACCGATAATTGGCATGAGGGCCTGAAACAGACCGAAATGCCAGGACAAACGGAACAATTGTCTCGAATTGACATTTTTCAAATTTACGCCGGTCGCTATTGAAACCGCAAAAGCATCCATGGCAAGAGCCACAGCAATGGCAAGAATTTTTATAAATTCCACAATTATTTTTAAATGTTATATAGAGTTAGATAAATTCTTCTTAAAACAAGGCCTCACCTCTGATCTGTCATTGAGGCCAAATAGCCCCTTTACGCTCCTCAACGAAGTAGCAAAAACGGCGCCATTCGAACTCCCGAAACGAAACCGGACAACGGAGTTTAACTTTATGTTCACTGATACCGATCACTTCCCAGTCACCCTTGCGGGGTCCGTCTTCAATGTTTAGTTTTTCACCCACTTTGAAAGCATACGGCTTGAATACCACAACATTATGTTTTTCCATATCAATCTCCATAAATTTTTGTTATCTTTTTTGTATTAATGGGGTTCTTTTTAAAAAATCGATTTGAAGCCTCCCTGCCTTAATGGGCGGGGGTTCTGCCTTACGGCAGTGCTTCGCGCCCGGGTATGGATTATTTCCCGAAAATAAAATCGTATTCTGATGTTACAGAATCAGAAACGACATATTAACATTTAAGCAATATCTTAGGCAATATCTATGGCGTCCTTTTGCATTTTAAACCGAGGGCTTCTCCAAAATTAAAATAATGGAGGAATGGCGAACTGGAATAACGCTTGATTTATACCTATAAAATATATAAATCGAAGGTCAAACATTATTAATAAGGATGAGTCAGATGACGCTAAACTTTGAAGCGATCAGTTTGAATAAGCAAAACGAATATTTGGACAAATTTTACCGATGCCCCCGGAAGTCTTCTGATTATAGCTTTGTTAATTTGTGGGGATGGTCGGATGAGTATGGACTTTATTGGGCATGGTCGGATAATGTCGTCTGGATAAAACAGACGATTCCAAATGAAGTATTTTGGGCGCCGATAGGGTTATGGCCGGACATTGACTGGGGCCGATGTTTTGACAAATATTTCGACGAACCGATCACCTTTCTCCGTATCCCTGAAGAATTGCTTCGGGTATGGGAGAAAAACATTAAAGACCGTATTCGAAGTGAGGATGAAAGGGCTCAATGGGATTACATTTACGATGTCAAAGAACTCATCGAACTAAAAGGCAATCGCTATCATAAAAAAAAGAACCTGGTGAACCAATTCAAAAAAAAATATGACTATCAATACATTCCTTTTGATTCAAAGATGATCGATATGGCTCTGGCCATGCAGGAAGATTGGTGCACTTGGCGGGATTGCGAGTCGTCCGAAGCGCTGTCCGCTGAAAACCGAGCGATTTCAAGAATTCTTGACAACTGGCAAACGATTTATGGCCTAACCGGCGGTGCACTTTTGGTCGGGCAAGAAATGGTTGCCTACACCATTGCCGAACAATTGTCGCAAGATATGATCGTGATCCATTTCGAAAAAGGAAACCCGGAGTATAAAGGCGCGTATCAGGCAATTAACCAGATGTTTCTTGAACATAACGGCGAACAGTTTAATTTCGTAAATCGTGAACAGGATCTCGGTGATGAAGGACTTCGCAAAGCGAAATTATCGTATCATCCGGTCGACTTTGTAAAAAAATACCGGGTGACTCTGAAATAAGCAACTCTCATGAAAGGAGCAACCATGCGGCCTGTATGCTTGATCATTCGTGACGGATGGGGATATAGCGAGATCGCGCAAGGCAACGCGGTACTTGCGGCCAAGACACCCAATATCGACCTGTACAAAACCATCTATCCATGGACACTTTTGGACTGTGCCGGAGAACCTGTTGGCCTTCCGGATGGATATCAGGGATCATCGGAAGTGGGACACCTAAACATGGGTGCCGGCAGAATCGTCATTCAAGAACTCAAGCGTATTGACGACGGATTAAGCACAGGGGAACTTTTTGGAGTCAAAAAATGGAAAGCGCTGGTGAACAACTGGAAAGAACACCAAAGCCGTCTTCATTTGTTCGGTTTGCTCCAGGACGAAGGCGTACATGCACATCAGGAACATCTTTTTAAAATCATGCGTCGGGCAAGGATAGAATATCCCGATGGTCCCATTATCATCCATCCCTTTTTAGACGGGCGAGATACACCTCCGCGCAGTTGTCTGGAATACCTGGCAAAGCTCAATCATGTGATGGACGAGGTCGGCGGATGCTCCATTGGCACTGTAATGGGTCGATATTACGCAATGGATCGTTCCAGGAACTGGGGATTGACCGATATTGCCTATCATTGCATTATCGCCTGTGAAGGTCGTCGAGCCTCAAATGCTGAAACTGCGGTTAAGGAATCATATGAAAAGGACAGAACTCCGGATGATGTGGAGATGTTTGATGAATATATTCCCCCTTACGTGATCGGTAACTATGACGGTGTCAGGGATAACGATTGTATTTTGCACACCAACTACCGGCAGGATCGCGCCATCCAGCTCTCCATGGCCTTTATTGATCCAAAATATCCAGGAAAACTGAAAACAATTCGAAATATAACTTATGTTGGTCTTACACGGTACTGGGATGAATTTACGAATTACATGCTGGGTGCTATGGACGCGGGCGGAGGCATGGAACACCTCCTTGGTGAGGTGATTTCCCATGCAGGTTTTCGCCAGCTACGAATTGCCGAAACCCAGAAATTTCGTCATGTTACGAGTTTTTTTAACGGAAAAGCAACAACCCCATACCCAAACGAGGATCAGGTCGACGTTCCAAGCCGATTCGATCCAGCCACCTTTGCCAGTCATCCGGAGATGGAGGCTTACAATGTTACCGATGAACTTCTTAAAAGACTCCGAAACAACTCTTATCAATTTATTGCCGTAAATTTTGCCAACGGAGATATGGTCGGCCATACCGGTAACTTGAAGGCTGCCACAAAAGCCATCGAGGTGGTGGACGATTGTATCGGCAGAATTGTAGATCGGCTTCTTGAGCTTGACGCAAACATCCTCATCACTGCGGATCACGGCAACGCCGAACAAATGATCGACGATCAGACCGGTATGACCAAAACCAGCCATACCTTGAATCCTGTTGAGGTCATTTACCTTGCCAACGATTCCCGGGACAAGCGGCTTATTGCCCATGGAAAACTGTCGGATATCGCACCAACAGTTTTGTTTCTACTTGGTTTGGATATTCCCAAAGAAATGACCGCACAAAACTTGATTGTAACCTAAGTTGAATGATTGTAGAGGCTTGCCCACCTCACCGCGAGCAGCATCTTCGACTGGCAAGGTCGGCGCAGATAAGCCCCGGGTAGCAGGATCTCCGCTACGAGAAGTCTTGAGCGTAGCGAACTCCCGCCACGCGGGGAAAGGTGTCGTTTCGCCATAGTCAACGATGCTGGACGGTATCTGACGCAGTTCGAAGATCCCGCTTGCGGGGAGATGCAGTCATCCTCCTAAGGCGGATAAAGATCGGCAATTCCGAAGGGGTTCAAATTTTAAAAATATAAATCCATATCGTTCATTAAACATAAAAGAAGATTCTTTTTTAAAATCTGAAACACTCATTTTAGGTGTAAATATCGCCGCCTGATCCTCATGTTTTTTATAAGTTCTACAGCGTAATTCATCTCTTCCGATACACAATATGAGACATACTGTCTCAAAAAAAGTGCCCATCTCGCCTGTTTAACGCACACCTTTATTTATAAACCTATTCAATTTATTGACAATATTGATGTACAGGCGCCTACAAATATCCCTCTCAAATATGGCATGATATTTGATTATATAAATTACGTAAATTTTTTATCCTGATTATTAAATAAAAGAATCCGTTGTAAAACCATATGTCTTCTTAAAAGAGGAGAGAAGCCGTGGAAATGGAAAAAGCAATTCAGACAGCCATCGATTATGAAACAAAAATACGGGATATTTATCGGGATGCCGCTCAAAGCGTTCATGACCCGGAAGGTAAAAAATTTTTTAAAATGATGGGAGATGACGAGCAATATCACCTCGACTATTTGATGGAGAGTCTCAGATTGTGGAGAGAATCAGGGAAACTGTCAGCCGAGAAGCTGATATCCGCTGTTCCCTCAAAGGAAATCATCCAGAAAGAAACCGATAAAATCAAGGCCCATATGTCAAAAAAGAATCTTAGCAGCATTAAAGTCATTCTCAGCAGAGCCCTTCAAGCAGAAGTTGAAACCAGTAATTTTTACGGAAAAATGGTGAATGAAATGACCGATGAAGGTCAAAAAATGTTTTCCCGGTTTCTGGAGATTGAAGAAAACCACATTGCCGCGGTTCAGGCTGAGCTCGACTACATCACAAACACTGGATATTGGTTTGATTTCAAAGAATTCGATATGGAATAATTGTAAGTTATTCAGCACCAGGTGGTGAACAATCTGCCCATGGGTCGCAATGTCGATGAAATGTTTCGGGTCGTCGTTGGTCTGCAATTTACCGAGGAATATGGTGATGTTTTTTCGGACGGATGACAAAAAGGTGAAAGGAGTGAAACCCAAGACAGAAGGTGTGTCAGACTATCTTGAAACAAATGCAGAAAAACTGTAATTATATAAATGGGATAAAAAGTTCAAAGTAATCATGACGATTCTAACGGAACGTTCAACGATACACCCATTAAGGCCTCAAAAAAAAGTTGACAAACCACATTGTGGTATTATCTATTTTTTATGCTCCTCTATGACAGTCCATATTGAGCCGAGATAAGGAGTTTAGTAATGAGAAATTACAGAAAGCCTGTTCAGTCCAAAGGGTATAGAAATTTATTTTGTCCTTACTATAGGAATTGTTTGGATCATGCCAGTAAAAGACATTGGGATTGTTGGACATGTTTACATTGCCGGCATAAACATTTACAAGAATCGATTGCAGATGAAACCGTATCGACGGGCAGTACGGATCAGTACTATTCGATTTCACCGTCGGTTGGTGACAAACTAAAAAATATCACAATATAAAACACTGTCATCTCGATTATAGAACAAAAGGAGGTGTGCCATATGAAGCGTTTTACGATACCCAGAGTTGCACATTGCAGCAGCGGTTGTAGTCTTTGGTCCCGGGCAAGACGTTAAACTGCCCGCGCAACCCATTGATTCACCGCAACCCCTATCCATACATGTGTCAACATCATAAAATTAGAGATAATTCTTATCTTCTTATTAAGAATTTTACCCAAAAAATGAAATTCCCTTGAAGTTATCAACACAAGCTGGCATACGTAATGTGAACGCAAACTGGTATTTATATGAAGGAGGATATAATAGATGGCTAAAAAAATATTGGTGGCGATTGATGATTCTGAAAATGCGATACGCGCGGTTGAATTTGTGGCAAATACTTTTACCACTGATAACCGGATCACCCTATTTAACGTTGTTCAAGATACCGCAACCATGTGCGAAATGAACAGCCCTGAGCTAACGCCTTATTTTATATCTCAACAAAGCTCTTTTTGTCTGCTTGAAGAAAAAAAGAAAGACCTGGTTACTAAAGCTTTACAAAAAAGTAAAACCATACTTACGGATGCCGGATTTGAAGAAAAGAATATCACTATTAAAGCGGAAATTAAAAAAAGCGGCGTAGCAAGAGATATTATAAAAGAAGCCCAATCCGATTATAACATTATTGTCATGGGCAAAAGGGGCGTATCCGGAATTAAAGATTTCTTATTGGGAAGTATTTCTCAAAAAGTTTTCAATCTAGCTAAGGATGTTTCTGTTCTATTTGTAAACTAGTGACCAGCCATAAATGGCCCTTTTTGTCCTGCTCGTCGTTCTCCGCGGGTTTCCGGCTGCGACGTACAGACGTACGACTTCCTGTCCCGTGAACGGGGACCGCAAACTCTTGTGCGGCCTTGATCAGAACAAAAATTGCTCATTTCTGAATTGGACAGCCATTGTGTTCATTTTGGATTCATGGATGGACACGAATTAACACATCTTTTAATTCCATTTTTGTATGCTTAGCACCCTGATTGACTTTGTATGACCGTTGATCTATGCTTTTTAAAAAAATTTTTGAGGTAAATGCCATCGAAATCATAAAAACTGCAAAAGATATGCAAGCGCGTTCTGATAAAGTGCGCTGTCAGGGCAAAACCATTGTTTTCATTCCCACCATGGGATTTCTCCATGAAGGGCATCTATCTCTGATGAGAGAAGGTAAACAATACGGTAATGATATCGTTGTCAGCATTTTCGTAAATCCCACACAGTTCGGCCCCGGTGAAGATTTAGAGACCTATCCCAGGAATTTTGAAAAGGATCTCGAACTGCTCAAAAAAGAAGGCGTCAATGCAGTGTTCGCTCCGGAAGCCGTTGAAATTTATGGGGAACAATTTCAGACCTATGTTGAACTTGAAAAACTTCCGAATCATCTTTGTGGTCTTTCAAGGCCTGTATTTTTTAAGGGTGTTGCAACCATTGTGACAAAACTGTTTAACATTGTTAAACCCCATGTAGCGATTTTTGGCCAGAAGGATTATCAGCAGCTTACGGTAATACGCCAAATGGTGCGTGATCTTAATTTCGATATAAAAGTTGTCGGAGCTCCCACGGTCAGAGAGTCAGACGGGCTTGCCATGAGCTCGCGCAATACTTACCTGACACCGGAGCAGCGGATTAGTTCTCTTTCATTAAACAAATCATTGAAAAAAGCTCAAGCGCTTGTTGAAGATGGCCTGCAGGATGCCGCTAAAATTATCGACACAGCAGCTAAGTTGATTCTATCCCATCCGGAAACCGAAATCGATTATATCACCATCTGCAATCCGGAAACCCTTGATGATATGAAAACCATCGACAGACCGGCCCTGATGGCCCTTGCCGTAAAAGTCGGGAAAGCTCGCCTGATCGACAACATGATATTGAAACCCTAACTCATCTTACTATGGAGCACAAATCCTACTCGGCATTTTTGATTGATATGCACACTTTGATATCAAAACAGAAAAAGTTGTAAGTGCCTAAAATGAAATAAAGTTATGGAATTATTTGGCCAATTATATTTTAATGATAGCGCGTTGGCGCTACCTCAACGTCCCCGATGAATACGGGATAAATAGGCACTTGTTGAAGGTTTCGGCAACATTTCCATTGGTATTGATTATATCAAGTATCTATTTACTTATTAGTAATAATCGAATCATGACCCAAAGGATGAATCAATGAGTACAAAAACATTCGCTGAAATTAATCTGAACAATCTGGTTCACAACATCAACGCCATCAAAGAAAAAGTAGCCCCATCTGAAATCATCCCGGTAGTAAAAGCCAATGCTTACGGCCACGGTGCCGTTGCCGTAACCAACCGCCTTGTAAAAGAAGGTTTTACACGATTTGCCGTGGCACAATTTCAAGAAGCCATGGAATTGCGAGACAGCGGAATATCCCATCCGATACTGATTTTTGGGCGACTGTTTCCTGATGAAATTTCAGAAGCCATAAAAGCCGGTTTTAGAATCAGTCTGTTCGGGATAGAAGACATTCGCTGGATTGAAAAGGCCGGACAGGAACAACCGGCGAATGTGCATGTGAATGTGGAAACCGGCATGGGGAGAATCGGTGTCCTTTTTGATCGGGAACCTGACTTCTTTGACGTGCTTTTGGCATCTAAACACTGTGTTTGGGAGGGACTCTATTCGCACTTTTCCACTTCGGATGAAACAGACAAAATGTACGCAACCCTACAGTTGTCCAGATTTCAGGATATTCTTTCCCGATTGAAAGAAAAAGGCAAAACACCGGCCATCATTCATATGGCCAATAGCGGGGCGGTTCTGGATTTGCCTGAAAGCACGTTTGATGCGGTTCGACCCGGTATTTTGTTATACGGTCATTATCCGTCATCAGAAACCTCCCGCTCAATAAAAATAAGACAGGTCATGACCTTGAAAACATTTGTGGCGCATATCAGAAAAATCCCGGCCAATTTTCCGGTAAGCTACGGCAGGAAGTGGACAGCGGAAAAACCCACAACCATTGCCGTTCTACCCATCGGTTATGCCGATGGAATTCAGCGAAGTCTGACCAATATCGGAAAAGTTCTGATTAAAGGAAAACGTTACCCGCTGGTGGGCCGGGTCACCATGGATCACATTATGATCGATGTCGGGGATGATCCGATAAACCCCGGAGATCCAGTCGTCATATGGGGAGAAGAACCCCAAGGCGTTATCCAAGCCCTGGATGTTGCCCAAAGCATTGGAACCATACCCTATGAGTTGACCTGTGGCGTATCCAGTCGAATTAAACGGATCTATGTTGGAAAAGCATAAGACGTGGCATGAAATGTCTTGTAGTATATTATCCTAAAAAGGAACCTAATCTTGTACCTGGCACAAACAACAGTTCACGGTCAAACCCACTATTCTATTCGTGAATCCTATTTACATCAAAACCGATTTTTGAGCCGGAATCTTTTTGACATAGGCACCGATCCCGCTCAATACATCGTTTATCCGGGTGGAAATTCATTTTACATCCACGAATCCATAGAAGAACAATTGAATGATCTGGAGGTCTACCCCAAAGACGATGAACTGGAGGATATCTTCTGGCGTTTTCTGGACCCGGCCATCAGAAGAGCCCTGGAAACCTTTCGAAACCGTCAAAATAACTTAAAACGTCGGAAATTCCCCAAAGCAAGAGATACGGCGAAAGCAGCAAAGTTCCACATCTTTGATCAGCGTCGAATCCTCTACTTACGATGCGGGCGGACGAATCAGCAGAATATTGCCTGCGTGCCGCATAAGCTGTTCCGGGTTCTAACGGATAAATCCAGAGATGAAATCGAACAGATGTTCATGGAAATGGAAAAAATCCTGGCGGTCCGGGAATATAAAACCTACGCATATGTCATTTTTAGCCTGAAGGATTTCTTCACCCAGTGGTTTGCCCAAACCGCACCCAAATTGCTGGACCAAAAGGTGGTGGATGAGCACTTTTTGGAGGAAATTTGTCGTCTGAACAGCGACCTGGCATTTTGGGGAGGCATGGAAACCGGTGATAGCCTGAATGAATACCTTGTTCGTTATGCTGTCATGTATTTCGACTACGACTACGCCCAAAAATCATTTATTGAAGAATATATTCGAAATTTTATCAACAGTCGAAGAGATTACCATCCACCGTTTACATCTCAGAAGTCTAATCTGGAAGAGGCCGGTGTTCTGTTCAAAGAAACGCCGGAGGAGTTGAAGAAAATGACCCGAAAAGACCTGGTCCGACTTTACCGAAAACGGATTCAAAAGCTTCATCCAGACAAAGGCGGTAACCACGACAAATTTATCAAGCTGACCCGATCATATCACCACCTTCTCAAAACCAAGACTTAAGATTCAAGTTTGGCATCCTTAATTTTAACCTAAACTGCGCGCTCCATTAAGGTTTAAGCAACTCCAATAAAACGTCGCAAACCAGGGAAATTTTCAAGATAACATCTTAATTAAACGAAAAGTGGCATACCCAGCCAACGTGTTTCATTTCAGCAGTAATTTTTGGGGAAGCTGAGGTCCATTGTTTTTTTTGTTTTCAAGCACTTCCATTGCTTTATCATAGGAAATGACTTCTCCTTCTTTATTGAACACCGTTTTATCATCAAGGATAATGAGGCCGGATGTTTCGATAACCCTTTGTTTATATTCCCACTCTCTCTGTATGTTGAATTTTTGGAGTTTAAATTGCCAGTAAAGCCAGAAAATTAAAAAAATCAACCCCCCGGATACCAGCACACAAAGAAGGATAAAAAGATAAAATGCCGTTTTTTCACCAATATGTCCCAACACCTTTAAGATCACATCAAGTTTAAACAAAACAACAGAACCGATCCCCAAGATGAATAAGCCGGCAAGAACCGGCACCTGTTGAATGATGGTAAAAAGAAACTTGAAGCTATGTCCGAACCGTTTCATCTTGGTCCCCACAAAGGGACTCTCTTCAAGATCAAAAGCTGACTGTTGACTGCCGTATAAATAGTAGTTAAACCCGATAACAATAAGACCGATAATAAACATCAGTACAACCGGAGCCATAAAAGATACGAAAAAATATTGCTTCCAGGGAAACGGCCCTTTCTCGGCACCCATGGAGCCGATAAAATGGGCGATGAATATAACGAATTCAATGCCCCCAACCAATATAAAAAGAGTATCGAAATACTCTTTGATTTCCGTTTTTTGAAGAATGCCGGCTATGCCGGTCATCTTCTTAAATCCACTGCCTTTCATGAAATCGTCCTTAATCATAAATAATACATGAATAAACTGTCGTTAAAATATTTCCAAATTCACCAGGTTGTGTAAATCCCGAGCCTTTAAATTATGCGACTGTCTTCAATAGAGCGATGTTAATTCGTAAGTTTTTCTTAATACTCAAAAGCAAGTTTTTTGTCAAACCTGTATTCGGAACGCCGAATGCCGAAATTCCCGAAAAGCGTCGGGAAATCGCACTGGATCATTTGGCTAAACCTCTTCGGCGCGCAAAACAGTTCAAAGCGGCCATGGATGTTCCGACCATTACGCCGCCATTTCTTCATTTCTTTCCGGTTGCCGGAGACACCGAAAGACGAACAAAAGCACCCAATTTGACTCCAAGGTCAGGTTGTCTATCGTAGAAAAAGGTCTCGGTGACGAAATTGTTTTGCGAAAAAGCGCCCTTATGACAAACGTCAAGGAAACAATCTAACCTCTCGACGGATCTCTCCGATAAAATGGCGCCAGGTTCTTTTCTTGTTTTCGGTGCACCTTGGCTTAACCCAAAATACGGCATTTACGGATAATGTCTTGTATTTTCTAATGGAGATCCAGAGAGGCGAATAGCACTGATATTTTATAAATTATAAAATATAGGAGCGCGCTTCGACGTAGAAATTCATATCGCTTTGAAGAAAATATATGGCAAGTCTAAAAATAAAAAATCAATATTTATAGAATTTTAGGTGGAATCCAACCGTCAAGTCTGAATCCGCTTTAGAATTAATTGTCGAATCCCAAACTTTTTTCAATTTCCTTCCACTTGACAAGGGATATCGGCTTTAACCCTATTAGATCGCATTGAGGAATCCAACCTACTGTAGAGTTTGGAATATAAAAACAATTTTGCCCCTTGAAAGGTCCATCTTTAATTATCCATCCATCTTGTACAGCAATTTTTTTGCCTGCAAGTTTTTTTGCCTCGGTGGTGTACTTCATCTTTTTCGACGGTTGAAATATCGCTTCATAAAACATGAAAAAATATCCTCACAAAAAATTAAGGACACTCCCTCATATTTTGGAGAATGCCCTTTTTTTCTAATTAAAACTTTTAGCTATACCACAGTAACATTTGTTGCAGCAGGACCTTTGGGACCCTGCTCTATATCAAAGGTTACTCGATCGCCCTCATCAAGAGTTTTGAAACCGGTTGAATTGATACCTGAATGATGAACAAATACATCAGGACCATCTTCTTGCTCGATGAATCCATAGCCTTTGCTACTATTAAACCATTTTACGATTCCATTCGTCATTGTGACATCCTCCTTTCAAAAATTTCTCATAGTTCCAAACTGCAGGTTGCCACTTTAACAAATGGATATTTCCTTCAGAACGAAACTGTCCCGCCAATTAAGGACGGGCCTTTATTGATTGCCTAAATTATAAGATATTCTTGAAAAAAGTCAAGCTGATTATGCGTTACTTTTTTTATAAAGGTTTTCCGCAAGCAAATCAAACGGTTGTGCATCAGACGCCTGATGTTTTTTGAAGTTGTTCTCAATAATGCTTTTGATGTAAAACTCGTATCAACTCCCGGGAACAATGATTCGAGATTCCTGTTTTTCCTTCAATTTATCGACTTCTTCCTGCATCTTATTCAGTGCGATTTTTATGGCACCCGGGTACATTTCCATGGCTTCCTTTAAATTTCTGGCATCAATCGGTGCCTGAATGGGAATCGGCCCCTGGGGGGTCATTAAATTGAGATGCCCCACAAAAATCTGTTTGCGACTTTTATCTTTTAAACCATTGGGTTTGACCGGTGTCAGACGGCGGATAGACATCATGTCGAGATCGCTGAAAGACTCTTCCAGGTAAAGGTTGTCTTGCTTTACCGACAGATCAAGGGTGTTGAGTTCTTTTTCGTCAAACATATTTGTCTCCTTTAATTGGTCAACGATATTTCGAGGATTCTATATCTCAAAATCAGATAGATTTTCAATGAGTTGTTTAAATGTATTTCTGTTATTAAAAGCAATCATATCTTTAACAACATTATATTTCAACTGCAGTGCTTCGTTAAAACCGAAAGCCAAAGTTGAAAACAAAAAACTCAGATCGCCAAAATAATTTTGTTGACATATCCTGTGCCAGGGAGAAAATTTTTCAGACAATTTGTAAACAGTATTCCAGATATCGCTCAGCCTCCGATCATCCATTGTGGAAGGCACCTCGGCTTCAACCTCTCGGCAATACGGCAAATTATAATCGACCACCTGTTGCGGCAACGTAATCTCAAGGCGTTTCCATTGCTGTTGAAGCTGAATTTTTGCTTCACGATTACATTCAGCCAATTTTTGATAGTATTCATAAGACCACAGACCATATGCACGGCACCCGAAAAACCGATCCGGATATATCTGGCAATCTCGCCCCTCTAAAAATGGACACGATGTGATCTTCACCGGGTTCAAAAAAAAATATTCAACCAGTTTTATGTACAGCCGTTTTTTGAGTCTGGCCGTCATATTCTGAAAACATCGGATAACCGCCAGTATCTCAACAAAGCTGGCTTCCGGCAACAACGTACAGCAATGTGTTTTACGCTGACAGTCGCCAGCCGGTATCCGGTCATAGACTTTCATTAACGTATCAAGCGAAGAATCCGAATTAGCAATACAGTCTCTAATGACAGTCCGTGTCAGCATCGTCGGTTTCCAAAAAATAATGGGTTATGAACACGCATAAAATCAAGCTTTTTATCCTAATGGTTTTTCGGTGCTTTTTCAGATTCACCAAAATATCGATTTTCTCCGACCCATTCATATTATCAATGAATTTCTCATTCAAACAACCGATTGAAAGTTTAGAGTTTCAAATGATTGGAAATGCTCTATGGTAGTATGCCCTTTTGAAATGTCAACCTGTCAGTTCATATCTTTGAAATGAAAACCAGGATCTGACCTCGCAAACATTGACGCACCTTGTATTTGAATCGATATCTTCTTTTGACACAACAGGGTTGGGCTCATATCTTTTTCAAAAATGTTCTTGAAAAAGACGTTGGTGTAATGAGAAACTCAATATAATTCGATCACAATTTTAATATAGGAGAAATCCATGTGGCAACGTATTGTCCAATGGCTTGTTTGTGTGGTGTTTTCTGGTGTTTTTATTCTTGCCTGTGCGGGAACTAAGCTTACACATACATGGGTGGATGAAACCTACCATGGAAAACCTGTATCAGACATTCTGGTAATTGGGATAACGCATAAAGAAAAAAATCGGCAATCCTTTGAAGATAAATTCGTTGCAAAGTTAAAAGCCGCAGGGGTTGATGCCGTCTCAAGTTCGGATGTCATTCCTATTCCCGCAGATATGGAATTAAAAAAAGAGGAGATATTGAAAGCTGTCAACAAATTTGAAAATGATGCGGTGATCATTACGCATCTGGTTGGCGTGGAAGAAAAAGAAAGTTACACCCCTGTTGAACGAAATCAGGGAGACTATTTCGGCCACTATGGCTGGGCTTATGGCTATACTCATGAACCGGGTTATTATCGCACGCATACCCTTGTCCGCCTGGCAACCCATCTTTACGATGTTAAAACTGAAAAACTCATATGGTCTACAGAGTCGGAATCATTAGACCCGGGCTCAACCAATCAAATCATTGACGATGTGATTGAAGTGTTGATTCAAGATTTGCAAAAAAACAAACTGCTTCCAACAAAATAAAATCGTGTATCGATTTTATAAAACTTCCGCAAGCCCCGATAAAAAGGGACTTTCAGAACGCTTTGAATACGCCCAAGCCACTGCTGTCCCGACATAAAGTCGGGATGTCCAAGACCCTGTATAATAACAAAAAAAGCCCAGCCGCGGTTCGCTGAGCTTTAATAGCATTGATGGCGTCCCCAAGGGGATTTGAACCCCTGCTGTCCCGACGTAAAGTCGGGATGTCCTGTATATGACTGAACAACAAAAAAGCCCAGTATCATTATACTGGGCTCCGATGATCTTGATTGGCGTCCCCAAGGGGATTTGAACCCCTGCTGCCGGCGTGAAAGGCCGGTGTCCTGGACCTGGCTAGACGATGGGGACGCATATGGTGGGCCGTGCGCGGCTCGAACGCGCGACTCTCTGCTTAAAAGGCAGATACTCTACCAACTGAGTTAACGGCCCTTAAAAAATTATATTAAATATCGATAGAATTAATGATTGTCAATAAAATTAATGCCAATTTTTAGGTTATCCTGTCAATCTTTTTTATAATATAATTATCAAACACAAACACACAACCCCCACAAGTGCGATCCAGTCTCTAAAACCGGAAGAAAGCAGAGAGTCGGTTCTGTTTTCAGAATAACATCTGGCTTCCATGGCCAGGACCAGTTTGTCCGCCCGTTCAAAAATTCGACGCATAAACGGAATTGAGAACATTTTTAATCGATATACGGGATTCTTCCGGTTTTCCACGCCCCTTGCCCGCTGGGCATCCGCAGTCTTCTTGGCCTGTTCGAAAATAATGGGAATAAACCGAACAATCAGACTCATCATGGTGGCAATTCTTTTGGCTGGAATCGATGGAAAAGGTTTCAGCATCCACTCCACAGCGGCTTTGATTTCCGACGACCGTGTTGTTAAGACAAACGATAAACCGGTCATGATCACAATCATTAGACGCCAGCAAACAATCGCCCCCTCGTAGAGTCCTTCCCGAGTAACAGAAACCGCCTTAAATTCAACAACCGATGATCCGGGGACGGAAAGTGATCGAGCCATGAACACGAACAACAAAAGCAAAAAAACATAGCGAAGATCTTTTAGGGCCATCCTCAATGGGAGTCCGGCATGGTTAAGTGCAACCATCAGCACCAACGTTAAAAGAGAAAGTGAAGGAACAAAAGCGTTTAAACTTGATAGGCTGATGACAACAAGAAACATCAGTTTAAATCGAACATCCAACTGGTGCAGCACAGAACTGCCGGCATGGAAACCCAACACGTTCAATTCAGCCATGAATGGACCTCCATCCCCAACCGTGAGGCACATGGTTCTCTAATACCAAAAGCCTCGAGTTCCCCGAACAGCTGAGAGGGCAATCCGTCCCTGACGATGCCTCCATCTTGCATAATGACCAGACGATCTGTATGGGCGATCAACTTTTCCAGATCATGCGCGGCAACCAGAATCGTTTGTCCGGCTTGATGCAGAGAAATCATCTGTGCTAAAACCTGTTTGACCCCCGGATAGTCCAGGCTGGAAAAAGGCTCATCAAAAACGAGCACTTTTGGTTCCATTGCCAGAATACCCGCTATTGCGAGCCGTCGTTTTTCTCCACCGGACAATACATGCGGTTTTTGATCTTTGTGGTGATGTAATCCCACAGTCTCCAATGCCCGGGCGACCCGATGTTTGACCTCGGCCCGTTCCAAACAAAGATTCTCCGGTCCAAAAGCCACATCATCTGAAACGGTTTCACCGACAATCTGGCTGTCGGCATCCTGAAATACCATGCCCACCATCTGTCTGGACCATGTAAGGTTTTTGGCCACCGATACGCCGGAAAGTTTGACGACCCCTTTTGTAGGCAAAAGAAGGCCGTTTAAGTGTTTTAAAAGGGTGGTTTTCCCGGACCCGTTACGCCCTGCGATGACAACAAACATCCCTTCGGAAATGGAAAGATTAATATTCTCAAGCCCAACAGTGCCGTCTGCAAACCTATGACTCAGATTTTCGATTTCAATAATATTCACAACACGATTCCCATGACTTCAGGATTGATGATTGATGGTATCGCTTTGCTACGTTAGTTTTAATATCCAATTTTCAATCATCAATTTTAAATTGATCTGCCTCTGATTTTTTTGCGAACAAGAAGTTAAGAAGGCAAGAGAATCAGAAGGTTACTTTTTCTCTCACCTTCTGATTTTCTGACTTCTGTCCCCTGACCTCTGATCTCTGACACCTGACCTCTGGCCCCTGATCCCTCATTCCCTGTTTATTACCGGCCGCAATGCTTTTGCGATGGGAACCGCCGCAGCCATTTTAAGCGCATCCCCCGGAAGAAAGGGAACCATTCCCACAGCCAGGGTTTTTCCCAAAGTCATGCCGGTCAATATTTTTAGCCACGACAAACCGCATGCATAGATGATGAGACTGCCACAGATCATGGCAAGCAAGTCTCTAACCCCATTTGTTTTTGATACATTTGATATGAAGCCGATCACGTAAACCGCCGGGAGGAACCCCAAAAGATACCCACCGGTGGGTCCGGCAAACCGTCCGATACCGCCAATACCGCCGGCAAACACTGGAAATCCCAGAATACCAACCAGAAGATAAACCCCAACACTTGCAGTTCCCCAGCCAGGTCCCAACAAAAGTCCGGCCAGAAATATAAAAAGATTCTGAAGAACAATTGGCACCGGTCCAATGGGGATGGCCAAGTATGCGCCCGCCGAAACCAAAGCCGCCATCAACGAAGCATATACCGTCATTCGAAGGGATGTGGAAGGACCCATATTTGATAATCCTTTTTCATTCATTACCCATCACCTATTACCTATCACCCATTACCTTTTTCATTCATGAAAGCAATCGCCGTATATGATTTTTTTCACCGACCCGTCCGCAAGTTTTAATATTAACGCACCATTGTCATCCACATCCACGGCAAGACCTTCTGAGACTTCATGAGCTGTAACGATCCTGACATGCCGGTTCAACGTTTCCGTATATTTTTTCCACTCGGATACCACATTGTCTAAATTCACATCCTTTACCGCATCTTCGAAACGATCGAGAAACGCCTTCAACACCTCTATCCTCGGCACCTTTTTTCCAAGGATCTTCTTTAAAGACGTTGCCATGGGTTCATCGGGTGTGGGATCATTGTTCACGTTGATACCAATTCCGATACTGATAAAGCTAACCCTGTCGATTTCAGCCTCCATCTCGGAAAGGATCCCTGAAATTTTCTTGCCATCCACCAGGACATCATTGGGCCATTTGACCATGGCATTAATGTGAAACATGTTGCGCAGGGTTTGGGCCAGAATCATCGATGCCGCAAAGTTGACCCTTGAACTTATGACAGGCGGTATTTTTGGCCGGACAACAATTGTAAAATAGAGCCCTCCTTCTGAAGATAGCCAGCTTCTTTTGAGCCGCCCCCTTCCTTTTTTCTGACGACCGGCAATCACCACCGTAAAATGGGGGCACTGTTTTCTTGCCAGTTCTCTTGCGATATCCATAGTGGAATCCACTTCATCAAAATAATGAATGTTGTGTTCTTTTTCCCCAAACTCCCATGGATAAAGGGCGTCAGGGGCACTGATAAAAAGATAGCCCTTGGGTGTCGCTTCAATATTGTATCCAACTCCTTGAAGCTTTTTAATATGCTTCCAGACAGACACCCGTGAAATACCAAGATACGTGCTGAGTGTCTCTCCGGAAACAACCTCTGTTTCCGTTTTCAGTATGTTCAGAATCTGACCTTTCATGATGGGTGCATGTCCTCTGGTTAGCCTTGTCTGATTGTCTGGTTAACGAAATTAAGCCAACGTGTCAACCCAAATCATACTTGTTAGGGGAATACGTGTACTTAGAGCATTGAAAGGAGCCGTTCGTGGATATTGTCGAATCCGCCGTTTGTTTGGTAGTGCAATAATTACGGGTACTTATGCTAATATCAAGGGTGAGCGTTTAATGGATTGTAATGGATTGTATGAAATCGTAAGGGGCAGATGCACCCCAGGTGCACCCAGGGGAGCGAAATATTTATTGATAGTATCTAATGTGTAACGTATTATTATAAAAAGACATCTTGAAGGGATAGGTTCTGCAGACCGAAAAGGCAATCCCGATGCCCTTCCCTTCAAAAACTTCGGGATTCATTGCGGGGATGATATGAATTTTAGAAAAATATTAAAAAGTGGAATCTTTAAACTGGATGATAAGGGGAAACCAATTGGAATTTTCAAGTTAAGACGAACCCCAGAAACCCCACAGGCAGGCCCGAAGGATTTAAGCAAACATTGTCACTCCTTGAATAAAACAGAAATTAATGGTCTCATTCGTGATCTATCATTTGAAATGGATAATATGATATCAAAGCCAGACACAAACCCTTTGATTGAAAACGTTTTTTCAATATATGAATTACAGCTCAAGAGTACCCTTTTTAAAACACTTCAATTTACAGAAGTTGAGTTGAATCCACAGCTAAAACAACTTATCCAAAAGATGAGAAAAGTTTATATAAAAAAATTGAAAAGGGGTGATTATCCGGGCTTAACCGGCCCTAGAAGTCAAGCGTTTGAATCTGCAATGTGGGTTGATATACTTATGTCGATATTTAGAAAATATATAGACATTAAAGATGTGGACGCATTGACCTACCTTTCGCATGTGCTTAAAGCAAGTGGTATAGAGAAAGGTAATATCAAGGCCGTTTTTAACAGAATCAGAAAACGTCGCCATGATCACCGAAAGTCTGTTGAAGAAACCAAAGAGAAATTGAAAAAAGGCATTACTGCAATATCAGACCTCGAAAATAACTCCTAAAGACCAATACAACCCTCTTGACCTATCAAGGTACAAAAACGTGCCTTTTTAGGTTTTTTTATGCCCTTTTTGTACCTATCTATTATCAATAATAACAACATGTTAGGTTGGCACATATCCCCCGAGTGACTACTATAATGTCATGCAAATAAAAAAGGAGAGCGAGCATGGAAATGGAAAAAGATTTGAAAGTTTCAGAAGTGGCCAGAATTGCCGGTTGTCACATCAAAACCGTAATCAATCACGAAAAACGGGGAACGATCAAGGCCAGCCGGGATATTTACAATTATCGGAGGTTTAGTATTGAGGATGCGCAGAAGTTAAAGAAGATCTTGTCAGCCAGGTGGCCGGGTAATGAGTAACATTGGTGCAATAAAGGAGAGTATTGACCTTGCTTCAATCGTTGAATCCGCAGGCGTTCTACTTAATCGGAGCGGTTTCGGACTTTGCCCGTTTCATGATGAGAAAACAGCATCATTCAAGGCGTATCCTGACAACCATTTTAAATGTTTCGGCTGCGGCGAGCATGGGGATGTAATCGACTTTGTTCAAAAGCTGTATGGCTTATCTTTCCCGGATGCCTTGAAACACTTAGGGATTGAACAGGGACGCATAACGCCGGAGATAAAACGCAGTATTGAACAGCGAAAGCGCAAGGCTGAACTGGTCGGGCGTTTCAGGTTGTGGGTTAGCCGATACCTGGCACACCTTGGAACGATGATTAACAGAACTGACAAACTTATGAAAGGCATACCACCTGGAGACTTAGAGCGGTATGCTCCCCTACTTCATGGATTGCCGGTCTGGAAACATCATTCGGATATACTCCTATATGGAACGGATGAGGAAAAACATAAACTTTATAAAGAGGCCCAACAATGCAGGAACAGAATTTTGACTTAGGAGAAGAGTTACAAAAAAACGATTTGATAAGTGAAGTGCTGTCAATCGTTAATCTTGACCCGCTCACCCGTGAGCAGGAACGAAACAGAATTGCAGAGGAATACGATGTTCGAAAAAGTGCCATTGACCAATATATCAAGGAACTGAACAAGCAAGAAAAAATCGGCGGCAGAACAGAGATCGTTACAGAGGTTGAACCTGCAAGTAAAAGCGTTTCAAGTGCCATATTGCTATCATCCATTAAAGCCGAGCTTTTAAAATATGTCATTCTCCCCGGTGGTATTGCGGAACCTATAACAGCATGGATCATTTTGACATACTGTTACGATGCTTTTCGGATTCTCCCAATGCTTGGAATTGTCTCACCGGTCAAGCGATGCGGGAAAACTACCCTTTAGAAATATTACAGGGATTAGCGAATAAAGGACTTACAGCATCGAACATTTCACCGGCGGCGGTGTTCAGAACAATAGAAAAATATGGGCCGACTTTATTGGTGGATGAAGCCGACACCTTTTTAAAAGATAACGATGAATTAAGGGGTGTATTGAACAGTGGTCATACAAGAACATCGGCTTTTGTGGTTCGGGTACAGGGTGATGACCATGAACCGGTGAAGTTTTCCACTTGGGGGCCAAAGGCGGTGGCTATGATCGGAAACCTACCAGACACACTTCATGACCGGTCTGTGGTTGTGTCTCTTCGACGAAAGGCACCGGGTGAAACCGTATCAAGACTTGATGTTGATTTTGAAAATAAATGTATTGAATTCCGCCGGGCGTGTCGTCGATGGGCTGATGATAATATGGACGCATTGAGAGAGACAACTCCGGATGTTCCACAAACAAACAATGATCGAATGACAGACAACTGGATGCCTCTTTTAGCTATTGCCGATATTGCCGGGGGAGACTGGCCCGAACTGATGAGAAAGTCCATGCTTGGTATGCTTGATGGATCAGACGAATCAATCGGGCCTAAACTTCTTATGGACATACAAGAGATTTTTAAGTCTCATCTTGTTGAACGGATATTTTCTGATGACCTTGTGGAAGCATTGACCGCCAAAAAGGAAAGCCCCTGGTGCGATTGGAACCGTGGAAAAGGGTTGACTCAAAATGGACTTGCAAGGCTGTTAAAACCTTTCAGTATCTATTCAAAAACCATGCGAATTGGAGAGGGCAGGCGAAATGGATATTCTCTTGACCGCTTCAAAGATGCCTTTCAACGTTATATTCCCCCCCTCCCCCCTGTTTCAAGCGTGACAACACGACAAACTAATAATATCAGCGACATAGACGACAATAAAACCGTGACAAACAATAATGATGTCACGGATGAAAAACAGCTTAAACTATTGGAATCATTCAACTGTCATCATGTCACGGATGAAAGGGAGGGTACAGAGAAAGGTATAAAGGAAACAGATGTTCCTGAATGGAAACGACTTAAATTTGATAGCGAGGCAGACTATTTGAAGATGATCGAAAATTAACAATTTGGTGTCCGGTCGGGTTGGGCCTCTGCCGGGGGTTAGGGTGGGTAAATCATAATAAAGGAAAACAAAACATGAAAACTTTCAAAACATTTTTATCAGTATGTGGCGTTGAGGATGTAAATGAACTCATTCTCTTTCTGAACAATTTACCGGACAATCCTGAAGCGATGATTCAAACACCGGGGATAGAACGATTCAAAGAACAAATAGACTTGGTTTTTAATACATTCGATGAAGCTAATTAAAATTATAGTTTAGAGGGAATTTTGAAACAGCGAAAAGTATGGGTATTCGGCCCCTTCACACACGGAATATTATTTTATGAGTAATTTGCCAGACACAGACCGATTATTAGATCTCAAAAGCTTGAGTAAATATTCAAGCCTTGGGGTTGGGACGCTGCGGGATTATATCCGGTCCGGTGGGTTGCCTCATTTCAAGCTGAAGGGAAAGATTCTTGTACGATTAGCGGAGTTCAATAATTGGGTTGAGTCCTTCAGGGTTGGGACAAAGCAGGAACTTGACGCATTGGTCAACGACGTAATTGAAAGCCTGAATAATGCTGAATCAAAGGGATAGTTTGACGGACTTTAATAATTAGATCGAAAGAACAGGCACTTATCAAACCCCTTTGCTGTGGGGTGCAGACAGGGTGCAAACAAGGAGTTAAAAACCATGAAAAAAAACGGCGTTGAAAACGGTGAGAAAATTAAACCCGAAAGGGACGCAAAAGGTCGGTTTCTTCCTGGCAGTCCGGGTGGCCCTGGAAGGTCTATTAGGGCAAAAAAGCCTATCTCCTTTGCCAAAATAGAGCAGAGCTTACAGGATGATTTGAAGTCCACTGATCCCAAGGTGCGACATCCGGCAACAAAAATCCTGCTGGCCCTCCGAAAAGCCGGATTAAGCGACGACTCAGAGGAAGTGACATTATTAGACAGCCGTTTGAAGCGTGTCTTCGGTGTAGCGTTGTCAAGCATACTGGAGGATTCGGATATAGAGGTTTTAGATGAATAGATGCCGAGGCCGGGGGGGAGCGGATTCGGTTCTGCTTTTCTCAGATTGTATTTTAAATAACACACCCACACACAAAGCATTATAGTCATTAAACTCGAATTCGAGAGCTTAACAGAAAATGAATGAATTATGTTTATTTTGCAATGAGCCGGAAAAGAATTACAACCCAGGCTCGCATATTGATTACGTCTGTGGGCTTTGTGTGATTCTATTGATTGATGCAGATCAGGAAGATTTGAAGAAATCCTATCAAAAGGCGCTGAATGAAGGTTACCTGACTAAAGCATCAGCGCTTGAATTATTTGTCATACCGGAGGAACAACATGGCAGAAGACCAGACAAACCCGTTAAACGAAATATTAACAGAGAAAGAACTTTTCGATCTATTAGGAATCAAAAAAGACTTTCTCAGCCGGTTGAGGCGTGAAAGGAAATTTCCGTTCTGTAAGGTTTCAGAAACTCAAAGGGTATATTTGGCCCGTGACGTTGTGGATTATATCAAGTCAAAACGGATGGTAATAAACAAGGACGCATGACATACAAGAATACCACACAAACACCCCAGGAATTATGCTTATATGCAGACGATATTTCCAGGGAATACCATTGCAAGGGTTAGGTTATTTTTCAGGATTTTTCCAAGTAACACTTTTTGATCTTTGAAATCTAAATTCTATGGTGAGATAACAACCAGCCTGAAGTCGGTTGTAAGTATGGTGTGTTAACCCCAAGGAAGGGTTACGTGTCGCCATCCTGCTACGGCAGGTAGGAAGCCTAACCGGAAAATGGCTATTTAGTTTTATCAAGTTTGGACGATATCACAACTTTCAATATTGCTTTTCCGAGTACATATACATAGCAGAAATCTGCAATTCAGAGATGATCCAGAACTATACAATATATAGTACGCTGACATCATTTAAATAGGGGCATGGCTAAAACATCACTAACGAACTATGTTGCAGTTTAGCCATAATCCCCTTTTTAATTACTAATATCCGCTGGATTATCCAAATACGACCTCATCTCCATTACCGATGTGCAGATCGCTCTTGGATCCAAATCTTCCCGATCCTCCGACCACCGGATAACCCAATTCAATCATCTTCTGGACGGCTACAAGACCAGTGCAGTGATTGCAGGCTATCTTCTGGAAATTGTATTTAGCCATTCCCTTAACAATATGCTCTCGGTCTGGATTCATAGGTCCGAAAGGTGCGATATGGAGTCCTCCATATACTCCATACATATTTTCACCGCCCAAAATCTTTTTCTGCGCAAAGTCAGCCAATGTTAAAATCTTTTGGTGACAGCATCCGGCCACGCAAACAATGCCTTTATCTTTTACGTTGAAGAATAAAGATTGCTCACCTCTGACGCGTATAACGATAGGCAAATCGAAAGCCACTGCAGCACAACCATTATACAGTTTGTTTATATGTCCTGGTATGAGTTTGACCAGTTTTCCCTTGTGTGGAATCATGTTTTTGGTTTTAGGTGTATTAAATTCGGCTCCATTAGGTTTCA
>Ga0224498_10000011_pt1 | contig 41708 bp, 60 predicted proteins | sample SF_Jul11_sed_USG_5_FD_167971 | JGI IMG/M metagenome (GOLD analysis project Ga0224498, IMG submission 167971) | Sediment microbial communities from San Francisco Bay, California, United States - SF_Jul11_sed_USGS_21 | ecosystem: Environmental > Aquatic > Marine > Sediment | place: USA...
AAAAAGGAAGATGAAAATTAATGGTAAGCATTTCAGGAAGTAAAAAACTCAAACGTCAAATGGCCCCACAATTCTGGGGAATTACAAGAAAAGACAAAAGATTTGTAATCACAGTAAGACCCGGTCCGCATAAAAAGAACTATTCCATACCTACCGCAGTATTTCTAAGAGATACATTAAAGATTGTTACAAGTCTCAGAGAAGCAAAAACTGCAATATACTCAGGCAAAGTAAAGATTGACGGAGTCGTAAGAAAATCACTTCATCATGCAATTGGATTAATGGATATAGTAGAATTAGAAAACGTTCCAGATGTTTACCGTCTAGTTCCAACAGAAGGAAAACTTCTAAAACCAATTAAGATTAACGCATCAGAGAAAACAAAGAAACTAGTCAGGGTAGTTAGCAAAACTACAATTAACAATGGAAAAACCCAAATCGGATTTCATGACGGACGTTCCACAATTTCAGACACCAAAGTAAATGTTGGGGATACTTGTGTAATACAAATTCCAGAACAAAAAATTCTGGAGGTAATAAAATTAGAATCAGGTTGCCAATGTTTGGTAACACGTGGAATTAACGCAGGTCAGGTAGGCAAAATTGAAACTGTAGAAGAAGGAACATTCATTCTTCCAAAAAGAGCAATTCTGTCCCTAGGAGATAGAAAAATCGAGATTCCAGCTGACATTATAATGGCAATAGGCAAAGAGGAGCCAATAATTCAATTAAAGTGATCGTATGTCTCAAGTAACAGAATCACCAATGAAAAAAATATCTTTAGAGAAAGTAGTTCTAAACATGGGAATAGGAAAATCAGGCGATATAATCGAGATTGCAAAGAAAGCACTTGATCAAATTTCAGGAAAGAAATCATGTGCACGGGACGCAAAAGAAACACAAAGAGATTGGGGAATTAGAAAAGGAGAACCAATAGGGGCAGCAGTAACAATTCGTGGTGAGGATGCCAGAGTATTATTAAAAAGATTGTTAGAAGCAAAAGGAAATACCGTCAACGATAGATCATTCGATAATTTTGGAAACTATTCATTTGGGATTAGAGAACACATAGACATTCCAGGTGTAAAATATGATCCACAAATTGGAATTTTAGGACTTGGAATTTCAGTTACATTAACTAGGCCCGGTTTTGGAATACGAAGAAGAAGTAAACACAAAGCAAGTGTTGGAAAATCCCACATCATTACAAGTCAAGAAGCAAAGGATTATCTAGTAAAAGAGTTTGGAGTGACGGTAGCATAATGGCAAAAGACAGATCTTATGAAGCCACTGGAAGGAAAAAACATGAATTTGGGAGAGGTTCTAGATGGTGTAAAAGATGCGGAGATTATACAGCAGTTATACAGAAATATGATTTAATGTTATGCAGACGATGTTTTAGGGAAGTAGCAACATCTTTAGGGTTTAGGAAAAATAGGTGATATCATGCCAGCAACTAATATTTTAGCAAATCTATTTGTAACATTATACAATAATGAAACAAGAAGAAAAGGGGATTGTACAATTCTTCCTACTTCAAAACTAGGAATCGAAGTGCTCAAGACCCTTCAAAAAGATGGATACATTGGAGAGTTTGAACATATAGATGATAAGAGAGGTGGAAAATTCAAAATCAAACTACTAGCAAAGATAACAAAATGTGGAGCAATTTCCCCAAGATTCAAAGTAAAAAATGACGAGTTTAACAGCTGGGAACAACAATACTTGCCTGCATATGATAGAGGGATGCTTCTAGTTACAACAAATCAAGGAGTAATGTCTCATCATGAAGCAACAGAAAAAGGAATTGGAGGATTTTTGATAGGATATGTCTACTGAGCAAGTCGAAAAATTTCAAGACCAGGTAATTATTCCAGAAGGAGTTAAAATTACACAAAATAAACACATGTTAAGTTTTGAAGGTCCATTGGGTAAAACCTTCAAGAGTTTTCGCAGCATACCAGTAAACATAGAGATTACAGAGGACAAAGTCATCCTAAAAACAACAGGTTTTAGAAAAAGAGACTATTCCATTTTACATACTGCAAGATCAATTATAAGAAATATTTGTGAAGGTCTAATTGAAGGATATACAATTAAGATGAAAGTTGTCTTTGCACATTTTCCAATTACGGTAAAAGTAGAAGGAAAAAAAATCCTAATTGAAAACTTTCAAGGAGAACGTGCACCAAGAACTACACGAATTGTGGGCAACACCAAAGTAATACCAAAAGGTGAAGACGTAATCCTTACTGGAGAAGTTTGGACAGACATTACACAAACTGCAGCAAACATTGCACTAAAAACCAAAGTAAAAAATAAAGACCACAGAGTGTTTCTAGATGGTATCTACATCTATGAAAAGAAAAAAGGCATAGAAAAATAAAAATTAGTTCTACTAATGACTCTCGATCCTGAATTTGTAAAACAGACAACGGACTTGATTACACAAACATTAGAATTATACAAAACAGCAGGAGCTTCTCCCAGAGTTGGAGAAACATGGGACTGTGCAAACATAGGGGACTTTTTGTGTGGTTTTTTTGTTGGAGAGATGGTAGGTTCGGCACTTAGTGCTTTTCAAATTGTTCATCAGAGAGAACCTACAGCAGATGAGCATCTAGAAATAATTGAATTAGTTGAGAGTTATTCAAAAGAGATCAAAGAATTTTTTGCCAAATTTAACTGAACAGCAATCAAACTTTGCTCCAATATGCATAGTCGTAAGGATTAAATCACTTTTATCAAGGTACAAACATGTTGCCGCCCTAGCTCAGCGTGGTAGAGCATCCGACTGTTAATCGGACGGTCGTCAGTTCAAGTCTGATGGGCGGCGTCATTTATTTCAAAACTCGAGTTTAGAAATATTATCTTTCAACTAAGTAAATTAAATCAATACTAATAATTAATTATATTTCTAAATTTGAATTTAGAAACATTGATCGGTTGATAGTAAATGGTTTACTCTATTAGACAAAATAGATCAAATAGATGATCGCATATCAACAATAATGCAGGAGGGTTACATTGGCCAGGACTAGAAGAGCCAACAGATATTGTGTTGACTGTGGAGCAAGATTGGTGTATTATCCTAGATTATCTAATCCAAAAGCACCAAATGAGCACAGAGTACTAGTTTATGCATGTCCAGACTGTACAGATGATTTTGAAAAACCAAAAATGTTCTCAATTAGACGCAATCAAGCAGAAGATCCATTAGAGACAGTAGAAATAGAGATCACACAGTTACAGAAAAAAGTGGTAGCTGCAAAGTAATTGTGAATTATAATGGCATATCCAGAAAAGCCAAGAAGTAATGCGTGGTTTTTACTACCAATATTCTTAGGAATTATTGGTGGCGTTATTGCATTTTTTATTTTACGCCATGATGATCCACGTAAAGCGAGGAATTGTTTGTATCTAGGGATTGTTTTGATGATAGTTGGAATAATTTTTAATATTTTGATTGCTGCATCAATTCCAGGCATAGATTCTGGTTTTAATGTCAACGTCTAGATGATATTTCCTAATTGAGTTTTGGGCGTAGATTTCCAATATTTCTAAATTCGAGTTTTGAAATAGTATAAATTTAGAGTGCTAGTCATTTGAATTTAGAATCATATAGAACTAGTTAGAGGTGTTAATCATGAGTGCATCTAAAATGCGAGACAATGTTGAAAGATGGTTAACTCATGAGGGACTTTCATTTGAAGAAACAAAAAATCCAGAGAACATTTTTCAAATTCAAGTAAAGCATGCAGGTCAATATGGGATTCCAGCAGAAATATTTGAACCAAAAGCACAACCAGGAATCATAGTAATTGGAGCCAAAGTAATTATGAAAAACAATCAGATTGCAAGATATTTGGGATTCAACGAAGAAGAAAAAGGGAAATTTGAGAAAAAAGTGTCTGATTTTTGCTATTCAATTCAAGCCATTAACAAGATCATTACTGAGGATGGAAAACAAAAAATTGGAATCTATGTGGTATTAGATGATAAAGAAAACATCAACCAACAGACCGTTTTTGATGCAATGGATAAAGTTTCAGAAATGCATGAAAAGACTTCAAGGTTTCTGATGAAGACATTCTAAAAATAGATGATTTACTAGTTCTACACGGGGAGTATGCCAAAAAAATCCCGTAGTGTATGAAAAGAAAACATCAAAGTCAAGAGAATCAACCATTTCTTCAGAACTATCAAGATTCGGCATTGTGGTTATTAACAAAGGTCTCAAAGTAGCAAATCCTGCCAAAAAAGTTAAAATCATTATCAAATTAAAAAAATAGTAATCTTTCAAATCATCATTTTAGTGAAGGGGTTTTATGCCATTTTCTAATTCAAATCATCTAATTAGGTACACTAGAGGCATTTTTCCTAAAAGTCTCCCCCTATTTTATACGACATGTGTTTACAAAAAACGATATGAATATGTAAAAAATCAGTTTATGTAAAATAAAATCTAAGAGATTTATTTTTTAAATTATCAGTTGTATTTGTAACAAATTTTTTCATAATGATGAATTTGCAATAATCATGCCTAGGCGTTAAACCCCCCTTGAAAATAATGGTATTTAGGCACAATGCCATTTTTTTAAAATCAGACATTTTATGGGGGGGTTGAACACTTGTGACTAGATAGGAAATGCAATCATCAATTCACCAAGGTCTCCCAGCAAAACATGGGTCAAGTTTTATTGTTATGCGTAAAAGCTAAACCCCTCAATAATTATAAAAAAATAAAGAAAAAAGTTTAGAAGATTCTGATAACTTCTTTAACTTTTAGATCGTTTTCGTCTATGAATGCCACATCATTGATACAAACTGCTGCAAGATCCTCGATAGTAGTGATTGTAACACCATCTGCATCAACAGGATCAATTGTAAATGAAACAGCTGCACCAATGTTTGGATCTGCGTTATACACAACTAGGTCATTTGTCAGACTGTGGTTGGCTGCAAAGTAATACGGAATATCCTCCATACTAGCTACTTTATTCCAAACATCCACATCTCCAGGTTCTTGAAATGAGATATTTTCTACCTGTAATCCAGAACATGCAATATCTGTATCATCTTGAATTAGAGATACATAGTGATTATGCCATATAGGCCCTGGATTGTTTTCATCTTGTGTTTCGCTGTCATAAAAACCATCATGAGTAGTTGTAACAGCAATGGCACTAAGACTAGCGTCAGTAATATACCCATATCCAAAGGCTCCACCTGTACCGTCAGTTGGAATTTGTCCTTTGGTTAAGAATATTGCCTTTTCAACTTCAGAAGAATCAGTCTTGACCGTTACTTTCTTCATATCAAGGAAATTTCCCATTGCGTCAGCAATTCCTAAAGGCATTGATAGCATACCAATGGCAAAAATTGCTGCTACTGATATTGCTAAGATTGTTTTAGTCATTGGTACAAGCCTCAAACATGGAGAATTTAAAGTATATCCAGATTAGGAAATTATTACAAACATAATATGAACACAAAAAAGATCAACCCCAAGACCGAGAATAAAGACAGATTCGACCTCAAAGCATGACGGAATATCCTATAACAAAGCAATAGTAAATCCTGTGTCTTTTATAAAATTACAGTTTTGATCGCATATTTTATCAAAATAGTAGGAGGTTTTGAGTACAAATTTGCACAAAAAATGTGCGTTTCAACTATATACCAAAAAACTACACAAATTCTGTGGCAAGAATAGGTCTTGTATTAGTACTAGGAGTTGTAATCTCAATAATGGCAATTTCTATGTATATGTATACAGAAAATAAGATTAACATAATTGAAGCAAATAGTGGCGACAAAGTCACAGTAGGGCCTGTAGAGTACACCATAACCTTTGAGGGAACACACAAGGGAAGCAAAGAAGTTGTACCTGAAAACACTTTTGTAAAAATTGGAATTGTTGCAAAAAATACCAGTGAAGAGATAATATTGATGTCAGGAGACCAGTTCTACATTCTAGAAGACAAAATAAAACAGGAGTCAGTATATGGGGAATTTTCCTCTAAAGATTTGCTATCAGAATGGCTTGAACCAAACAAACCAGTTGAGAGAACAACACAGTTTGATATTCCATTTGATGAAGAAAAGCAGTATAAAATAATCATAATACCACAAAAAGAACAATCAAGTGTTGATAGAGCAGTTATTTGCGTAACAAATTGTTGATCGTAAATTTACAAAATCAAAAAAGATGTCAAGTTTTTCTATAGTTTACGTAATTATGTGTGACTTTTACTATATAACACCAATAACTTTTGGAAAAAAGTCATGGTAGTATCTAAAGCCAAAAGAGCAGCAGCTGCAAAAAAAGCAGCAGCAACTCGTAAGAGAAGTGCAGCTGCAAAAAAAGCAGCAGCAACTCGTAAGAGAAGTGCAGCTGCAAAAAAAGCAGCAGCAACTCGTAAGAGAAGTGCAGCTAGAAAAGCAGCTCCAAAGAGAAAAACCGCAGCTAGAAAAGCAGCTCCAAAGAGAAAAACCGCAGCTAGAAAAGCAGCTCCAAAGAGAAAAACCGCAGCTAGAAAAGCAGCTCCAAAGAGAAAGGCAGTTTCACGTCGACGTTAAGCTGTCTTTGCTAACTTTTTTCTAATTTACCATACTTAATTTAATATATTTCAAAACTCGAGTTTAGAAATATTCTAAATTACTATTCATTCATCTTTAATTCAGGCAAAACAAAAACTTTGTTTGGTTTGATTTTTAGAACAATCCGTTTTTCATCAGCACGTTTGAATGGATAATGATCACGACCCATGTATTGCTTTGTGAGTTTATCAGCATGTTTGTAATCATAATCTGGAATCAATTCTTCGACGATTCCACGAATTGTTGTCATATCAAGGGGATTATTTTTTGACACAACAGAGACTGCAACACGAGGATCACGTAGAATATTTTTATGTTTTATTCTTCCTTCTGCAGTATTTATCAAAACATATCCATCTTCATAATTTGCCCAAACAGGAGATACTTGTGGAGAACCATCCTTCATAATTGTTGCAATAAAAACAAGATTTTTTTCTGAAAATAGTTTTATCGTTTTTTCTTCCATCATTTTTCATCACGCCAAATTGTTGGTAGTTGCTCTATTTTTGTAATAATTTCAAGTGCTTTTTCATTGTCTCTTTCCTGCATAGATACTGAAAATTCATAACCTAATTGGATCGCATCAGGAGAAAGGTACTTAATCGATTTGAGGTCTCTGCCTTCTATACGAATCCTCTCACCTATTGCACACATTTTCCAGTTGTCTGACATGTCCTGATGTTCTGGTCCTAAATCACTTTGAATTTGTCTTCGCCAATGAGTAAGAGTCATCTTAGAGATTAGATCTGTTTTTTGACTGTAAAATACTCGCACCATGCAAGAAATATCTCGTATGAGATACTTAGGTGTACCGTCTATTTTTTACCAGAATTTTCAAGAACATTTGTCATGGCACGATTCATAATCTCCATTACCAAGTACTGAGAATATTCTTCTGATTTTTTGCCTTTGGATTTGGAAGTTTTTGGTGCGAGACCCTTGAGAATCTTTTCGATTTTAGTTGAGGTGTTATCTATAATCTTTGAGTATTTTGAATCAAAATCCTCAGGGGCCTGAAAATCTAATAGCTTAGTTGATGTACTATAGTATTTTGTAATAGCTCCACGAGACTCCTCAATTCTTACAATTTCAATTAATCCTGATGATTTTAGAATTTCTAGATGGTGACGAACAGTTGTCAATGCTTTTTTGTATCCTACCTTTTTTAGCGCATTAGAAATCTGGTCAGCAGAAAGCGCTTGATGGTACAAAATTTCCACAATTTTAGCCCGTGCAGGGTCTTCAATTGCACGTGCATGTTCAATACTTGTTGTAACAATACGATTTACTTTGATTGGCTTTTCTAACAATGTAGACATACTGTCATTACCTTTCTATTTGATCTAAAAGATCCCTTTATCATATTTTTTTGTCCAATCGCATTAATTTTTTTTTATTTCAATAAACATCATACCGCTATCAAAATAATGACAACTAATACAAGAAATATCATAATGTAAATACTAATTTTGATACCACTACAATGAATATAGATTCAGTAGGATAGTTTTCGTAGTGGTATTAAAAATATTGTAAAATATTAAAAAAAGAAGATTCTGGGAAATGATGTCACCAAATGATGGAAATGGCGATAATTTTGTATGATGTTAGAAATAGAATTCGAGTTTAACATTAGCTTCTAGTCAACAACAAGTTCACAATATAGAATTATAGAGAATTTCCTGCAAATTTCTCATATGCAGTGACATAACGCTGTGTCATTTTTGCAATAATTTCTTGTGGGATCTCCGGTGCAACAGGTTCGTTTCCTGCATTGCGTGCATCATCAAATTGCTTTTGATATCCATTAGCAGTTAACCAGTCACGCAATAGCTGTTTGTCATATGCCTCTTGTATTTTTCCTACCTCAAAGGAGTCTTTTGGCCACAACCGATACTCATCAGGACCAATTGAATCACCCAAAGTAATTTGTCCATCTAATACTCCAAACTCTAATTTCAAATCAGCTAGGATGAAACCAACACTATCAGCAATCTCTGCCATCTTTTTGTAAATAGATATAGAAGTTTTTTCTAACCATGTATACTGATCATCAGTGACTAGATTCATCTCTAGTGCTTTTGTTTTATCTATAGGAATGTCGTGCTCAGATTTTGTAGTTGGATCAAATATTGGTTCTGGGAGTTTTGCAGCCAAGATAGTATCAGTTCCTTTTGGCACTGAAACTTCTCCTTTCTTCCATCTATTTACCATACTTCCATAGAAATAGCCTCTAACCACGCATTCTATTGGAAGCATTTTCATCTTTTTTACTATTATTTCATTATCAGATTTTGTTTTTACAAAGTGGTTTGGGACTGCCAGTTCGTTAAACCAAAACTCTGCAAACTTGCACAAAACCTTGCCTTTTTTTGGTATGTCCTCTCGGAATTTTACATCATAAGCAGATACCCTGTCAGAGAATCTAAAGACAAGTGTCCCGTCTTCAAGATCATAGATGTCTTTTACCTTTCCAGAGACTACAAACTTCAATGGAGTCTTGTTTTTTTGTCATAATTTAACCATTTTTTATTAATACTGATGGTAATCATAGTTCAAATTTGATTGGGAGCACATTATGCATGGGGTATATAGTTAAGGATGAAATTTTCGGACCAACGTTAGAATTTTTTCATAAACGATATTGAGGATAATTTTTACTTCAAGTGCTAGGTTTCTGAATTATTAATTCTATCAATAAGGTTCAACTCCACGGGGACTCAGCCACCATTTTGGGGATAAAATAGGACGCAGATAGGAGTGAAAATGCTTATCTGAATTGAATTCATGAAATTCTGTTATGGGGTTGTTGGATAGATTTAGTCGTACGTTTGACAAGCATGGATATGACCTAGATGGTTATGACAAAAATGGGTATGATAAAAAAGGATATGATAAAAATGGTTATGATAAGGATGGATACAACAAAAAAGGGTATGACAAGGATGGATACAACAAAAACGGGTTTAACAAAAATGGTTATGATAAAAAAGGATATGATAAAAAAGGATACAAAGACGGGTATGATGAGAATGGATTCGATTTCAAGGGTTACAATAAAGATGGGTATAACAAAAATGGTTATGATAAAAAAGGATACAATAAAAACGGGTATGATAATCGGGGTTTTTCTATAAATGGAATTCACATCGATACAAAAATTGCTTTTAATAAAGATGGGTTTAACAAAAATGGTTATGACCTAGATGGGTTTAACAAAAATGGTTATGATAAAAAAGGATATGATGAGAATGGGTTTAACAAAAATGGTTATGATAAAAAAGGATATGATGAGAATGGGTTTAACAAAAATGGTTATGATAAAGACGGGTATGATGAGAATGGGTATGATGAGAATGGGTATGATAGTAAGGGATATGATGAAAAGGGATATGATGAAAATAGGTATGATTTAGACGGATATGATGAAAATGGGTATGACAGTAAGGGGTATGATGGACTAGGATATGATCACCTAGGTTACGACAAAGAAGGATACAACCAAGAAGGATACAACAAATTCAATAAAAAGAAAAACGAAGTACACAGTGATTAAAACAAATTTTTTGTCTGAATACATTCAACAAAAATGTGCACCTCACTACTAGTCTATTTGCTGAATCTGAAGAAGATAACAGTATGCAAAAAAAATAATTTCAAATTCATTCATACTCAATATCTTTTCTCTTAATTTCAAATAATCTTCCCGATCAAGATTTATTGTTGGAATGATAATTTCAAGTTCTTTCTTTTTATCCGAGATAAAATTAGATAATTGTTGTAGATTGTCTTGAAGTATTATCTGATATGAATACTGTTTATTGTTCTTGTAATTGTATCTGGCATAAAAGTTTGAATTTATCTTTTCAATCAATTCTTTGAGATTCTGAAATCTTCCAGCAGTGATCATATGTAAACAAATCAACACCACCAAGCCTGTCTATCCATTTTGGAACAACCTCATCAGCACATTGCTGTGTTATAGAATCAGCATAGATTTGGAAGACTAGCCAAGGATTTTCAAACCCAACTTCTTGTCCTATTTCCATAAAGGAGACTTTTTGATTGGCTTTAGATGTACTTGCTTGGATGTCTTGGAAGTATTCCTTTTGGATTTGTACATCTTCAGCAGTTCCTAGACGTGTAAGATGTCCTCCAATGTATGTATCAAAATCATATTCTAGAATTTTATCGTGAGATGCAATAAACTCGGGAACGAATTGCGCCATAGCTAAATCCTTGAATGGAGTCCATCCAGGAAATATTACATCTATTAACATCAGGACTTTTTGGTTTGGTGCATAGATGAAAATATTTCCAGGTTCATGCATTGGTCCATGATACTGTAGTTCTAGTGTTTGATTTCCAACTTCAAGTATGTATTTGTCTTCAAATGTTACAGATGGCACTGGTCGATTAGAATCATTTCTTTTTACAAGGGTATCTGCTGCATCTTGATGGGCAATGTAAATTGCATCACTAGGAAACATACTTGCAGAACCAATGTGATCATTGTGAGTATGGCTGTAAACTACATGAGTTATTGGCTCATCAGTGACTTCTTTAATTGCTTTTAGATAGTTTGTTCCTATTGACGGGGGAGCATCGACTGCAATTACACCTTGACCAGTTGTCAGAAACATTACCTGATATGCACCATCAGTTACCCAGTATAATCCATCTCTGATTTCCTCAACTAAGTACCCTTTTGAATAGTCAATTTGAGGTCCTCTTGCAGTTTCTGGAAGTGGGGCGGCTGTCCTCATTTTTTCGGGATGAACCTCAAACATTGAGGCTAAAACTTGTAAATTATCAGAGTCGTCAAGTATGGTTCCCCATCCACGTTCAACTAAGACTGCTGCAGTAGACGGAGTTACACAAGCAATTTTGCCTTTAGCATTCTCTAGCCAAACCTTGTCAATACAAATCTGAGTAGATTCAGCATATGCATCAAAAACAGAATTAGCAGAGATGACACCAGATATTAGAATCAACATGATTGACAGAATTAGATAATTGAATTTCAATAACATCAAATCATTTAGTTTTCCATTAAATAGTTTAAAATCAAAGTGAACTTACGTATTCACGTAATTTTTCAGTTTTTTCTTCAACTGACAATGGCAATAGTTCTTCCATCATCAATTTCATTTCTAGTTTTTTAGCATCTTTTTCTTCATCAGATAAAGACTCCAATTGAACTTTCATTGACATAAAATGCATGATCATTTTTGCTCTATCATCAAGGGATAGTGCAAAGAATGCATCTTTTACTTCACCCCATTGTTGTTTTTTAATTTCTCTTTCCTCAGGAGTTAAATAAGAATAATGATCTTTCCATTTTTTATGAGAATCGTTATCAGAATGTTTAGAATGTTTCCAGTTATTTTTAGAAACTCCATCTGAAACATAGAGTGCTTCGCCATTTCCACCATCAACTACAACCACATGGAAAATATCATCAGATGCTAAAAGACCAATCTTGTAAACAAGGAATCCTTGAACAACATCGAGCTTGCCCCACATTGCTTTTCCATTTTCAACAGAGTTTTCAGATACTGCCATTGCAACACTTAGTGCAATTTTTGCCTCATCAGAATAATCTTGAGAATATTCAGAGACAGTAATTGAACCAGAAATTTCTGGAATTGAAAAGTGATCATATTCAGCACTAACATCAATTGGAGAAAATGAAACAATAGCAATTGCAAAAATACTCGCTGCAATCACTACAGGTATTGTCATTTTGGTTTTAGAAATTCTAATCAAGTAATGTTTGAAAATTTTCATATGTTATAAGTATCACCACAAATTTTTCCATAGTGATAATTCCAAGTAAGAAAAATGTCGGATTTATCAAGTAATCTTTTGTTTGTATGACAAATACTGAGGAAATGACACAGTTTGTGTAAAAATAAAAAAGAAAAAATAGTTAGATCACTTTGAATAGTGACATCATTCCTGCTGAAATGTGGTCATTGACATGACAATGGAACATCCATGTTCCCACATTGTCTGGAATAAAGTCAACTGTCTTTAGACTAGCTGGCATTAACTCCATTACATCAACTCGCATTCCATTCCACAATACAGTATTTCCATGCCAGTGAGGTGTATGCAAATCTACTTCAGTTCCCATTCCAATCAGATACCAACGTACATGTTCACCTTTCTGTAAAGTTTGGTCTGGCAAATTACCATAAACATATCCATTAATTCCATGCATGAGATTACTTTCAGCGAAATCGTCGTCTCCTACTAATTCCTCATTATTACAAGTCTCGTCTGTGAATTTTTCTAAATTATCACATAGATAATGACTAGAATTTTCATCAGAAACTGTAAACAGACTTACCATTTCTCTATCAACACCAATAGGTCTACCATTTTCATCGGCCATTCCTTTTGCAGTTACCACCATAGGACCAACAAGTCCAGAATTGGTATCCATTGGAGAATCAACATGTGAGTGATACATCCAGATAATTGAGCTAGGATCATTTGGTCCAGGTCCAGCACGTTCTGGAACAGCCCAGACGTAAGTGTGAGTTTGTCCTGGAGCAACTATTCCATCAGATTTCTTACTTGCAGAAGTTCCATCATTGTACTCTGCACCTTCAGAGTCTTTCTCATAGAATACTCCATGGGGATGAACAGAATAATCTAGTTCCTCAGAATTATTCTTGAAAACAATTTTGATAGTATCACAAACTTCAGCATGAATCATTGGTCCTAGTGTTCCAAGATGTTTCCATTCAGAGGTTCGTGGTTTAAGTTCTGAAAATGTATCATCAGTGTATTCTTGGTACAATGCTTTGATGTATTTACTACCAATTCGGTCTGAAGTATTTTCAACAAACACATTTTCATCTTCATTAAAGTCATGTGATTTCATTAGGTTAAGGCCTGAAGGAGCATAATCCCATTCTACTTCGTCTGCTGCAATGTAGTAGGTACGAGTTTGTCCTTCATAGCTTTTACATTCACTAGTTTGGGAAGTGGTCTGAACTGGAGCTTCTTTATGAGAAGAACTCATTGATGGTTCAGAACACAATCTATCACCACAAACCTTTTTCGAACCAGTCTCTGGTAGTCCTACTCCTTGACCTTTAGTAGCTTCACTTTCTTGAAGTAACCCTACGGATAGAGATGCAACAAGTGTTACAGATAGCACCATTAGTATAAGAGATGTTCTTGATTTAGTCATTGTACCAACGAAAGAAAAATTTCTTTTAAATCATAGGTACATTCTTCAAAGTTATTCTAATTTATTAGAACAAGTTTCTGAAATAATCAATCAAATAGATTCTTTGTAAACGAAAGTGCATTTGCTCAAATCCTAAATTATTTTAAAATTGATGAGAATCCTTTCGTTGATTTCCAGATTCAAGTCTAATTCTATGACGAATTTTTATCTAAATCCAAGGAACCTCATCATTTCAAATTTCTATTGGAATTCCACTTAGCGACTGACTATTTTGAATTTGTGTAAAAATACATTTGTTTAACAATTAGTAACAATAGATTCTTCGAGTTCATTACCACATTTTTTACATTTTCCTTGCATAAAATGAGACTAGAACGATAATCTAAAACTGAAATTAATCAATTATTAGATCAAACTATTCCTCCGAAAAGATCTACTCTGTAATAATCCCAATGTTCAGGATCAATCATGGTAACAAACTCTACATTCTCAGAGCCCATCTTTTTTTGAATTAAGTCACGGAGGGCAAAACTTGTCAGATATCTGTATCTTTTTGTATTTGCTGCCAATGAAAACACCTTTCTGAGTCGAGTACCTCCTCCTAGTCCCCAATAACCAAGCTTCATTGCAATTGGTTCTAAAAATATAGTATTTTCCTTTCCATAATTTTTATCTTCAATTCCTGCATACAAATGATAGTTTTCGAGTGGTCCCCCTTTTGCGTAACCGACTATAGTGTTATTATCGTCACTTAGTCTAAGGGTTGTTACAATTGTATTTGGATCTAAGATAGATTTTGCAAAACCAAATTTTTGTAACTGTAGTGGTCGTGGTAATTCTTGGTAAATTGAGGTTAGCGTATTTATGAATTCATCAGAGCTTCTTTCCTCTAACGTATCAGTTTTTGTTTGAAATTTTTGATTTTCATACTCAAATTTAGATTCGATACGAATCTCTTCTTGACGAAGTTTCATAAATGAAAGGACAGTATCCATAAAGTTTTTTCGAATTTCTTCAGGTAAAGCATGAAGAACACGCCTACACATTTGTGATTCATTGTTAAGAAGGGTTTCAAAAAAATTAACAGACTTTCGTACTATATAGGATTGGGGCCAAGCAAATGCATGAGCATTTTTCTTTGCTTTTTCCATTGCTACAGAAAAATCACCAATAGCATAACCTCCCATCCTATCAGCAACAGACAAAAACCAACCTAATTCTTCATAATGAGATTGTTTTTCAGGATTGTTTCTGGTAATTTCTGAGCGTTGGAAGCATTCTTTCATTAGAGTTTCAGGTTTTTGTTTAAATTCTCCAGTCCAGGGATATGACGTTCTCAAAATTAATGCCATTATGATTTCTATGTCAAGTCCTGCTTCATCAATTAGTTTTTTTAATTCTCTATCTAATGAAATAAATCGTATTACACTTTCTTCGTGTGGCCTATCAACTGATTTTTGTGGATCAAAGTCGTGAAATAAAGCCGCAGTGAAAAGATATTCAATGTCGCTTTGATCTAATTTTTGTAATTTTTTCTCCCATGTGCCTGCAAGTAATGTAATGTAGGTGACCTCCAACTCATGATCTATGTTGTGATAGCCATAATAGTCTCTACCAATTCCTTGTGTTTCAAATATCTCAATGGTGTAATTTAGCATCTTGTTGTAGCATGCAATTTTTTCTATTCCAGATGATACCAGTAATTCCTGAATTTTATTTTTGAGCGGATGGTCGTTGGTAGAACCTTGCATGACTATTTTTATAAACTAATTTTTTAATTAAATATACTGATTTTCAGCGCTGATTTTTGTAATCCTGTTTCAAATACGTTAATTATATATTCAAATCGTTAATCTTGTCTGAATCCAATTCAACTATTTCAGAACGTCCACTAAGTGAGCTTTTACAAGACTCGCTTATATCAACTCCGTGTGTTAATGTAAGAAAAAATGCCAAAGTTCGAGTAGTAGCTGGAATGCTTGTTCAGTATTTAGAAACTTTTACTGATTCTGTTGTAGTACGAGATGGAGTTAAACCAATAGGAGTGATTGGAGGAAGGGAGATAATCCAAGGAGTATACAAAAACCCTTCTTCTGATTTTTTTGATATGAAATTGGTTGAAGATATAGCAGATAGTAGACTCAATATTATCACACCCGATACAAGCATCAAAGAATTAATTTCACTTTGGAGGGGAGTAGGTAGAGCATTTACTCTAATCAATATGGGAAATGATGACTATTCTGTAATTTCTGTAAAAAAACTGTTAGAAATAGGAATCAACAATGATTTTGAGTTTTATATTTCTGAAATTCCTAAAAAGAAAATTGTAACATTTGGGCAAGATGCTACTTTTGGTGATATTATGAAGCTGATGTTAGAAAATAAAACTCGAAAGATACTGTTTGAAGGAACAAATCAGTTCATCAATGACCGAATCATTATTGAAACGATTGAAAATTCTGATTATCTTCTAAGTACTGAAAATTTTTTAGATATTCCTGTAAGTGTTGCACCTCTAGAAGAAGCCAAGGTAGTTTCAGAGGACTTGAGCCTCTCAGATATTTCAAAAATAATGTATGAAATGTCTCAACCATTGATAATCCATGAAGATCGAGTTATTAGTCCATGGGATATCTGCATAGCTTTAGGAAAAAACTAGTGAAGAGATTTAAAATAATTCAGACAGATGGATATCAAATCCTTAGAAAAAATGAAACTTGTTTTGATACAAAAATGACTTCTAGAAATTAGTTTTGGGCGGCATTTATACCCATATGATTTTGTAACAAACATCACCGTACACATTAAGACAATGAGAGAAAATCAATACAAGTGCCAACAAACTAGCAGGTCCAAAAATGAAAAAATAGGTTCGCGTTCTCATATTTCTTAATTGATTAAAAATATCCACAATGCTAAATTTGAACAACAAATAATATTCCTTTGTACAGAGGACTCTAGTAGATTGTTCATTTTATTCTCTGGACCACTAAAAGACGTTAAAAAACTAATCTATTAGAAATACAAACTAATCTCAAATATTTTTAAATTTACAATATTGTGCACATGGTGTTAATTAATTAGCAGAATTTACAAAATCTACAATAGACATTATTTTTCCCATTTCTACTAAATGTCCATAGCTCTTTTTCTTTGAGGCACTTATTGGAGCATTATCTACACTGATAAACAAAATATGGTTGTTATTTAATGGAATAGTAATTCGTTTTATCTTTTCATATGCTGCAATTACATAAAGTCCCCTTCCAACTATATCTGTGATTTTTGAACGTTCATTCCATGCACTTAATGCTCTTTGAAGTGTCTTTTTTGTATCTGCAATGGACACCATATTTTTTACATTGTTACGTTTTGTATTCCATAGAATTTCTCCATTTTTATCGCATATTGCTGCAAATCGTATATCGCTATTAAAATCCATTAACATGTTCAATAATTTCTCATATTTTTCCAAATTTTATTCCGCTGACATCTATATCTAAATACTTTATAATGTTTTTCAAAAGTGATTATTACTAGGGTTTTGATTGGATCGCTAAAAATGTAATAAAAAATTTGTTTAGAATATTTTTTAAAAACTCTATTGAACCAATACAATTCATTGTTTTTATAGAATATTCAAGTAAACTATGATTTGAGATTTTCTACATACCATCTTTCAACTGATTCTATACATTTCTCATACGACACTTTTTCCTTTAACTTGTCAACATCCCCATAATTATTCTTACAATAATTTAATACTGCATGATAAGTTTGTTGTAGATACTGTGACTCATCGGTGGGAATGTCTCTACCCATTGGAAAATTATCTGAGACAGCACTATTTACAATAAATACTGTTGTCAATGACAAAGGTAAACTGATTGCAAATACAACAAAAATTGGTTTCATGTTCCTATTACATCAATATCGGTAAAATAGGCTCTCACCTTACTGTATAGATGAGTAAACTCCTTTGTTAAATAATTGCACAATCATATTCTAGTATCCAATGTTAGATAAGGAATTTCCAATTGAAGAGATTAAAAGAAATATGAATAATATTTTATCAGAGCCTGAAATTCGATTTTGTGGTTTGATTGATAGTTCGGGTCAATTAATTATTGGGGACTTTAAGAAGAACATAATTCCTTTTGAAACGGATAAAAGAAGGAGACAGATGTTTCAGGAACTAGCACATAGAGTAGCAAACAGAAAAGGATTTGATGCTAATTTAGGCAGAGTAAAATATTCTTCTTCAAGAAGAGAAAAAGTGGTGATGATGAGCTTTCCTATTGGGAGATATATTATAATGGTCACTGCTGAACCTGGTGTTAACATAGACAGACTGGCTTGGAAAATAATCTACAAACTAGGAAAACAATGGTCTGAATTTCAAGGACTCTAAAATTTCATAACATCATATATAATAACAAAATTTGTCACAGTAATTTAAGATAATTATGTCCAATTAGTCATCTTCCACTCATTTGAAACAATCTATAGAAAAAGAAAAGGTAAAAAATATTTTAACTTGCTCAATGCATGAGATCTTGTGACAAAACCAATACCTGACGGATTTCACACTGTAACTCCATCAATTGTTCTAAGCAACTCTAAAGAAGCCATCGAATTTTACAAAAAAGCCTTTAATGCAAAAGAGATCTATCAGATGCCAACACCAGATGGTAAGATAATGCATGCCATGATCCAGATTGGAGACTCTTTTGTTATGATGTCAGATGAATTTCCAGCGATGGGAACTCATTCCCCCAATACAGTAGAGGGTACATCTACTACAATTCACCTGTATGTAGATAATGCAGATAATATTTACAATCAGGCAGTACAAGCAGGTGCCAAACCAACAATGCCTATGATGGATGCATTTTGGGGTGACCGATTTGGTACTATTCAGGATCCATTTGGACATTCGTGGTCAATTTCTACTCATCAAAAAGACATGTCATCTGAAGAAATACGTAAAGCTGCTGAAGAATTCATGTCAAAACAACACGGTTCACAGTAACAGTTTTCCCTTTTTTTAGTTTAACACTAATCCTAAGTCCCTAGTCCGTTAGATAAATTCTCAACAGAATAGGTATAGCAAATAGTTATGCCATAATATTTTACACGCAGAGAGAAACAAAATCAAGAGAATAGTCAATAAAGGAACCTAGAAAAAAATCAGTCATCTTTTTTCTTCTTCAATTCAGGATTTATAAAATTCCCATATATGTAATACCATGGTTCCATGTTGACATCATCCAAATTTTTTTTAATTGCATCAGAATGTAATGATAAATCAGAGAGTTCATGGCCATCCTTTTTAGCATCAATATCATTGCTTTTTGTATCTTTTTCCAAGACTTAACTAGAACACGATTTTAGATAAACTTGATCCTTTGTCTAGATAACGGCTAAAACCTCTGACTTGATTTCACAGCATTGTAAAAGTTGGCATATGTTTTACACTAAAATCATCTCCGGTGCATCGTATATACAGGGTATGAATGCTTGAAGCCAAGTGAATATCCCTTTATTTCTTTGAATTTGTAATCATCAAATTTGCGTACCATAGAATATAGATCACCACCAATAACTGTGTTGTTTGTAGGAGCTGCATGATTTATTTTTGAGCACATGTTTACTGGAGGTCCAATCATGTCCAGAGATGCAGAATTGTTTGATTTCATCAAAACAACTGAACCATAATCAGCACTGATACGATAATCAACACGCGGAAGATCCTTTTGATTTAATATTTTACATAGAGTATCATGATATTCAGTCATGGCAAGACTACACTCAAGACAAGACATGAATCCATAGATCCTGTTGGCTTTTGATGACTCTGGGTAGTAAACAAGACAGTCGCCAACATTTTTTATCACAAAACCTCCAAACCTGCTCAGAATTTTTGACATGGAATTTAGAAATATTTGATAGTATTCTGAGATCTTTCCATTACCAAGAGTTGCTGCAATCTTTGTCGAATTTACCATGTCTACTAATCCGACACAGTAATTTTGGGTGTTTCCAGAAAAGGCAACTAAATAGTCTGAGGAATTCATGTTTGGTTTTAGAGCATTGTCACTCTCACTTGCCAATGAATAGTTTTCACTATCACTAAGATTATTTCTCGAATTTACCATAAATCCCACTATAAAAATAACATAAACAAATTAAAATATATTCCTATGTCCACATAGTATTATCATATGAAATATCTAAAGATATGAAAATTTAGTACCACGTAAACAAATCACCTCAGATCTTCACTAAATAGAATCAGAATACCGTAATAGTATAGTATTTTGTCTCATCTGCCAAATTAGATACAAATTATAATTAAATTGGATAAAATTTAGGAAAATCATTACACGCCAAAAAGCCATTCTAGTTAATAGTGTAAAAAATATGATATATCCTTTGAAAGTGGTTTTTATGAAACGCATCATGTTGGAGATGATAAAAAAGTGATGATGCAAAAACAAAAAAACTGTGAGTTTTGCCAGCCTCATCACAGTAACAGTTCAACATATCTTGAATGCGAATGTCATTGTCACTGAGATAACTAATTAGAGAAAATATTGGTTTTTTAGATGTTTAATTTATCCTCTCATTTTAAAAAAGATTTTAGTAATAAAATATCATTCAAAGTTTTAATTTGATACAAATCGTCGTTGGGTTTTTTGAAGAAAATGAATAAATAAATTTCATGTTTTAAAGATATTAGAAAATAAGTTGAGTTTGTCGTAAAATTTTTGGTTTAGAGTGTATTTAAGAATCATTTATTCACGATAAAACTTACCATACTTTATGAAATCTTCTTTCTATTTTTTATTGTTGTTTCTTGTATTTGTTACTATCTCACTAAATTTTGATAATGAATCATTTGGCTTAACTGAGATTAAAGAATCCAAGAATGTCAATTTTCCAGAAATTTGTGGTGATCAAATATGTGGCAATGTCTCAGAAATCAGAACAAGCCCTCTAAAACAATACAAAATGGGAACTCCGTTGAATTTGATTCAATGTAATGATTTCTTTGAGCTTATTTTAAAACAACCAACCAGAAAACCTGCATGTGTACTTCCTGATACTGCAATCAAATTGATTGGGCAAGGATGGGCGGTATCAAAAGAAGAGCAATCAAAAATCATGTCATCATTTTCTGAAGATAACCAGATACGGAATACAATATCTAATACAGAATTAAGCATGACATCAAAAATTATCAATGGAGAACATTATCTTATTTTTGAAGGTAGTGGGTGGCATAACCTACACAATGTAGAAATCACGTTTAGTAAAGATGGTGAGAAAATTACATCAATTAGAAGCAAGACAAATGACATTGGAGTATTACATATGCCTTGGTCTATTCCTAATAATATGCCAAATGACACATATCAAATTCATGTAACTGATGGAATACATCAAAAAGAAGTGACATTTCCAATATTAGGAAATCATATCAGATTCATGCCAACCTCATCTGATCTTAAAGTTGAAGTAAATGGAGAAAAACAAGTAAGGCGTGGAACTACTCACTCTATAGAAGTACAAGTAAGTAGAGATAGCAATCCAATTGGAGGAGCTAGAGTGGTTATTACTATAGAAGATTATGGGGAAAATATCATAAGAAAATTTGAAGGACATACAAATCAAGAAGGCTACTTTAAATTTTCTTGGGAAATTCCAAAAAGTTTTGATGACATTGAAACACTGTTAGCTTTTGTTGATGTAACAGATGGTATATCATCAAAAACTAATCTATTCAAATTTCATGTATACTGTTTGCCAGGAGAAAAAAATTGTAAAGTTGAAGGAAATTAAATTATGAAATTTTGTTTGTCCCAAATTTTTGAATTTTCATAATTTTATTTGCTATTAATTATCTTATCAGGTTATTTGATAGGTACGATGATTTACAATCAGAGAGTAAATTAATTCAATGAGTATCTTTGTAATGTCTATGAGCCCATCATACCTACCATCTTTGGCATCTCACGATATGCCTTGTTTACAAAGACATCATTATCAGCACTAATCATTACAAATTCCATTGGATTGTTAGGAGGGGGAGAAACTATGATTTTTTGCCCTGCTTTAATAGTCCCTAGGTCAAGTGTGTCTCCTGCTCCAAAGTTCACATGGACGTTAGTTAGTGTTTGAGAACCAGTATTTTGAATTGTCACCCTCCCCATTACAAACAAACTTTGTTTGTCTAAGATTGGATCAACAAAAATATCATAATCTTGTGTGGATATGGATAATTTTAAAATATCTGCACCAAAAATGACAACCATTATAGCTATTGCTCCTATCCCCGTACCAATAATCACAGTATATTGATTCACGGATAGTAAGTAGTTTTTATAATAATTAAGATTGTTACTTTACTTTGACACCGTTCCAAAAGGCCACCATGCCCTTTATTTTCATGGCAGCGTCATTTGGTTCTGCATAGTACCAGGCACAATCTTTGTTAGTTTTCCCATTTACAGTTACTGAATAGTAGTTTGCCATACCTTTCCAACCACAGAATGTGTTAAAATCAGTCTTTTGAAAATACTCTTCTTTTATTGAATTAAATGGAAAGTAATGATTTCCTTCAACTACAACTGTATCATCACTTTCAGCAATTACCATATCATTCCAGATTGCTTGCATGATAACATTTCCAATATAGCCTATTTAAAAAAATTCCCAAATAATCAGTCAATTACAAGGCGGTTCCAATATTCATTATTCCAGTAAAAAGGAAATTATCTTCAAAAGTATCATAGGAATTCATTTACTCGCCTTTCATTTCTTCTCTGCTTCTAAATTCAGGCGTAATTCCAAGGGATTCATAGTTGCCTGAAGAGCATGTAAAACACATAGAGTCTTTTGGAATTCCAACGGCGGCTGCAAGGTTTTCAGCATCATTGTATCCCAAAAAGTCTGCGCCAATGCTTTTTCTTACCATTTCAGTAATTTCTTCCTGAGTCATCTCTTTCCCATTTGAAAATGTTGCAAGTTCTTCTTGAGATGGAAAATCAATTCCAGCATAACATGGGAATTTGATTGGAGGGTACGTAATGACCATACTGATTTTTTTTGCACCTGCTCGACGGAGTGCTTTAATGATTGCCTTTGAGCTTGTACCCCTAACTAGACTATCATCTATTACAACAACATGTTTTCCGTTAATTATTTCTCTGATTGGAATTATCCATCTATTAATTTCAACTCTGTCAGTTTGATGCGGTTCAATGAAACTACGCAGTGGGCCTTTTTTGCTGTACCTGTCTTTGAGTAGACCCTCATCAAATGACACACCAAGTTCTTGAGCATATCCTAGTGCCGCAGGTCTTGCAGAATCAGGTACAGGTATTACTAAATCTGCATCTTTAATTGGAAATTTCTTTGCCAAAAATCTACCGATATTTTTTCTTGCAACATAGATGTTAGTTCCCTCCATGTTACTTGATGGATGAGCAAAGTAAGTAAATTCAAAAGAGCAATGAGCACGTTCCGGATCATCAGAGAATCGTTCAGTCTCCAAGCCATTTCTGCTTAATCTTATTAACTCACCAGGATTTACATTTCGTTCCATTGTAGCTCCTACTGCAGATATTGCCGAAGATTCAGATGCAACAATGTAGGTATCATCTATTTCCTTATGACCTAAAACCATGGGTCGAAATCCTTTTGGATCACGGGCAGCGTAGACTGAATTGTCATCGGAGATAAATGTAAAGCAGTAAGAGCCAACCATCTCGTTTTTAAGAACCGAGAGTGCTTTTCCCATTTGACCCTTTTCAGATATTAGTGAAACCAGCCTTTGGGCTGCAACAAGTGTATCACTTGCATTTTGTGGAGTAAACGAACAGCCTCCAACTAGGTTTGATAGTTCCTGAACATTTGCAATGGTTCCATTATGGGCAACGCAGAGATCCTTTACTTTGAGAGGTTGTGCGTTTTCAAGTGAGCTTCTCCCCATTGTAGAATAACGTACATGTCCTATTACTGCAGGAGAAGCATATTCTTCTGCAATTGTTTTGAATTCTGATGATGCTGCAGAAACTAATCCTAATCTTTTAAGGGGAGGTTTATTTGGAACTGCAAGACCCCATGCTTCTTGACCTCTGTGCTGAAGTGCTCTTAACGCATCAATTACCATAGGAACGACATTGGTTCCACTTATACTATAAATTCCAACAACACCACAATTTTCCTTAACCATGAAGCACCAAATCTCTTAACGAATTTAACCAAGTCTTTTGTGCTTTATCAACTCTTAGATCAATGATCGTCTTCTTTCCATCGTTGAATTGAATCTTGTCTCCTCCAAAATGGCCAACAAGTTGGAATGAAACTTTATTCTTTTTGAGTAAAGTCTCAAGTTTTTTGAGATTTTTTTTATCTAATGTCATAAGATAACGTGAATGGGTCTCAGAAAATAGAATTCTATCAACATCAAGTTTCTCACAGGGGATTTTATCTAAAGAGATGTTGCAACCGATTTGATTTGTCATGCAAAGCTCAGATACTGCTACTGCCAATCCGCCTTTTGAGCAATCATGTACAGATTTTAAAAGGAGGTTTTCAATAGAGTCCAATACTGTTTTCATGTTTTTCTTTGATTCAGCAAAGTCTACTGAGGGACATCTTCCTCCAATGAACTTGTGAATGTATTCAAAGTATTCAGAACCACCCATCTCATCTTTTGTATCTCCAAGAATTACAAGACAATCACTTTCAATGATCTTTTGTGGAACCAGTGGTTTTTTATCAATTAGCCCCAATACACCAATCACAGGAGTTGGTTTTATTGATCCTGCAGGGGTTTCGTTATGTAGGCTAACTTTTCCACCAACACATGGAATCTCAAAGTATTTAGCAAAATCAGTCAATCCCTTTAGAGATTCCAAAAACGTCCAAAATATTTCAGGATCTTTTGGATTTCCAAATTGAAGATGATCAAGCATTCCAATAGGTTTTGCTCCAGTACAAACAACATTTCTACATGCCTCCTCAAAGCAACCAATTGCACCTTCCCTTGGATTGACGTAACACTGCTTTGGATTTCCATCAATCTTTGCAGAAAGGAATTTTCCATTATCTAATCGCAAAACGGATGCATCAGCTCCAGGTTTTAGGACAGTCCTAATTCCGACCTCATGATCATACTGTCCATAAACCCAAATCTTGCTTGCTATGTTTGGAGAAGCAAGTAGAGTCATCATTGTTTTAGAGTAATTAGAAATAGGTTTGAGTTTCTTTTCTTTTTGAATTGTTTCCAAGTAAGCTGGTTTTTTTGATGGCAAGTCAAGAAGAGTTGCATTTGCAACTACATCTGTAGGAAGATTTGCAAATGTCTTTTTGCCTTTTTTCACATGCATTTGATTATCGGATTTTACATGACCAATTACAGAGCATCCAATACGAAATTTTTTGCAGATTTCTTGCAGTTTTTTTAATTTTGTTTTGTTTGTGACAATTAGCATTCTTTCTTGTGATTCAGACACCATTATTTCATCAGGATGCATATTTGATTCACGAGTATGAACCTTGTCAACATCCATCTCTATTCCAATTTCTAATGCCTCAGCAGTCTCCGAAACGGCACATGACAATCCACCACCTCCTAGATCTTTCATGGCATGTATTAGTTTGTGATTTCTTGCCTCCAATATTGCCTCTATAATTAATTTCTCGATGAAAGGATCTGGGATTTGAACTGCAGAGCGGTCTTCAGATTCTAATGAATCTGAAGCAAATTGAGAGCCACCTATTCCATCTCTTCCTGTAGAGCCACCCAGCAATACAACCAAATCATCTTTCTGAGCGTGATTTTTAATAAGATTCTCTTTTCTGCCAAACCCTACTGCTGCAACATCAACTAGAGCATAGTTTTGATAGCAATCATCAAACTCTACCTCTCCCCCAATTGTGGGAATTCCTAAACAATTTCCATAATCAGCAATTCCGGTAACGGCATTCTTGAAAAGCCATCGTGCTTGTTGATCCTTTTCTATATTTCCAAAACGCAATCCATCAAATATTGCAATAGGTCTTGTTCCTGCAGATAAAATATCTCTAATCACTCCACCGACTCCAGTTGCAGCTCCTCCATAGGGTTCAACAGCAGATGGATGATTATGACTTTCAATGTGTGCAGTTACAACATAACCATCACCAACATCCAAGACCCCAGAATCATATCCTTTCTCATTAATTACAAGAGGTCCCTTCATGGGTAACATTTTGAGATGTTTCTTTGAAGATTTGTAGGAGCAATGCTCAGACCATTCAGCAGCTATAATATGCAATTCAGTTGAGGTGGGGTCTCTGCCAATTTTTGATTTTAGTTCAGATAGTTCTTGAGGTTCGAGACTCAATTGCTTGCCCCCATTTTTACCAATAGAGATTCAAAGATAAGAGAAGAGGGTTTATTATCAATTGGGTTTATTTCTGATTCCACTGCTCTTTCTGGATGTGGCATCATGCCAACAACATTTCCATCTTCGTTGCAGACTCCTGCAATTCTGTTTGAAGAGCCATTTACTACTTGACTATATCTAAATACAATCTGATTTTTTTTCTTTAACTGTTTTAGTGTTTCATCATCTACATAATATCGCCCCTCCCCATTTGCAATTGGTATTGGGATTTTCTCATTGAGTTTAAACTGATTTGTAAATGGAGTTTTGTTGTTTTCAACAATCAGATTTGTCCACTCACACATAAAATTAAGAGATTCATTCTTTAGTAAAACCCCAGGAAGTAATCCAGATTCAACGAGAATTTGAAATCCATTACATACACCTAGAATTGGAATTCCCTTGTTTGCTATCTTTTGGATGTCTTTAATGATTGGACTGTGAGCAGCAATCACGCCTGCCCTAAGCCTATCACCATAAGAGAATCCACCAGGAAGGATTACAGCGTCAATATTTTTTGGAAGAGTTTTTTCATGCCAGTAGTATTGTGCATCAAGATTAAAGACATCAGTTAGAACATGATACATGTCACGATCACAATTACTTCCAGGAAAAACTACAATTCCTACTTTCACAATTGTTTTTACAGTTAGAGATATTTAATTTGAATCTAGTCAGAGAGAATTTTTGTGAGAAAGTTGCCACAAATGGTTTTTTTATACGATATCGTACTCCATTTTGTTCAAAATTAGTAATGGAAAAAAACTAAACGATAGCGCTTATATGCAAAAAAATAGACTGATCATCATGACTCAGGTCAGAGACATTATGCAAAAAAATGTTATCACAATAGAATATAACAAAACAGCACATGATGCTGCAACAGTTCTAAAAGAAAAAGAGATCAGCTTTCTTGTGATAATAAAAGATGGAAAGCCATCAGGAGTGGTTTCAGAAAGAGACATTGTAAAAAAGATTGCAGCAGAAGATCTTATCGCATCATCAATACAACTTGAGGATATAATGTCAAAAAAATTTAGATGGGTAAAACAGGATACGCCGATTGAATTTGCAGTTCAAAAAATGTTAAACAATAACATCAGACGTTTGATAGTACTTGAAAATGAAGATTTAGTCGGAGTAGTGACTCAGACAGATTTGGCAGAGTTTTTGCGAAGTAAACTTTTGATAAATGGCACTATAGAAAATATCGAAACTGAATAACCCTATTCATCAAAAACATCTATTGTTACTTTACTTACCATAGGATTGTAAATCCGTAGATCGTCACAAATCAATTGTACTTTTGATTGAGCAGACTTTTTGTCTTTTTCCTTAATGGTAAATTTCAACATCTTTGCAGTTTTAATTTTAGATACTGTTTTCTGAGTTCCTTTTAGAACAAGATCATTTAGAATTGTATCGCCTTCAGGATCACTGATACCAGACTTATTTTCAATGGTCACATGAACGTTAAAAATTGGCATTAACAGTTTGCAAAATAAAATCGAGGTTAATCTATCTTCCGAAATAATTTTGCGCTTTTATACTTATTTTGAGAAACATATCAGGTATCCGGTTCTGAGGACTGTTGTTGTTATAGATATCATTTGCCCGGAATCGGTTACTTTGAATTTAGATTTTCCTTAACATATTCTATGTGCTTTCTGTAAAGACCTGACTGATATTGAGGATTCTTTACAATCAATAATTTAGTTTTCAAATCTTCTTTTGATTGATACATGTCTTTTTCAAAAATTTCTTTATCATCAAGGGTAATGCAGATATCCTGCCATGCAGATACTTCTTTAGGATTTCTGTTTGCAGTAGCATAATATACATACAATAATCGTAATTTGTTGTATTCATCCAAGCTCATTTGTTTTCCAAGAATGTAGTTTCTCTTCAAAGTCTGAAAATATATCAGACCAGAAGTACTAAGGACATAATCAAAAAGTTTTGGGTAATCGTTGATTTCAATGGGGTACAAAGGATTTTTCTTATTAGGCTGCATTTAATTAGAAATAGAGTCAATCCATGAATAATTTTTGTTTTTGCACTATTTGAATTTCTTCAGACCCTCAATGACAACCAAATTTACCACATGTGAAAAGCTGATTGATTTTGGAGAGGTTTTAATCATCTTTGCTTGAATGTTTCTAAGTGCCATAACATTTGCAGAATCCATTACAACAGTTATTCTATTTCCCATAAAGTAATTACAGCAATTAGATATAAAAGTAAGATTACCACACCATACGGTCATACTGATATTGGAATTTATACCAGAATGTTTTACATTATTGCATAATGGCAAGATCAAGGTATTGGAAGATCACATCAGATGAGATGGATGGTTTTACCTATGATGAGGACAAATTGCTAAATTGGGAAATTAAATGTGTACGAGAACCAGAAAACGAGGCTCACTTTATTGGAGTTTTTATGTACCGAAAGGGTACAGCATATGACTATGAATCAGTAAAGGGAATCTGTTACTTTCATAACAACATAGATAGAAAAGAACTCCCATTAATCACAAGCTTCCTTCAAGGAAAATTCAATGGAAAAGAGATGGAAAAAGGAGATAGAATATTCCTTAAAGGTTCAAAAGAAATCTACTCCAGTAAAGACATTGGAAACTTGGCAAAAGAGATGGAGACTAAATTCAATACAAAGGCCATAATCTCCTTAGAGTTTGAGGATTTAACTACAGAACAACTCAAAGAAGCAGGAATGCCAGAGGCTAAGCTGTTGCCAATTCCCGGCAAATAGATATAGCTTAGAACACAAAGATATCAGATGTCTGAGCTGGAAGGATTCAGTAAGCATTTTGAAGAACTAAGGAAAAGATTGCTTAGAATTGTTCTAGTTATTGGAATCATTACTGTGTTTATTCTAACTTTTCATGCAGAACCAATTCAAGTAGGCCAAATCACTTTGTATTATCCAACACCAGAACCGTTAAACAACATTGCAGCACAAATTACTAATCACATGAAAATCAATCTTGTTCCAGAAGATGTTCAGTTAATTCAGACAGCACCAGGGCAAGCTTTCTTTGCCCAAGTATACATTGCAGCTCTTGTAGGAATTGTGGTTGGAATGCCAGTCATCATCAAAGAATTAGTGGGGTTTATCAAACCAGCTCTAAAAGAAAATGAAGTCAATGTAAGTAGAAGTATTTCATTTCCAGCACTAGGATTGTTTATTGCTGGATGCGTATTTTCCTACAATTTGGTAATTCCATATATTTTAGAATTTTTGTACAGATATGGCGAATCAGCAGGACTGGTAACTTTTCTTAATGTGATAGAGTTTGTGACTTTTGTATTACAATTTTTGTTGGCATTTGGATTTTCATTTCAGCTCCCACTTGTAATGTATGCAATATCTGTTTCAGGAATGGTAGATTCAGATTTTTGGAGAAAGAATATCAGATATGCAATAGTGATAATTGTTATTTTTGGTGCAGTGATTACTCCAGACGGGAGTGGGGTAACAATGTGGTTTATTGCCGGCCCAATGATTGCACTATACACAGCAGGCATGATAATAATTGAGCGCAAGGAGCGCCAAAAGTTGAACACTTAAATCTAAATTTGATCAATTAAATTCATAATGTTGGGACTAGGTTTGGCCAATTTCATTGCAGGGCAGGAATGGATTTTCATCATAATTATTGCAGTAGTTTTCATTTTTGGTGCAAAAAAGATTCCAGAACTTGCAAAAACCTTCGGCAAAGCCAAAGGAGAATTTGAAAAGGGAAAGATCGAGGGAGAAAAAGAACTCAAAGATTTTAAAGACAAAAAAGCCAAATCAGACTAGTTTTCAGCAATTTTTATAAAATCATTTAAAATTTTAGTGTAATCTTCTTCAAACTTGTTTTTTCCAAACAGACTAGACATCTTCATCTTACCTTTTAGTTTCAAATCTACATCAACTATAATCTTTGTTCCTTTTGAGAGTTCTACAAATTCTTGCCGTATATGACTTCCCTTGGCATCACCACCAATAACAAAAACCTCATGAAGTATAGGAGATTCAGTTACATGTTTTGCCATGATTAGTAGCTCTAATGATCCTAGATTCATGTGTTCCTCTACCACTGAGACATTACCACGTACAGAACGGACTCGGACTGATGGAAAATATTGAGGAAGTAATTTCTGATAGTTTTCATAATCAGATAGAATCATGTGGACGGTTTCTCTTTGTGCGTTAACTGTTTTTTCTAAAGAAAACTTTGGCAATACTAGTTTAGAAAGTACCCCATCGTGGGTATAAATTATGCTCTATGTCAAACTGGTCCAAGCACTTTCCAACACCATGATTAACAATGTCATCGATTGATTTGGGTTTCGTATAAAATTCTGTGACAGGAGGTAAAATTACAATTCCTAATCTTGATAACTTTAACATATTTTCAAGATGTATTGCAGAAAGAGGAGTTTCTCTTACCATCAAAATTAGTTTTCTTGATTCCTTTATCGTGACACCTGCAGCTCTAGCAATTAATGTATCATCGTATCCATTTGCAATTGCAGACAGCGTCTTCATGCTACATGGTGCAATAATCATTCCATCTATTATATGAGTTCCACTTGAAACACTGGATGCCATGTTTTTTTCATCTGAAGTATTAGTTGCAAGTGATTTTACATTGTCAGTAGTATAATCAGTCTCCATTGAAATGCATTTTTCAGCCCATTCAGACATTATCAAGTGAGTTTCAATTTTTAGTTTCTTGAGTGTCTCAAGCATTCTAATTCCATAAATTACTCCAGTACTACCGGTAATACCAATAACTAGTTTCAATAAGGAATCTTGGAAACTAGAGTATTTTATGTATTAGATAGATAATTTTTTTAGCACTAGAGGTTTTGAGATTCATCATTTTTTGTAGTTGCCTCCAAGTCTTTTCTGTCTTTCCTTCGTTTAAGCCATAAAGAGATTCCTCCTACTGCCATTGCAGTTAGTAAAATAACTCCTGCCATCTGCAGTTCAAAATGATATAGCACATCTTAGTTGAGAAGACAATTAAGAAAAATCTTGTGATTCTCCCCGATCTGAAAAATTGAAAACTAGCTATATTAGATCCCAATATTTAGGCATAATGTGATTAATAATTCTGAGATAAAGAAGATTGTAAATGACTATTCAGATGTCAGAATTGGAGTTATGGGCAGTCACTCTGCACTTGAAATAATGGATGGTGCAAAGGATGAAGATTATCAAACAATTGTTTTTTGTCAAAAAGGAAGAGAAGGACCATATCAAAGATTTCGAAGAATTGCAGACGAGATTGTAGTATTAAACAAATTCAAAGAAATGTCCTCAGCTAAAATTCAAAAAAAATTACTAGAGTCAAATACAATCATAGTACCACATAGATCGCTTACTGTCTATCTTGGATACAAAACAATAGAGAACACATTCAAAGTGCCAATTTTTGGAAATAGGAAATTATTTCAAGCCGAAGAGAGAACAGCAAAGAAAGGGCAATACTATCTCTTAGAGAAAGCTAGGATAAAGTATCCCAAATTATTCAAAGATCCAAAAAGAATCAACAAACCTTGCATTGTAAAGGTTCAAGAAAAAAACAGGCCACTAGAAAGAGCATTCTTTACGGTTTCATCTTACAAGGATTATAAGGAAAAATCAGAGATAAAGATCAAACAAGGAATTATTGCAAGAAAGGATCTTGAAAAAGCGAGTATTGAAGAATTAGCAATAGGAACATACATGAACTTTAATTTCTTTCATACACCAATTTCTGACCAAGTTGACTTTATTGGAATTGAAAGAAGATTACAAACGAACATTCATGATTACAACGCACTACCTGCAAAACAACAATTAGACATTGACATAGATTTGCAAAATATTGAGGTAGGTCATACCCCTGCAAGTATTAGAGAATCACTGCTTGAAAAAGTAGTTAAAATGGGAGACAAGTTTGTAAAAGCTGTCAAAAAAGAATATGCCCCAGGAATTATTGGTCCGTTCTCACTTCAGAGTGTAATTACAAAAGATTTGGAATTAATAGTATATGACGTATCATTAAGGGTTCCTGGAAATCCAATAGTTGCAACAACTAGTCCATACACAAAGTATCAGTACGGTAAAACCTTTGGAGTGGGTAGAAGAATTGCAATGGAGATTAAACGAGCCCAAGAAGAAGATCGTCTTGATGAGATTGTAACATAATTATTTTTTCATAGATAATAATTTCAGAGTTTTTGTCTATTCTATTGCAATATGTAAAAAAACTAGAAGGAATTATTAAAAAACGTGGTAGTAAATTAAACAAAATTAAAGGCGCAAACCCCTAACTGCAGAACTTTGAGAGATTTCCTCTCTTTCTCAGATGGTTAAACCTCTGATTGCCTTTTTCGTTCTGCGGGGCTACGCAGTCTAATCGCCAGATTTTACAACTAACGACATCAATTAATCTAATACATATTAGTATTTAACATTTATTATGAATTTTTTCAAATAAAATATCACAATTTTGAAATTTTTGTGTATATAAAGAATAACTTCAAGACCAACTGACAAAAAAATTAGCACTATAAGAAAAGTGATTCATTTGTTAAATACAGAATTTATCAAAATCACATTATGACCAGACGTGTTACAATAATGATTGATGAAGAATTAGATAAAAAAATCAGATGGTATCAGGCAAAAAAAATACAAAAAGAAAACACATCATATAGTTACTCAAGGGCTATTAATGAAATACTAAAAAAAGTCATCTAAATTACAAAAATATATTTTCAGCAAAAACCACTTATCTTTGTTAATTGGCTAGATTGAGAAATATATTGAATACTCAACGTTTTGTCTCAGATAATTAAACGGTTTGATGTCTGAGATAAAACTGCTGGATGCCAATTGACAATACAAACTCTTCTTAGAGCTAACAAATGTTGAGTAAAATATGTATGAAAATAATAAAACTCATAATCAACTATGATAAGAACCGAATATGGCAATAGAAGAAGAATTTAGGCAGATGATTGAAAGATTAGTCAAAAGACAGATTGAATTTATAAAAAATAATAGTCCTGAAGAATTTCATAGAGCATCTAAAATATCAAAATATGAAAATCATGTAGATTTTTGGCACGGATATAATCTAGGGTATTTGAATGGACAAATAATTCAGATGTTTCAAAACATCTACAATAAAGAACCAACATCTGATGAATATTTTGAGATTGAAGAGATTTTTCAGATATATGAAAAAGAAATTATTGATGCGGTTAAATCTACAGAATAGAGTTTCCAATAGTTTTTTCTATGAATTCATCACTATAAAGACATGGGAAAATTCTGGCAAAATTCTAGAATAAGACAAGAAGGTAATAGTGAATTAGAGAATTATTCAACTAAAACAAGATAAAGATTAACATCCTATCTAAGATTATGAAGAGAAAAGCCCATAATAATTCTTAATATGTTCAATTATTTAGAAATAATTTTTGATTCAAGTAATTCATTTTTTATGTCTAAGAAGATTTCTTTTACAGAATTTTTGAACGGAATATCTACTAAACCATGTAGATCCGACGGCAACAAAGGTTTTCCCTTTCTAATACAACAAACATTATTTCTTCCAAGTTTCCCAATAAAGTAACCTAGTTCAAGAATGACATTTTCTCTAGCACGAGGTTTTGGTTTTGCTGATATTTTATCGAGATTGCCCATATCATCAGGAGTTAAAATCACAAAAGCATATCGTACATCAAGTGAACTTTTCTCAAATTTTTCAATAACTGTTCTACTTTGATTAGGTTTATCCATTAGAATAATTGGATCTAGATTAAATTCATTCTTTAATAATAAAACTAATTCATCACGAATCTTCAAGTCACGGCCATGTACTACAAACACTTTTCGGGATTTAATATTTCCAAATTTCGGTGTTTCTGTCTTTTGTAGACCTTTACGATTGATTTGATTTATAGCAGATTCAAGAATTCCTTTTGCTTTTTCTAATCCTGATAAATATGCCTCTTGTTTAATTTGAGCCAATTTTTCTTCATAATCTAAACGAGTAACCATGATAGCTCTACCAGAAGGAGCCCAATCTATGGAAATAAAAAATTCATAAAATTTTGATTCTTTTCCAAAGATCTCAGATAGAACATTTTGCGTATCAATAATCCACTTAACATGGTCAGCCGATTTGTTATATTGATGTGTTAAATTCTCTATCTCATTTATTTGCAATTTAATATCTTTAATTGCTGATTTCGAATCCAAATTCATTTTTTTTTACATTTTGTTGAATAAAATTTTATGTATATCTGATAATGTTGAGGATGAGAGATACTGTGAAATCATTTTTTTTTTTTCATATGAAAACTCTCATTTTTTCATAATCTCCATTAGAATTATGAAAGTAATTCTAGATATTTTGAAGGTTTGAGCCACAGGATTAATTATTGTTTTAAAAACAGAACAATTACAAGAGAACAGCAGATCTTAATTCAAAAAAAATCACCAAATAATTAAGAAAAATATAGAATTAGATAGTTTTTTAGATCATTTAGTGCCTGTAAAAACATGGAATGGTTTACGCACAATAATGAGACAAATGAAGAGGGAGAAGGAGAATTAGAGAACATTTCACCAGAATTAAAGCAAAATCTAGCAGAATTGGAGTGTGAAGAAGAAATCATGGAAGATAAAGAGGAATTTGGAAGGGTACGAACTAACATGATGAAGGTATTAAGAGCCAAGTATGGCCCCAATACTGCAAACAGGGCGTTAAGTAGAGTCAACAAGAGAATTCAAGAGGGTTATTTCGAGTCAAAAAGTATTTTTTGATCAACTCAAGTCTATACAACATTATGGGTAGAACCATATTCATCAAGGAGTTCATTACCATATCAAAAGAACCTAGACTTTGTCCTACTTGTGAAAAAGAAGACAGGCTAGAAAAGGACATCATCAGAGAAGAAAGATCAGATGGAAAGACAATTCTCTGTTCACGTTGCGAGGCATTAATTATAGTTACAAACTATAATCTTAAACAAGTGGAATTATCATCAAGAAGAGATGACACTATTATGCTAAAAGAACCTCATCGGATTAGAAAGGTGACATACTAATCCTCAGATTTTGCAAGTAATTCTTGGATAACGTAACTTCGAACGTTTGCAACCTCCCAATCTCTTAGATTTGCATTTATACATTCTTCTTTAATTATGAGGCCTGCCAGACCATTGCTCCAGATGTGACGTTTTGGATCATATACTTCAATAATCTTTCCATGCTTCTTAATCTTAATTGCTCCATGACACCGTTCAATTACTTGTAATGCAATTTTGTGGTAGAGTTTCTCAAAGTTTACCATACTACAAAGCCATTTGTTCACATCAAAAAGGTTCTGATTTTATGTGTGGAATAATAATATATCATAGAATTCACAACTAGAATTGCTGATGATTAATCAAAAAAGCTATAACTGATTGGTGATGAGTTTGCCGAATTATGAAGCATGTTTTAAAATTTAAAACAAAATCAAAAATTTTTTCATCTGTGATCATAGGGGATTATTTTTTAGTTTAGTGAGATATCGAGAGTTTTATTTTCAAAAGATGCCTCTCCTAGTTGTATGTAAGAGTAAATGCTAGAAATTTCATAACGAGTATTAAGGTGGGAATTATTTTATCAAGATATTGAATGAATTACCTGAGAAATTTCCAGAATATTCTATAATGTATAAGACAATTTCAAAACAAATCAAAGTATTAGAAAAAAGAAAGGAAGAGTCTAAAGGAAATGAGAAAGAAGAAATCCAATCAAAGATTCAGAGTTACCAAAATGAATTAAATAAAATTAAGAAAATGTTTCCAGATAATTTTTTTCGTGAATAAAATTAATTACTCATGGCTATGGCCACAATCACATTGATGATCATGACCATCAAATGATGTTAATTTTTCTACCATCTCATCACGGATTTTAAGCAAATCTCCAACTTGTTGTTTCATAGTTTCTGAATCCCAATTTCTTTGATGGAGAACCCTTACAATGTCAATGATTTCAAGGTCCACGTTTAACAGATTGTCCATTAGTTCTTCTTGTTCATTCATAATAGTTTACAAATACGCTCTGAAAAAAACTAATCTATTAAAAATGCAATATACAAAATCTATGCTTCCATAGGCTCTTTGAGTAGATTCTTTCGAACAAGAATTGGAATATTATAATACGCACCAAGGGCCATAGCATCAGATGCACGATAGTTCCTCAGTACAAGGTCCTTCTTTCCTGTAAAGTACAGATTTGCTCTTAATACTTCACCGCTCTCATAGATTTTTACTTTAACTAGGACCAATTCATTTTGCTCACAAATCTCTTCAATCATTTTGTAGATGGATGGTGCTGATTCGCCTTCGGTTTCACCAAAACTTGAGATATGTCTTGCAACTTCACCAGAAAATGCTCTCATGTGAAACTCTTTTCCATCATCAGCCCTAAGAACAACCATACCTTCAACTGCATAGGGATCGACAAATCCAACGTAATCTATCTTGACTGAGTCATAATCAGGCTCTTGTGCTTGATCAATATCCATCGTATTACGCATAAACTTCCGATTTAGTGCTTATAAAGATAGCAAAAATTTGAGATCAGTTTACAAGAATATTCAAGATGAACTATTTTTTAACGATCAAAGATGAGGCGTAACCCCAAATTATTTAAAATCCACAACTATGGGTAGCTTAATGTCAACAAACCCCGAACGGGCTGTATCATATGTTCTAAGTAAGTATGTCACAGAATACATGGACAAGGATGTACTGATCCTTAATCAAGAGACACTAACTAGAGAAGCAGCCAGAATGTTACGCCACTATGAAACAGATGACATTGTTGTTACAGATGAAAATAGCCTTCCAGTGGGCATTGTCACAGATGAAGACATTCTAAGTAAAGTTAGTGACGCTACAGTTTACGCCGAAACTACCACCCTAAAGGACATCATGAGCACTCCGCTTGTTACAATCAATGAAAAAGCAACATTGCAGGATGCTTTGCATAAAATGAGAGATAATAACATTAGAAAACTGCCAGTAATTTCAAAGAAAAATCTAGTCATAGGTATGATCTTTCAGACCAATATTGCAAATGCAATAAGAAATGCAACTGCTACTGCTCCACGACTCTTAAGCCCACCTGTAAAGGCAGTTCTCGGCAATCTTGGTTTTGTGTTACAGTTTGCAGGAGTATTATTACTTGTACCTGCTATTGTTGCTACAGTTTTAGAAGATCCAATTATTGCTACTGGAATTTATCTTACTACGGTTTTATTACTTGTTACAGGATTTTTTCTAAACTCTTATGGCGAAAAATCTAGTCTTAATTTACAACAAGCATCTATTCTGGTCTTCTCCAGTCTGTTTTTGTTATCTCTGTTTGGAACTGTACCATATCTGTATGTTTTTCCAAGTGAAGAAACCAGTGTTGAGGTATTTGGAAATGCGTTCTTTTCAAGTGCTGCAGGATTTACAACTGGAGGGATATCTCTATTTGATGAGCCCGAGAAACTTTCTCAGAGTTTCACCTTCTATCGTAGTTACACACAGCTTGTAGGAGGCATGAGTTTCATTTATTTGGTAATTACTGCCTTTTATCCAGAGTCAAAACTGCAATCCATGCGCGGTTTCATATCTGGAAGGACACTTCACATGAAGGAACTTTTTTTGACCATTACCGTCATCTTTGCAGTATACATTGTAATTGTTGCAACGTTATTGTATTTCTTAGGTGAATCAGAGAATATACTAGATGACTTTTCATTGGCTATGAGCACTCTAGCTACAGGAGGATTCATACCCACATCAACAATTCTTGACGGACTACTCTGGCAAGAACATGTAATTTTAATGGGAGCAATGATACTTGGTGCATTGCCATTTACATTTCATTATGCATTTGTCAGAAAAAAATTCCTTGCACCAAAGCTCGGAAAGGAGGTTTTGACATACTTTGCCATTTTAGGTAGTGCTACTATTTTGTTTATGGTAATCAGTGAACTAGAGCCCTTGGAGAGTGCATTTTATTCCATATCAGCTAGTACCACCGCAGGACTCCAACAAGAAAGTCTAGCAGGACTAAATGGAGGGGCTCATACTATTTTGATAATTTTGATGTTTATTGGAGGATGTGGGTTCTCAACTGCAGGGGGTTTGAAAATATTTAGATTATTCCATTTGAAAGATTGCAGATCTCTCTTTAGTAAAGTAAAAAGAGGTACGCTATCAAACCAAACAAAAAAAGAAGTTATATCAACTTTGATTATTATCATACTATTTCCAACAATCTCGGCCATTACAGGATTGCACCTTGCAGCATCAGAAAATGTCCCATATCAAGATGCGTTCTTTGAGGCAGCTGGAGTAATCACAACGGGAGGTTTGTCAGCTGGAGTAATTGACTTTGATACAGATCCTGCAACAAAAATTGTTCTGGGATTTTTGATGATATTTGGAAGACTGGAAATTATTGCCATTATCTACATCTTTGTTCCCAAACTTAGCTAGATAGAATTTAATTTCATAGAGAAAAGATCTAGAATATGAAAGAGGAATCAGAAAAGAGTGTAAATAGTGGAAAAAGACTGATAGTTTTGGGATTTATTACTATTGGAGTTCTGTTTTTACTTTATAGTAGATATCAAGATTCAGAACTGCTTACGCCTAGTGCAATTGATTCCATTCAGAGAATCGCGTATGGGTTTTACATAACACTTGTTGTCTCATTTGGCGCTATTGCTTTTGGCATGTATCGATATCACAAAGGAAAAGTTGAAAGCAAAGGAAAAGACCTATCAACAATTATTGCACTGACAACATGGAATTCAAAAGCACGTAAAATCTTTGTTGTAACATTTATTGGATATGGAATATTCTTTTCACTTGTATCAGGCACACTAGTATATCAGCCCGAAGTTAACTTTGCAATTCATTATGGTGCAACAATTCCATCAGGTTTTGTGGCACCATGTTGTGACGGTCCAGGGTACATGCCAAAAATAATTTTCTATTTGACAGAACATGTTGGTTTACAAATAATTCCAATTAATTTAGTATTGCAAATAATTGTATCATATCTTGTTGGATTAAATGCATCAATTGCCATTAATGCATATACAATTTCAAAGAAAGGGCGAGGAATGAGCACTATTGGTGCAGCTACAGGACTATTCATTGCATGCCCAACTTGTGCTGGAACATTTCTTTCAATATTCATTGGAACTGCTAGTGGAATTGCCCTATCAATTGCATTAGCTCAAATGCAGACACTATTCATCGCAATATCAATTCCAGTGTTGCTTGTTACACCATATGTAATGGCAAAAAAATTGCGAAATGCAGATGGCAGTTGCAAGATAGATCCTACGAAATGAATTTTTTGACTTCAGGAATCTTATGATTTCCTATATCATACCCATCTCGTCTTAGAAATTTTAGAGTAAGCTTGTAAATTATCTCATCATGATTTACTTGGTCTAATATCTGAGTCCACAAAACTTTTCCATTTTCTTCAATCTGTTGTTTAAAGTCAGGATTCATAGATTCGGCAATGTCTTTGCACTGATCAAAAGTTTTCCCATTCTTATAAGCACGAACACGTCTATCGCAACTATCCATATCCAAAGAGGGATAAGATTGTAAATAAACCTAGTTTGTAGGTGTTTCAAACAAATACCAGAAGAAAAGATGAGAAGTTATGGGCATACAGTCAGCATCAGAATATGTGAATTTTTTTATCAATCTTAACATGGGAAAAAGTGTAAATCTACTTAGTTTTGTAAACAATGAAAAATTAGTTCTTAAACAAAAACGTGAATACAAAAATTTAGAGAAAGATCCAATCAAAAAAGGAATAGCAATTTTAGAAGAATTAGTAAGAGAGATTAATGAGATAGGAGAAACAGCAGTACTAGAAAAATATCAAGAGTAATTTCTAGGAGAACCCCCAATGGATAAAAATTCAGAAATTATCAGGACAGAGATTATTAGAATCCTTAACGAAAACGGGAAAACACGTGGAACTGAACTAGCCAAAAGAGTACTAGAAAAAGTAGGCAATGAGAAAATGGTCTACAGAGAAATCAGCGCACTAGTTGAGGCAGGAGAGATAGAAAAGAGGGTTCACAGCAGATCCCATATAGAATATGAACTGATCAATCTGTATGAATCAGTAAACAACCAGCTCAAAAACCTCCACAAGGAAATCGAGATAATCTTTGAAGAAATTGTAAATTTTGATGTCACAAGTAGAGAAGAAAAATTCTCATTTCATGAACGACTAAGGTCTGTTATTCATCTCATCCACATTGTTCAGTCAGCAGATGGAATCATGAAATTATTGTCTTTTTATCCTACATTCAAAAAAGATAAAATGTTTTCACAAATTAATAGGAAGATTAACGATTGTTGGCAAGAAATAATGAATACCATTGCACATCAACGGGATCAAAATTTTCTAAATGAAGTTCTTGCAAATTTGAGAATTTCAGGATTTGGTTCCAAGAATGTAAACTAGATTTTTTTTAGTTTATCTACAACGATTTTGAAGATTTCATCATTATCAAGCAATATGTAAGGGAGGTTGTTTTCCTCACATGCCTGACCGCTCTCAGTATCACGTGTAACTAGGATCATATTATTTTCTTTGGCATAGTTAATCACAGAATAGTCGGTTCTGAGTTTATGGCCATCCATACGCATTTTTTTAACGCTATATGCATCATACCCTAACCCTCTGAGTTTTTCATCCCAACCATCATCCATTTCATCGATTAGGATTTTCACATCATTTTATGAATTGATTTCAATATTAAACAATGAAAAACGTGTGATTCGTTCGTAATTAATCATGACCAGTTATCTAGTCCTTTAGCATCTTTCTTCTGATCCCAACAGATGCTCCATCTACAGATGAATCTCCAGCTTGTGTGGTGTATCCAACATAATATTACAAACCAGACAGCTATAGAACAGTGGATCTGACTAGACTTTGGAAGTTAAGATGAGGGCCATTGTAAAACACAAGTTGCCACATGACAGTCACGATTTGAAATTAATTCACATGAAATCATGGCTGCTTCAGCCATGTTTATTTTACGGTATTTCAATAATAAATATAATGATCAATAAATCAAACAATTTTTTAACCTATTAAAATTTATATTTATAAGTTTTAAGGATTTAAGTTATTAACTGTAAATATAACTAATTGTATAGAAGATTTATGAAGGATCGAAACTTTCAGTTCTCTCTGATTTTGATTATTGCCGTAGCAATAACTTCTATAGTTACTTCACAAGCATTTGCACAACAGATTACAGATGGTCTGGATGCATACGTACAAGGTGAATCTGGCATTTACACGGGAAACCCAAATGAGTGTTGGTATGATGACGG
>Ga0224498_10000014_pt1 | contig 40463 bp, 50 predicted proteins | sample SF_Jul11_sed_USG_5_FD_167971 | JGI IMG/M metagenome (GOLD analysis project Ga0224498, IMG submission 167971) | Sediment microbial communities from San Francisco Bay, California, United States - SF_Jul11_sed_USGS_21 | ecosystem: Environmental > Aquatic > Marine > Sediment | place: USA...
TTACTAGTTGTTCCATTTCTTCTGGAAGTAAGCGATAAAGATCTGTCATGATATTTTTAGACCTCAAATCATATTATAATTTAATCAATTATTTTTGGAGATTAAACAAATTTCAAAAAGAAGTTAAAAGATAAGGGAAAAGAGAAGAATTACTCTTCTAAGGGTTCTGAATCAGTCGATTCTGTATCTACTGTAGATTCTATTTCAGGTGTTTCTACAGGAGTTTCAATCTCAGGGGTTTCAGTGATTGTTTCAACGGCAGGTGTTTCTATCGCGGGCTCTACTTTAGGCTCTGTCTTTTTGGTTGTCTTTTTGGTTGTCTTTTTGGTTGTCTTTTTCTCTGCCTCTTCAGGGTCTATAACACCTGCTTCACCTAGAGCAAAGATTACTTCCTCTTCAGGGTGATGAGGACTGTCCACCATTCTGGCAATTCGCTTCTTACCTGATTTCTTAAAGTATATTCTGTAGGTACTTGTATGTGCAACTACGTTTCCGCCAATTGGACGAGTTGGATCCCCAAAGAAGACATCAGGAGATGCCATAACTTGGTTGGTCGCAATTGCAGCACAGTTGTATGTTTCTGCAATTCTTGATAAGAGATGAACAAAGTGATTTAGTTTTTGTTGCCTGTTTGATAGTGTTCCTCTTCCAAGATATTCAGCACGGAATAATCCAACTGCAGAGTCTGCTACAATTAGTTTGATATTATTTTCTTCAATTATTGGACCAGCCTCTTCTAGTATCAATGTTTGGTGTGCACTGTTATATGCACGAGCAACTATGATACGGTCTAGAACTTTTTCTGGATCCATCTCATTAGCTTGAGCAATAGATACAATTCTTTCAGGTCTGAAAGTGTTTTCAGTGTCAATGTATAAGACATTTCCTTCAAGTCCACCTTCTTCCTTGCTTTTTTGAACCATTACTGACATTGTATGTGCAAATTGTGTTTTACCACAACCAAATTCTCCATAAACTTCTGTTAGGGCTTGAGTCTCAACACCACCATCAAATAGGGTATCAAGGCAGTTTGTACCAGTTGTAATTTTACCAATACTTTGTCGGTGTTTGTAAATTTCACTTGCACTGACAAAATCTTTGGCAATTAATCCCCCTTCAACCAAGTGTTGTCGGGCTTTGTTTACAATTTTTTCAGCAGTATCCTTTTCCATTCCAGTTATGTCTGCGATTTCCACGGGACCTCTTACGATGAGATCCATGACGTTGTGGACACCTGCATCGGATAATTTTCTTGTAGTTACAGGACCGACACCCTCTAAACTATCTAATCTTAAGTCTTCTACCATACTGTATAGTACGGTACCAGTACTTTATAAGAGTATTGTTTTAGTAAAAGAAGTATAGAATGATAAAATTTTAGCAAGAACTGACTATCGTCTCTTTCTTCTTTGTCCAGGTTTGTTTTGACCAGGGTACCTACCTAAGACAAATCGTTTTTTGAAGTTACTTTTATTCCTAAGACTAGAACTGGTACCAACGATTTTTCGCCCTTCAATCTTTGGGGTCTGTCCCCTTACTTTACCTGCTTTTGTGAGCGAACCGTGAGTTGCCATGATACTAAACACAAATAAGTGAATTTATGTATTTGTATGACTACCAATACTTTGCTTTAACAGTCTCAATTACTTTTTCATGTTCCGTACTTTTTCTGCGGGCATATCGTTCCATGGCACCAAGTGGAACGCCGCCAAGAGATCTTGCAATTGCGTTAAAGAAGTATCTTTGTGGACCTTTTGTACCAGTCTTAGTCATGAATTTTTGAATACCATACTTGAAGTTGTGTTGCCATGTCTTGTAAAGGACACCTAGTTGTGCAGGAGTCATCTCATTTCCAATGTTAAAGAAATCAGATTTTTCTAACAAGCCAATTGGAACAAATGTAAGTGCTGTAGCAGTAAACATTGAGTCAGGCTGTTCATGTTCTAATTCACTGAGTAAACGGATAGTCTCCCATGAATCTTCGGGGGTTTCGTCATTATCGAGACCCATAATGAGTGTAAATGCTGGAATCCAATAGTCTTGGTTCAAAGTCTTGACACCCTCTTTTACAACCCAATGCCATTCATCTGGAGAATATGGAGCAAGTTTTCTATCAGCATATTTACCAATTAATCTTAAACTTCCAGTTTCAAATCCAGCTTGAACACCAATCATATTATCAGGACCAGCTTTGATAATTTTGGATAGATTTGGAATCAATTTTTCATCAGCGATTGCTCCTGCTAATGTTCCATGTGTTGGATTTGTATGCTCAACACCAGTAGACATAATTGCAGTAAATAATTCTTCTAATGCTTCTCTGTTTGGTTCCATTCCTTTTGCAGTTCTTGGATCCATTCCATAAACGAAAATATCATCACTGTGAATCCATGCAGATTTAGAACCACCTTTCTTAATGTTAACCTCAATTTCTCTTTTAACTTTTTCTGGTGAATAGTATCTTAATGATCTTAACGTAACATCACAGAATTTGCATCCTCTACCACAGCCACGCATTACCTCCACCATTCCATGCATACTTGGTTCAACAATATCAGGGATTTCTTCTAGTTCTGGTCTGTCCCAGAAATTAACAAATCTTCCATGAAGTTTTTTTCCATTTCTTTCAAATTCTTTAATGTTAACTTTAAAGTCACTTCTCTTTCTAAAAGGATCCATATTTTCAAAATCACCATTAATCAAATAGTTAAAGAATCTTCCAGCATGTCCATCAATTTCAGGTGCTATTCCACCAAGCTCACCCTCCAAAATTGCATAGATTCCAAATTCTTCAATTTTTTCTGGATCATAATTATACTGCCAAGTTCCGGATGCACCAGAAATTACTTTAGCTTTACTTCCAGTTTTTGCTTTAGCGGCTTTAATCCTATGATGTAATTCAGTATTGTAATATTCATCATAAGAGATTTGTTTTCTACCATAGGTAAATGTCATGGTGACTGGGCCCATACCAAGAGGATCCATTTCATATGTTCCAACAACTTCTGTTTGAGGTCCAATGAATTGCTCAATATGATCAGGATGGGCAACTACAACATCTTGTCTGTTAAATCCATCTCGAAGCAATCCTGCTTCCAATTTTCTTAATCCATAAGGTGCATAGTTTGCTACACCATTTGTGTGGGGGATATAGTTACAAATAAAATCAAATAGAACCTTCGGGGTTACTTGTTTTCCCAGAATCTTGTACCAAAAGCTGTTTTTATCTCTATTAGGGTCAATAGCTGGAGCACATCCAAAAAATGTTGCCAGAGACAATCCACGATATGGCGACATTAAAGTTCGATCAGCAGTTAAAATGATCTTTGGAGTTCCCATATCCTTCACGGGAATAATTTTGTGATGGATTTTAAACCTTGCTAGTAAAGTTCAATAATTTTCCAAAATTCCAGCCTTATTTCTGTGAAAATAACCAAATTCCGTGTTTTTTGAAAGATGTTTTCCGTCAAATACGGTTCCATCTCGGCAAACAAGATCCTCTCCAACACAGCAACTACCACAAATTCCAACTCCACATTTCATCATACGCTCTAGACTGGCTTGAACAAAAATACCTCTAGAATGAGCAGACTGGACAGTTTTGTACATCATAATTTCAGGTCCACACGTATACACTCCACTATATTGTGTTTTGCTGACAAGTTTTTCAACCAAATCAGTTACAAAACCTTTTTCACCATAACTTCCATCATCAGTTGAAACAATTACTTTGTGAGGATTGTTTTCCAATAAACCATTTGCCAAGTCTTCAAAGAAGATTTCATCTTTTGTTTTTGCACCGATTAGAATGGTAACATCATCAGAAGGTTTTACAAAAGTAAGTAATCTCATCATAGGAACAAGGCCAGTTCCACCACCAACTAGCAAAAGTTTTCCTTCTTTGAGGTCAAACGAGTTTCCATACGGACCTCTAATTCCAAGTTGTTCTCCTACTTTAACATTGAATAAACCAGTCGAAGCAGGTCCATGTTTTCTTACGGTAAATGCAGCCTTTCCAGATTCTTTAGAAGTCATCACACTCATGGGAAGTTCATTGACTCCAGGAATCCAAACCATTGCAAATTGTCCAGGAAGAACATTTGACATTACTTCATCTGAGAAAACTAAAGTTCTAACAGTGGGAGTTTCATCAATTACTTTTTCGACTGTAACAATTGTTGGATGATTATAATTTCTTTGCAAGACCCACCATATCTTCTATTCTAGAATAATTTTTTTTCTTCATGTATTGAGTTATTCCATTGTTAATGTCATTAAAAACATCAAACCAATTATCGCCAACTGCGCTACCAAGTTGAATTGCACAAGATCCTGCCAAGAAAAATTCAACTGCATCTTCCCAGGTAGATATACCACCACATCCAATAATTGGGATATCATATTTTGAAGAAATCTCATAAACACATCTTAATGCTATTTGTTTAATGGGAGTACCAGATAATCCACCAAATTTGTTACTAAGAATTGGTCTTTGTGTTTCAACATCAATTGCCATTGCACGAACAGTATTGATTGCAGTGATCGCATCAATTCCAGAGTCAATTGCAGTGCCAACAGTATTTAGATAATGAGTAGTACCTAAACCAACTTTAGCAATTATTGGAACATCAGTTGTCTTTTTTACAGTAGTCACAATTTTTTTTACCAGTTCAGGATCATCACCTACTTCTAAACCAACTTTAGCAACATGGGGACAGGATAGGTTTAGTTCATATGCTGTGACTTTACATTTTTCAAATTGTTTTATCATAATTTCAAAATCTTCAGGAATCGAACCTACCAAACTCACTATTATTGGAACATCTTGGTTAGGTTCAATCATTTTGGCAAAATTTGTAGCGCCAGGGTTTGAGAGACCTACAGCATTAATCCAACCACCTCCTTTTACACTGAAGATAGTTGGGTTTGGGTAGCCTTCCCAGGGTTCTTTGCTGAGAGATTTAGTTACAACAGCGCCTGCTCCTGCACGATATAGTCGATTAAACACATCTAATGAAATTCCCAAAATTCCTGATGCTAGCATTACAGGTCTGTCTAATTGTATTTGACCTATGGAAGTTACAAGAGTAGGTTCCACTTTGATTAATCAACCTAGTTTCGAATATAATAGTTGATTCACGGTTCTGGTACCTTTTTTAAAGGTGATTTAGATTGAACTAGTCATGTATTCTGTGATTTTAACAGAATTGGGAATATCCGTTTTCAATGATGAAAAACTTGAAAAAACATTTCCTTTCTCTAATTCAGTTAAAGAGTATCTTTCAATAAAGAACAAGGAAGCAAAACTAAATGAGCTGATAAATTATCTAGTTTCAATTCAGAGAGGAGTTGCTGTTAGCGATGAATCATTACTTGCCATTCTGAAAAAAAATTCCATTGATTGTCAAATCATGGAAACCTCAGAGTTAGAGACCACACAGGCATCAAAACCACAAATAATAGTTGATTCAGGTTTTGCTAGCAATCCCCAAGACGCACTAGGAAAACTTAGAGAGTTTGCTCTAGGGTTATCATCTTCAAAAGTTACGGAGGTATCAGAAAGTCCAGATCTTCATATTATTCAGGCAATTAATTCCCTAGATGAAATTGATAAAATAGCAAATGCGTTAAGTTCAAGACTTAGAGAATGGTACGGATTGCATTTTCCAGAATTAGATAATATAATTGACAGTATCAACGGTTATGCACAGGTAGTAATTGCGGGTAAACGTGAATCATTAACTAAACAAGTTTTTGAGGATGCAGGTTTTCCAGAATCAAAAGTCGAAATGTTATCTTTAATTTCATCAAAAAGTAGAGGAGGGGATATCTCGGATGTCAATTTAGTCATAGTACAATCAATTGCAAAACAAATTTTAGACTTTCATGATTTACGTAAAAAACTTGAAGATCATATTGAATCTGAAATGCAAGAAATTGCACCAAATCTTTCAGCAATACTTGGTACTGCAGTGGGCGCGAGAATTTTAGGAAGGGCTGGAAGTCTTAATAGATTGGCATCTCTTCCTGCGAGTACAATACAAGTTTTGGGAGCTGAAAAAGCATTGTTTAGATCATTAAAGACAGGTTCTCAGCCACCAAAACATGGATTGTTATTCCAACATGCCATGGTTCATGCGGCTCCAAGATGGCAAAGAGGAAAAATCGCAAGAGCAGTAGCTGCAAAGGCGGTTATTGCTGCAAGAGTAGATGTCTATGGAGAGGGATTAAACAAGACTCTGCTTGAAAAACTCAACATTAGAGTTGATGAAATTGGTAAGAAATATGAAAATCCAACTGAAAAAGACATCAGAACACCTCAATCCTTTAGACGTGAGGGTGAAAACTTGGGAGATAGAAGAAGAGAAGGTGGAGATAGAAGAAGAGAAGGTGGAGATAGAAGAAGAGAAGGTGGAGATAGAAGAAGAGAAGGTGGAGATAGAAGAAGAGAAGGTGGAGATAGAAGAAGAGAAGGTGGAGATAATAAAGAAAGATCAGGTTCTAAAAATAAAAAGAGAAAGAAGTTTGGAAGAAGATAATCAATCATTTTTTTGGATTAAATCAGAAGGACAGAGAAAACTAGCGACTGAGAATTTGGTTCCGGGTAACCAAGTATACAAAGAAAAATTAATTATTAAAAAAGGAACAGAATACAGATTATGGGATCCATTTCGAAGCAAATTAGCAGCAGCAATAATGAATGAACTTGAGAATTTTCCTTTTGAAAATAAAACCAAAATTTTGTATTTAGGAGCATCAACTGGAACTACTGTCAGTCATATTTCAGACATTGTAGGTCCAAATGGAATAGTTTTTGGTGTCGAACATGCAAGTAGAGTTGCCAGAGATTTTTTAGACAGAGTAGCATCACATAGATCAAATATTATTCCAATTCTACAAGATGCAAGGAAACCCAAAGAATATTTTTCTGTTTTTGGGAAAGTTGATGTAGTATATGTAGACATAGCACAACCTGATCAAACAAAAATTGCAATAGAGAACTGTGAAATGTTTCTAAAAAAAGGAGGATACTTCTTTTTAGTTATCAAAACAAGAAGTATAGATGTTACAAAATCTCCAAGAAAAATTATTGAACAAGAAACAGAAAAACTAAAAACAAAATTTGATATATTACAGTCAATAGATTTACACCCATATGACAAAGATCATGCAATGGTAATTGCAAGGTATAAAAATTAATAATCTTCTACAATTTTCTGAACAGGTTTCCAACTTTTACGCACAAAACTAGGCATGACATGGTTTGTTTTATAATATTTAGTCACAAATTTCACAGTTACTGAATCGGAGGGATATCCGCTTCCCAAATTATGATTTTTTCTTAACTTTGCTATGGCTTTATCTCGTGTTACTTTAGCAAGAATTGATGCAGCAGATACTATAACAAATCTACTATCTGCATGATGATATGATTTGATTTTATTATTATTAGACAATAGTGAGATTTCTTTTCCAAATCTACTTGGATTAACATCACATGAATCAACATATGATGTGTCAGGATTTAATTTTGAAACGACTTTTGCCATATATTTTGCTTCCAGCCTGTTTAGACAATGTTTCTTAACACTTGCATCTATGGACTTTGGAGGAATCTTTGCAATGTAATAATTATCGGCAATTTCGATAATTTTTTTATAAAGATGTTCACGTAATTTTGGAGAAAGTTTTTTTGAATCTTTTACTCCCATAGCCGATAGTTTTCTTAAATTTTTTTTATCCAAAGAAAGACCAGCTATAACTAGTGGTCCCAATATAGAACCACGTCCAGCATCATCGATTCCACAAATTTGCACAAATTTTGTCGTAAAAAACAAGTATTAAACCGTTATACGTTTAGAAAAAATAGAAAAACAATTGGAATTTTCTGATGAATCGTTTGAAGAAATCATTGAAGGTAATACAAGATTATTAGTTCCAAAAAAATCAATAACAGAAAAAGTTCCACCAAAGAAACCAGCATTTTTCAATCCAAAGGCAAAATTGAATAGGGATTTTTCAGTAATTACATACGCAGTGATTCTAAAAAATTTTAAAGGCCCAAAAATTTTCTTGGAAGGATTGTCAGGAATTGGAGCAAGGGGATTACGAGTTGCAAACGAGTTAAAAGTGGAAAGTATGATAATCAATGACTTGAATCCAACAGCCCTAAAAATGGCAGAATATTCAGCCAATCTAAATAATCTAAATAATATTGAATTTTCTGAAAAAGAAGTTTGTAGATTTTTGAGTAATTATTCTAAAAAAGGAAAAAGAGGATCAATTGTCGATATAGATCCATTTGGCTCGTCTGCAGCATTTTTTGATTGTGGTATTAGAGCAACCATGCATGGTGGGATTTTATCCACAGCCTGCACAGATCTTCAGGTCCTAAATGGGCTCTTTCAAGGAGCATGTAAGAGAAAATATGGTGGAATTTCAGTAAGAGCTGAATATGGAAATGAAATTGCAATTAGATTGATTCTTGGTTGTCTTAGAACAGTGGCTGCAAGACTGGGGGTCAAAATAATTCCTTTGTTTGTGGAAAGTGATATGCACTACTATAGAACATACGTTAAAATTTTAAACAGACCAGACCAACATGACAACATAGGATATATTTTACACTGTAAAAATTGTGGACATAGAAAAATTACATTAAATCAAGAATATGATTGTGAACTATGTAAATTAAAAATTAGTGTTGCAGGACCTTTATGGATTGGAAAAATTTTTGATAAAGAATTTATTCAAAACATGTTATTAGAAGTTCCAAATTTCAAAGTAAATAAAATTTGTGAAAAAATCCTTCAAAAATGCCTTGCAGAATCTGAAATGCCAGGAACATATTTTACACTAGATGAGATTGCATCAAAAATGAAATCATCTCCTCCCAAATTAGAAAATGCAATATCAAATTTACAAAAAAATAATTTTGTAGCTAGTGTTACGTCATTTAGTTCAACAGGATTTAGGACAGACGCAAAAATAAATGAAATAATCAAATTATTTCAGATTAACCAATAAAACCAAGACAAACATAGTATAATTCACTACTTTGTTTTCTACTGGCTTTAGGTTTTGTAAGATTTATTCTAGCAAATTTTTTCTTTAAATAATCTTTGAATTCCATAGAGTATTCACCATCAAAAACTTTGAAAACGGCATTTCCTTTGTGTGCTAAAACCTTATCCATAATTTTGGCACAATCATAATTAAGAGAAATTTGCTTAGCATGATCAACTGACCAATTTCCGCTTACCTTTGGAGAAAGATCACAAATCACAGCATTAACTTTACGCTCAAAATATGACATAATCTCATCAATTACATGTTCATCTTCAATATTTTCCATAATAATATGAGCACCAGGAATCTCTTCAACATATGACAAATCAATGCCCATTACTTTACCTTGGTTTCCTGCCAATTTTACAGCCATCTGAGTCCAGCCACCAGGGGCACAACCAAGATCCAGAACATAAAATCCTGGACCAATTAGACGATAAGATTGATTCAATTCTTTGAGTTTGTATGCAGCTCTACTTCGAAAACCTTGTTCATGTGCTAACTTTCGATAGTGATCTTTACGAGCATCTAAAAGTTTCATTTGGACTTCGCAGGTTTCTTTATTTCATCTATCACCCAGTCTTCAATGAATTGACAGTTTCTAGGGCTAATTTCACCATCAAGTGAACATTTCTGTTCCACCGGACAAACCAAACAAGGAGCATTTTCAATTGATTGAGTGCTAATGGGAGTTTTCTTTAAAATTAATTTATACGTCCAACGGCCCTTCTCAAGAATTTTTTCTCTAGTAATGGTTCCCATTCTTTCCAGTTTTAATGCTAGACGAGAACCATCACGACTTGTAAGTTTAAGTTTTTTCCATAATTCACTTTGAAACATTCCATCTGATTCACGCTCTGCCAGGATATCATAAACTTTGTTTGTGAGTCTTTCCATGTCAACCTTCTCAATTTGGAAATTTTCAATTTCTTCAACAGAAAGTTGTTCTTCTAATTCTTCTTCTAACGTTTTTTCAGCTTCTTTTTTAGCTTCTTCCAATTCTTTTTTAGTTAATTTTTTTTCCTTTGCTGGTTTATCTTCTGTTTTCTTTGTTGTTTTCTTTGTTGTTTTCTTTGCTGGTTTATCTTCTGTTTTCTTTGTTGTTTTCTTTGCTGGTTTATCTTCTGTTTTCTTTGTTATTTTCTTTGCTGGTTTATCTTCTGTTTTCTTTGTTATTTTCTTTGCTGGTTTATCTTCTGTTTTCTTTGTTGTTTTCTTTGCTGGTTTATCTTCTGTTTTCTTTGTTGTTTTCTTTATAGAGACTGAATCTAAAATTTTGTTCTTCTTTTTTAATTCATCTAGTTCTGCCTTAATTTTTTCTGCTTCATCAATTAGAGTATCTTTTTTCTTTGTCATAAAATCATCTCATTTTTTATTTTCATTTTCTTGTTTATCATACACAAATCAATTCCTATGTAACAGTAAATGCCCCTCTTGTTGAAATATTCTTTAATTCTTTTGAAACCATCTCCACAACCACCTCATAAGAGCCTGGAGTCTCAATAACTTTAGAAAATTCATCGCCTATAGGAAGGATTTTGTTTCCATTCTCAAAGCATTGCTCAAAGAATCCACCTTGAGTAATTACATCATTTTTTGCTGAGGAATAAATTGTAACATAAAGATCTCCACAATTAAAGGACAAATTATCAATTTTGACCTGGATTTCTATAGGTTCTGAGATGGAATATTGTTTGGATATACCAATGATCTCAATTTGCTCATTATTAGAGGAAAATCCTTCAGAGTAAGACATTGGCCACATATTCAATTCTCTATCTGGTTTTTGTAAGATATCAGTCATTACTGCAGTACCAAAAGCTAATGAAAAAATTACCGGTAACACAAATACAATAAAAATTCGTTTAGTTGCCATTTTGTTTTAAGATTTGTGGTTCCCTTATATTTATTTAGCAAATTTTGAAAACTTCGGATCAATTTGACGAATGAGTTAAATCGTAGCCGACTAAGTATCGCTAGATGCGACTTAGAAAATTTAGAGTTAGAGCATACCGTTGCATTCATGATTCTGGAGAAATTACAGTTGGGGATTTAGCAGCATTTGTTGGAAGAAATGAAAGTGGAAAAACCACAATTCTTCAAGCATTGACCTTATTGAATAGAGATGAACAAATTTCAGAATTAGATCTTTGTGACGAAATGGATGAAGAACTCAAAGAGGAGATGAGATTGGCAGAAGGAGACTTTGACTTAAACCAACATGAAATTGAACTAATAAAAGAAAAATTTCCTAATCTGCCAGAAATGAAAAAAATTAAATTATTTAAAACAAATCAAAATCCAAAAGTTCAATATGAGTTTGAAGATATTGAACTTAGTGAAGATGAAAATAAAGGACTTAATTCATGGGAAAATTTCTCAAATCAAATTCTTGGATTTTTAGATACTATTCCAAACCACCTTAGAATACAGATTGACACCAATTTCTTTGAGGGGAAAGGTCCAAAGAATCAAGAAACATTTGATAGTGGAATGGCAGAATTTAGTAATCAATTTCACGTCATTGCTATTCAAGAACCCAAAGTCATTGAAGAATGGGAAAAAATCTATGAAAGTCCAGAAAACCAATTTTCGAATCTTCTGAGCGGTGAAAGTGAAAAAACAGCCTTGCAGAATTTTATTTCATCTGAATTACATCCCAGATTTGTTTACTTTTCAGATTATAAAAAAATCTATGGCAATATCAATCTCAACGAGTATCTAAGAGAAGAGAAAGGAGAAAGGACAAATTCAATTGAATATATTGAAGAATTTGACAAGGCAGAGACAGTAAGAAATCTCTTTTATCTAGCTGAACTAGATATGAAAGAATTAGATAAAGTAAAAGAGAGCCCCTCAAAATGTATCAAACTTCTTAATGCGGCGAGTAATAGATTGACAAGTAAATTGAATCCAGCTTGGAAGGGGGATCCTATCCATGTGGACCTAAGATACAATCCAGGAAATATTATGAGTGTGGTAATTTCAGATGTTCACAAAGATGGAACGATTACAAACACAGGGTTGTTAAACAGAAGAGCAGAGGGATTTAAGTGGACATTTTCTTTTATTGTAAACTTTGCAGCTGAAACACAAAGAGCCGAATTAAAAGAAGCAATATTACTTTTAGACGAGCCTGCAAGAAATCTTCATCCAACACAGCAGATGGGAATTTCAGATTTATTGAAAAATTTAGCCGGATCTAACCAAGTTTTGTATGCCACACATTCACCATTTATGATCTTTGATTATACTCCAGGCAATTTACTTGTTGTAGAGTTAGACAAAAGAAAACACCTTAGTAGGATCTTTTATGATTATTGGAATGCCGATGATAAGACATTAACACCTATTTTATACGGATTATCTAGGGGTCAAGTTGAATCTATTGTAGACAGAGAAATTGGGACAAACTCCAGACCAGTGATCATCGTAGAAACGATGTCTGATGCAATGTATCTAAATGCTTTTGATAAGTTTTTACAGGATCCAAATATCTCAATGAACCCACTCAATGTTATTGCAGCCTATAACAAAAATTCAGTTTTACCTTTGGCGATATTTTACAGAAATCACGGTTACAAAACATTTGTTCTATTAGATAATACCGAAGAATCCAAGCAAATTTCTTCCCAATTAGTCTCAAATGAATTCTCATCAATTCAGACCATCTTCTTTGAGAGGGAAGGAAAGAAGCTAGAATCAATTGAAGATTATATTGTACTTGAGGATTATCTGCATGCAGTAAATCAGACTTATGAAATAAAGTTAAGACATGAGGGATATTCAAATCTCACGCCACAGGATTTGACTTCCAAAGACAGTAACGGAATCCTAGAAAAATTGAGAAAGATATGGGAAGAACATAGAGAAGACGATTGGGGAAAGTTTGACAATGAAGAGATTACCAGATACATTTGTGAAAAAATCACACTAGAAGAGGCTAGGTTCCTTTCAGACAAAACAAAGGACCAATTCAGATCATTGTATAGACTAATCGCTGAAAGAATCAGACAGTATCAAAATGTAGTAACAAAACCGGACTTGGACAAGTTTCAAAAGGCCAAGGCTTAAGAAGTTTTCTCATGAAAAATACTAAAATAAAAAATAGAAAAATAGGAAAAAGTCTTTAAGGTTTAAGTGAGAGATGAGCAATCTGAATTACATGAATGGATCCTTGTCGAGAGGAATTTTTCTTTCAATTGCACTATTACTGTCATTAGTACTAATTGAATTTCCATCAAATGCATATGCAGAAGAGATCAACGTCAAAAGTTTTGCGTTAGAAGAAACAACAATTATTGAATTGACAAATGATTCAAATGAAGAGATCAATACTTTTAGAATTTGGGTTGGAAGTGATTTTAGTTTTAAATCTTTTAAAACAGAAAAAGGATGGATTGGAGAGAAAACACCACAAGGAGTCATAATTTTTACATCATCCGAAACGATCAAATCAGGCGAGTCCGTAAAATTTGGCGTTAAAACCGATAAAGCAAATGCTGGAATCAATTGGAAGGCATTAGACAAAGGAGATAAACAAATGGCTATCGGAAAAGTGTTACCTGAAGAATTACCTAATACTGTTCAAAATAGGGATTCAAGCACATCTATGAATTCGAGCATATCTGCAGAATCAACCTTCAGAATAATACCAGAAAAACCAAACGCTGATTCATCAATTAGAGTCACAGGAGATAATTTTGGAGCATCACAAGAATTCGATTTTTATATTAATTCAGAAAAAATTGGAAGTTTTGAAACTGATAATGACGGTCACTTTATGACTACGATGAAAATTCCTGAGGATCAAAAGGCTGATAGAGTAGATTTCAAAGTAAAAGATAAAGATGGAGAAGTAAAAAAGATCAGTCTCAGAGTAGGAGAGACTGAAAACAGAATTCCGGTATCACAAAATATTGAACTAACTATTAAAGGAATTCCAAGTGTAATGCATAGAGGAGATCTTTTAGAGATTTTTGGAACTGCAGATCCGGGTAGCGCAGTAACGGCAGAAGTTACCAATCCAGAGGGAGAAATTATCAATTCAAGAACAGCTGAAGTAGATAGTAAAGGAAACTGGGAACTAGAAGAGCCAATATTAGTACCACTAGACACATCATTTGGAAACTATAGTGCAACTATTACAGATGGAAGGCAAAGTGAAGTTAAACAATGGAGTATTGAATCTGATAAAACAATAGTCATAGCTCCAAGTAATTTGAAATATGAACCAGGTGAAACTATGAAATTTGAGGGAACAGCCTTACCAAACAAACCTATTGAAATGATAATAGAAGATCCACTTGGAAAAGAGATTATTTCAGACATTATTCAAGTTGATGATTCTGGAGTGATAGAGTTTGAATTTCCAACTACTCAAAATACAGCAAAAGGAACATACACATTAATTGCAACACAGGGAAATGATAAAGAGTTTATTTTTGCAGGAATTGGACAATTACCCACAATTCCAGTTAACTTAGAATTTGACAAGTTGAATTACAAAGCAAGTGAAACAGCCATAATTTCATTTACAGGAAAAGCATCAGATATCATAAGTTTGTTAATTATTGATCCTTCTGATAAACCAAAAGAAGATGCAATATCCATAACATTACAGGAAGATGCCAGAGCAACACATTCTCTTGATCTAAAGGGATATTCATCAGGGATATATACAGCAGTAATTAGTAAAGGAAGTGCTCAAAGTTCGGAGATCTTCACAGTGGGTCTACAGACAGGCTCAGGGGAAATTCACATCAATACTACAAAAGAAAAGTATCAATCCGGAGATTCTATTTTAATTTTAGGTGATACTGGGTCTAATGTACTTTTAACCATAACTATGACAGATTCGAACGGAAATGAAATCAAAACTAAAGAAACATTTTCAGATAAAAATGGAAAAATTTCAGAGAGTTCATTTAGAATTCCTTCAGATGCCAACCCAGGAAAATGGATAATTAATGCAAAAAGTGGTTCAAACTTTGACAATATTGAATTTGATGTACTTGCAATAGTGCAGGAAGGAATGATAGTATCAACTTCAGAAAGTCCAAAATTAGATGGAATTAATGATTTTATTAATATACATGTTTTTGGAGCAAAACATACGGTAATTATTGAGATAATATCAGAAGATAAAGAACTAATTGAAGAATTAGAATTCCCAGCAACAAGTGCAGGAGAGATTAACCAACCATGGAAGATTCCAAAAGACTTGGAACCTGGAACTTATACAATTAAGGTTGCCGATGCATATAATTCTGCTGAAACAATATTTGAGCTTCAATAGTATCAAACAATTTTATTTCACTAAATAATTAAGTTCATCATGAATCTAAAAGACAAGATAGCAGAATATCCAAATTTTCCCAAAAAAGGTATTTTATTTAGAGATTTTAGTCCAATTTTGAAGGATCCATCAGCATTATCTTTTGTAGCAGATGAATTTTCAAAATATTTTCATCCAAAAAATATAGATTTGTTTGCAGGAGTTGAATCAAGAGGATTTATTCTTGCTAGTGTCTTAGCATCAAGATACAGCAAGGGAATGATAATGATTAGAAAAGCTGGAAAATTACCTGGAAAAACTACAAAATTCTCATACACAATTGAATATGGTAAAGACACAATAGAAATTCAAAAAGACATTATCAAAGAGAAACAAAGAATTCTCATTTGTGATGATTTACTTGCCACCGGAGGAACAGCAAAAGCCTCTGCAAAATTAATTGAAAAAGTAGGTGGAATAATTTCAGGTTTCGCATTCCTTATAGAATTAACAGAACTAAATGGAATAAAAGGAATAAGCAAGTATGATTGTAAATCACTGGTGAAATATTGATGGAAAAAGATGTAGAAGTTGGGATTTTTGGAGGAACAGGAATTTATGATTCAGGTTTAGTTCAAAACGCTCAAGAAATTGAAATTGATACGCCTTATGGTAAAACTTCAGACACAATAACAGTTGGAATATTTAAAGGAAGAAAAATTGCATTTCTTCCTAGACATGGAAAAAAACATACCATTCCTCCACATATGATAAATTTCAAAGCAAACATTTGGGCATTTAAAGAATTAGGAGTCACAAGAATAATAGCACCTTCTGCCGTTGGAAGTCTAAAAGAAGAATTAGAGCCAGGACACTTTGTATTGCCCTCACAATTTTTAGATTTTACAAAATCAAGAAATGGATCATTTTCAGAAGAAGGACGAGTTGTTCATATTTCAGTAGCTGATCCTTTTTGTCCAGAATTACAATCATCAATTCTTCAAATAACAAACGATCAAGATTTGAAAATTCATAAAGATTGTACCTATGTCTGCATTGAAGGTCCACGATTTTCAACTAAAGCAGAATCAAAATTCTACAGATCAACGGGTGCAGACATTATTGGTATGACGCTTGTTCCAGAATGTCAACTAGCTAGAGAAGCACAGATGTGCTATGCATCAATCTCAACAGTTACGGATTATGATGTTTGGGCTGAAAAACCTGTCACGGCTAAAGAAGTTTTAGAGACGCTTTCAAAAAATGTAGAGAAGACAAAAATAGTATTGACTGAATTGATTGATAAAATTCCCAATACTAGAAGGTGTAGTTGTGCAAAAGCATTAGAAGAAGCAGAGTTTTAGATAAACTTTACAGTGATTTTATCTAACTTTTCTCATTATGTATTATTTTTCTTTTAGATGTGGTTTTATTTTAAATTTGATTATATCCATTATTACTTTGATTCGTCTTTCCAATAATATTCAAAAATGCTATTTCCAGTACTGATATTCTCCATTTAACTAAAATACAAAATTGAAAAATAAAACAATAATGGTAATAGAAGAAAGTGCTAATCTTCCAGCAAAGGAAATAATGAATCCAAATGTAGTATCAGTAGGACCTAATGAAACATTGAGAGAGATTTCTGAATTGATGAATAAACAGAAGATTGGTTCAGTTGTTGTAATAGATAATGACAAAGCAGTAGGGATTATTACTGAAAGGGATTTTGCAACCAAAATTATGATAAAACCCTATTTCCCAGACACCAAGGTCTCAGATGTAATGTCATCTCCGGTAATCTATGTTTCTCCAAATCAGTCTGTATCTGATATCATTGACATTATGGCCAATAGAGAAATACGTAAAGTTCCTGTTATTGATAATGGAAAGATCGTAGGCATAGTAAGCGGAACAGAATTTCTACGTCTTTTTGTTCAAACCACTGATGCCGACATAAAAAAGATCTACCAACAATATGTAAAAAGAATATTTTCAAATTGGTTTGAGGATTAACTGAGTCAATCTAAGATGATTTAATCATCTACATCTACAATAGATAGTGACTTTATCGCCTCGGTCTTTAAGTAATTCAGAAAAAAACATAGAACAGATGCAAATTCAGAGTACTCAAGACAAGATTACTAGATTCCTTGAGAGAAAGTTTAGGACATCTCGCAGTTTATCTACAAGAAGAGCTTACAACTCGGCATTAAAAAAATTCATGAAATTCCTAGATGTAAAGTATAATCTTGACATAGAATCCCTGTTAAGGCAAATAGAAACAAAACAGACCGACTCAATTGAAGTGCTTGATAGTTTTTACTCATTTTTGGCAGAATACAAACGGGAAAGTTCAGAGAAAATAGGATACAGCAACCAAACAATTTGCGACTATATCTCGGTAGCAAAGGAGTTTCTAAATGGCGAGGGCTGCAAGATATACAGCGAGGACATAAAGCAGCGATTCAAGCTTCCCCGTAGAATCTATGTCTATGAGAAAGGACTAACAAAAGAAACCATAAACAGGATAATAAGACTGGCAAATCCCAAGCTTGCAGCAGTTGTTCTGATTGCCTGTTCCAGCGGAATGAGAATTGGTGAAATAGTACAGCTTCGATTCTCGGATGTTGATTTTACATTAGATCCTGTCACAATAACTGTTAGGGCAGAGACTACGAAGACCAGAGAGACTAGAATTACCCACATTTCATCTGAGGCTGCCAGTGCTTTGAAGGATTATCTTTCAAGAAAGAAAAGTTCTACAAAAAATGAAGAGTATCTGTTTTTACTACAACATGAAGACAGATTAAGGCATCTCAGGGAGAGACTGGCAAAAAATGAGTATAACAATAGTGGTTTTCCAAAAACAGATAAGAAAAATATCAGAATTTTAGAATCTAATCTCAAAAATATAACCAGAGAGGAGAGATACGCCAAAAGCGTACTATCTACAAATCACAATCTAGAAAAGCAGCTATCCAATCTGATCAAGAACATTCCAGAACTTGATGCAAAAAACGAGAATGGAAGAAACTCTATTCACTTTCATGCGTTTCGCGCGTGGTTTAAGACCCAGGTAACTGATGCACACCAGTCAGATTTTGCAGAAGCCCTGATGGGTCACAAGAGTCTAAAATTGCTCTATTATAGACAAAATGACAGAGTACGAGCTAAAACATACCATGATGTTGAATACGCAGTTACAATATCAGATACCGAAAAGATTAACAGAGGTTATTCAGATATGCAAAAGGACAATTCAGAGTTGAGGGGAATTGTAGATTCCCTATCAAGACAATTAAGAAGCCTTGAGCAAAGAATTGAGATAACATCCTAGCGGGATTATCATGACAGAAACAAATCAAGATCTGTTTACGCTTCAAATGCTAGGCAATGATGCAGAGCGCAGGATTTTCCTGGAGTTGCAAAAAAATGAGATGTCAGGTTATGATTTAGTTGATAAAACAAAACTCCCTCAAACAACAGTTTACAGAAAGCTAAAGCATCTTCAAAAGACAGATTTGGTTTTGCCGGTTAGAGTAAAAAGAATGTCTCATGAAGTCTTCTGTGATGTCTTGCACTCAAGGATACAAATTGATGTTAGAAACGGAGAGGTAGAGATTACCTACACACCAAAATAAAAAAGAAAAAGAATCCCCATTTTAAACAGGAAAACATGCTGTGTTGTCATAATGCTTTTCTGCTAAGATCATAAAATAATAGATGTGAGAAAAGATCTAATCACAATAACCGGTGTTGGGGTTCCAGTACTAATTATCATGATTGCAATTGGAGGTGGAGGACATTCGCCATCAATTGATTTTGAAGAGGATACTCCCATAATTGAAGAACCAAAACAAACTGAGTCTACTTACCAAGTAACGCCTAAACCCACACCACCTCAAGATATTATTTCCTCATCACCTCAACTGTCTATTCAATCGTCATATTCATTGCAGGATTGTTCAGGAATTGCACGATGTATCATTGGAAAAGTAACCCAAGTCATTGATGGTGATACAATAAAGGCGGATTCCCAGTCAATAAGATTTGCACTGGCATCAGCTCCTGAACTTGATGAATCTGGAGGGATTGAATCCAAGGAACTGATTGAAACTCTTTGCCCTATTGGTTCAACTGTCTTAGTTGATGAAGATGATGGCCAAACTCAGGGTAGTCATGGCAGAATTTTGGCTGTAATTTACTGCAATGATGTGAATCTCAATGAAGAGTTGTTAGATTCAGGTCTAGGATATTTAGCTTCTGAATTTTGCGATGATTCTGAATTTGTCTCAACTAAATGGGCAAAAAAACATGGATGTCAATACTCTGAACCACAAAGGATAGAAGTAGATTCTAATTGTGATCCTTCATACCCTGACTTTTGTATTTCTTCACCTCCTCCAGATTTGGATTGCAAAGATATTCCACAAAAAAGATTCACAGTATTGCAACCCGATCCTCATAGATTTGATGGAGATAAAGACGGGATAGGGTGTGAAAGTTAGAGGTCTTTTTGTTTTGGTAACTGTGTTTGATTGTCAAGTTCTGCATCAGGCAATTCATGAATTACAATTCCACAATAGTCGTTTTGTAATGCGGGAGCTTCACCCATACACGAATCTCATCATGTGATAATCACCTCACTGAAAATTCTAATCAATATTCTTAGAGATTTGTTATATCAACTAAGAAAAGTATTTAGAAAAAAGAAAAACTAGTTTACTGTTGAATCATAAATTGGGCCATCATCAATTGGGGTTGATTTTTTGTTGTGTGGCACGCCAACTGTGACTTCACCTGAACACATTCCGCCATTTCCATCGTCAGCTGTAAATCCAATGTGGTATACTCTGCCATTCTCATTTCCTGATCTTTCGGCTCTTACTTGTGCAGTGTCAGTTCCTATTCCCGCACCATCAGGCGATGTTTTTCCTGAGCCTTTTCCGCTGACTGCTTCGTCTTGGAATATTGAATCTATTGTAATGGCAATGTCATCTCCGTCAGAGTCTGTTACTCCTAAAATGGAAACATCTACCATCTTGTGATTTGGTGGCCATAGCCTTTCAACACTTGGAGAAGATTCTGAACATATAGGTGATGTAATGTTACACTCGATAGGCTGATTTCCATTAATTGGATTGCCAGTTATTGTACCTGGGTTTCCAGAGGGACAGTTGTCAATGGTTCCATCGTTGTTGATGAAGCCGCCTTCGTTGTCGATGAAGCTATTGTTGTTTATGAAGCCATTGTTGTTTATGGTGCCGCCGTCGATGAAGGTAGAGATGTTGCCGTTATCTATGGTGCCACCTTCGTTGTTGTTTATGGTGCCGGAGTTATCGATGGTGCCGTTGTTGTTGATGGTGCCGCCGTCGTTGGTGATTTCGCCGGAGTTGTTGATGGTGCCGCCTTCGTTGTTGTCAATAATGCCTTCTGCACCGAAACCGTTGTTGTTACTGATAATAGTGCCGGAGTTGTTGATGGTACCGGAGTTGTTGATGACGCCGCCGTTGTTGTTGATGGTGCCTTCGTTGGTAATATCGCCGCCTTCGTTGTTATTGATGAAACCATTGCTGTTGAGGAGGCCATGGTTGGTAATATCGCCTTTGTTGTTTATGGTACCGCCGAAGTCGTCGGTGCCGCTGTTGTCGATGGTGCCATTGTTATAGATGGTACCGCCGATGTTGTTGTTAATGGTGCCGTCAATGTTGTTGTTGGTAATAGTGCCATTCAAGTCGTTGTTTATGGTGCCGTTGTTTTCGATAGTGCCGTCATTATTGATGGTGCCTCTGAAGATGGGATTGGTACAGAAATTCCCGGTGGGGATATCACAGAAGTTGTTGATGGTGCCGTCTTCTTTGTTGTTGATGGTGCCGGAGTTGGTGTTGTTAATAATGCTGATATTGTTGTTGATGGTGCCGGAGTTGTTGATGGTGCCGGAGTTGTTGATGTGGGTATCGTCAAAATTATCTATGGTGCCACTGTTATCGATGGAGCCAAAGTTGTTGATGGTACTAGCGACGTTGTCGATGGTGCCATTGTTTTCGATGTGGCCGTCGTTGTCGATGGTGCCTAACCTGTTGATGATGGTGCCGGAGTTGTTGATGGTGCCGGAGTTGTTGAGGACAAATTCGATGAAGATGGTGCCATTGTTTTCGATGTGGCCGTCGTTGATGATGGTGGCGCCGAAGGTATCTATGAGGCCGTTGTTGATGATGGTGCCGGAGTTAGTTATGAGGCTTTGACTGAAGATGTCGCCTTCGTTGTTGATGGTGCCGGAGTTGTTAATGAGACCGTCGGGGTTGCTACCTATGGAGCCACCTTCGTTGTTGTTTATGGTGCCGGCGTTGTTGATGGTGCCGGCGTTGATGAAGATGGAACCGGAGTTGTTAATGGTACCGTCTTCGTTGTTGTTAATGGTACCGTCGTTGTTGATGACGGTGCCGGAATTGTTAATGAGACCGTTGTTGACAATCTCGCCTTCGTTGTCAATGGTGATCCCAGAATCAACTGTCAGTGTAACACCAGGATTGACAGTCCATGTCTCACCATTTGCAATTATTTCATCAGTAGTTATTGTAGTATCTGTGGTAAATGTCATTGATGCTGCATGAGCTTGCTGATCAAAACTTGAAAAGCCAAGAACAGCAGTTATTACAATTATTAAAGTCAGTATAATTTTATTTTTCAATATATGCCAGTATGATATGAGACATTTAAGACAAATAGCACATTATCATAGTTGACACCCCTAAATACGAAAAAGAGTGGATAGTTAGAGGAGTCTCATTTTCAATACACAATATCTTGTTGTCTATTTTGACATTTGAAATTAACTATGGGTATAGAAGATCTTTTTAAGTCCAACAATTACAATTGTAGGAGCTACAAAGTACATTCCTATATTGAGTAAAATCAGACTAACTCGATATATCAAAACTTCTTGATCAGAGGACATGTCCACATAATTTAGAATTGAAAGACTAGAAATCATTGGAGTATTAGAAGGGTTGATTAAATGTGAACTGTAGAACAATTATTTTTTGACAAGAAATTATCCTTATCCACCTCCACATCTAAAATCAGATACATTAGAATATTCAAGACAATTAAAAAGTAACGACAAGTCTGAAGTTCTTTCTAAAGCATTAACTGATAAAAACACATGCAGTTGTTTTAGAAAATATATAGACAAATCTCCAAATGTCACAAGAAACCATGAATTGAATTAAACGTTATTCTAGTGAATGTCTTTGAAAAAATTCCCATATTTGATCATTTGAAATATCATAGGTGACATCACCCACTATTGAATTATACCTATCATAGAGTGCACCTGTCTTGAAAGGATCTATCCCGCTTGGCCAAGTATGTCCAGCATTGTTACTTGTACATAACATGACTTCAGAATTATCAGCACAATTATCAAAAGTTGTACATGTAACATCTCCCTTTTCGTAAGTTATTTGAGATTCTGTAGAACAACTGTTCCTTTTTATCCAATCATTAGTTATAGTATTAATTGATGTACATGCATATTTGCCAACATCTGGGCCAAGACCTAAAAATTCTTGATAGCATCCTCCACATTGACCACCTTCATACAATGCACAGGGATCTTTTTTACCATGAATAATCATGGTCGGAATAGGATTTGATGGATTACATGAGTAATCGATTCCTACAGGTGCGCCAACAGGTGCGATTGCTGCTATCTTGTTTGGCATGTCACATCCCAGTCTATGAGACATTTGTCCCCCCATTGAGAGGCCAGTAGCATAAACTCGTTTCTCATCTATATTGAATTTATTTTTTAGTTCATCAATCATTTTTGAAAAAAACTTTACATCATCTTTTTTGGCTGTATTTTTATCAGCATGTCCACCAACCTCACTATTCCAACCAAATAATTCTTTTCCCAAAAATATTATACCAGTACCATACGGATAAACAACAATGTATCCGTGTTTATCAGAATGTACATCCATATTGCTACCACTACGCTGTGATTCTCCGTTACCTCCTCCTCCATGTATACTGAACACAACTGGTGTAGATTTAATAGCGTCATAAGAAGATGGAACATGGACAAGATATTTTCTTTCCAATTCCTCACTAGTCAGAGAAAACTCATAATCACCAGGACCAAGAGTCCAATTTGGATTTAATTTATTTATAACAACGTTAGGTGATTTTACAATTTCTTCTTTGTATAGATAAGTAATACCAGTTAGAAAATCTGAATCACTTATTTGATTAGATACCCAGAATCCTGCATTATTTTTAATCCATTCAGGGACAATTACTTGCCTATCACTTAGATCATCAGAATCTGAAGAGTCAACTATACTAAGTTCAGCAGCCACTATGATGCCGTTTTTAATCATCCACTCCATGGCGTTGACAAAAGTAACATCATCAATTAGATCTTCGGACCAAAATCCTGCAGTTTCTTTTATCCATGAAGGAATCAAATCTTCTGCTGCTGAAACATTTACTGAAAATGCTAAACCAATATCTATCAGAAATATAAGACTAATTATGGCACATACATTATTCACTAACTTCTTTAGACTTGAATGAACTTAAAATTGTCTATAATTTAGAATCTCTTTTTTGCTTCTTTTAGAACTTTGTTTACTTCAAGAACAATCTCTGCAAGATGAGTCTTCTCATGTGTACACTTGATTAGCCTGTCAATGAATGCAAGTTTCATCTCATCATTTGTTTCATTTTTTATTTTGGACTCTAATTGTCTGATAATTCTGTTCAGTCTGCGCCCGTCTTTGTCCAAATCTGTCCAGTTTTGATTCATTTTTGTCACTTTTTTGTTCCTAATTGTACCTGAATATTAGAATTTTCTTGATCAGAGAATAATTTGATTTGTTTAAAGTCACAGTTTAGAGGAATCATTCCATTGAATAAAAGGCCAAGTTTTGGATGCAGAACAAGAGAGACTAGGACCATTATGCCCAATGTATTACGAGTGGGACTTTTACAATTCTTCTAGTACATAATACAAACCAGAATATTTCCAGTATGGGATCATGACGAGAATATGTAGTGAGTTTAATGGTTATGACTCATAATTTTAGATAGGATTATGAAACTTCACGTTAAACAACTATTATTTTGTACATTGCAATGTATTCTATTCATGTTATATATCACAAAAATTGTAGGTACACAATGAATACAAAATTCCTAGCAGGAACTTTCATAGCTGCTACATTGATGATATCCCTTTTGCCAATAACTTCTTTTGCTGAAGAACCAAAAGAAGATGTAACAATTAGGTATGGCCAAATCAAGGTGGACTATAATAGCTCCAATGGACCCCAAATAGAGTGTACCGAGTACAGATCTGATACTATATGCAGACTCTTATTTACTGTGACAAACATCGCTGATGACGAAGTCAAGATTACACAGATTGCATTACCTGAGTATATCTGCGATGACCCAAACACCAGAATGATAGAAACATGTGAGTATGACAGAAATGTATCGTTTGCTCCAGGACAAAACAAAACCGTTACACAATATCTCCTTGATGATGATAACATTCCTTTGGATGTTCCTCCTGATCTTGAGGGTCTTGTGGTAAGTGTTGAATTTGAGGTGACTGGCGAAGACGGGGGAAATGATCAAACTCCAACAAATACAATCACATCTACAGTACAAATTGTAAGATCTGATGTTCCATAAGCTGAAGCAGACATGTGAGCCAACTAGTTTAGAAACTAGTAATTTTTTTATTGAATTAGAGAATTCTATGGAGTGATTCTCTTTTTTTCTTAGATTTTTGATGATCCTATACAAGATTAATCTAAACACTTCTCAATAGATTATCCACGATAATTTACTTTATGCAATACTTCTTTGTATCATTTGAGCCATTTGAAATATTCGAGGAATTTAATGGAGTTCCAGGGACATACATCAAGTCATTTCTAATTTCAGATAAAATCAATCTCAATGGCTGTCAAAAATATTGAATTACTTTTTACTTCTAGGCTTGTATCTAACTGAAGACTGGCAACAAGGACATCTTACAGCTGGAATCCTCATGAATCTCTTGCACTGTCTGCAGAATACTCGGTTATCGGAATAGTATTTTTCATTAAATGGAATCTTTACTGTAAAATCTAAACAAATTCCTTTGCAGAAACCAGACATTACCAGATTTTTCTGCATTTTCTAATTGTAATGTATTCATAGTACATGTAAAATCTAAATTTGTATTAGATAAATACTGACACTAGCATATTATCTTGTTATTTGTTTACACCAATCTTTGTTTATTTAATAGATATTTCTGTTCTTCTCTTCTTACCAAAAGTACTACAAAAATTATTTGTATGATGGTAGAAATAATGACACCTACTGGATATGACAGGTTATAGGTAAAAATTTCGGCAGTAGCTAAACTTGTGAACGAGAGAGCATATCCTACTATCAAACATAATATAGTCAGGCGGGTACTAATTTGGAATTCCTTTGTCCTAGAAATAATCAGCGGTAGAACAAAATGTACAATAAACAACAATGCCGCTAGACCAAATATGATTTCTTTATGCAATTGAAGATATTCTACAAACTCAATTGGAAGCCTTTCTAGTATTGCTGATGGACGATCTTGTATTGAAGGAATTACGATATTACTTAGAACAATACTTGCAATTAGAATTATTACTCCAATTAAAATAGGAATAGAAATACGCCCACGTCCATTGTACCTGATATTCTTTAATGATAATGGGATGGCAATTGCCAGGATAAATGGAAATATCGGTACGAATGTGTCTACCTTGATTCCTTCGACTTGCACGTTTGGCAACACAGCATTGACTAGAGGTATCGAGATGAATGGTAGTCCAGACAAAAATATTTCAAACCATGCTACGGAAGTATACCTTGTCAAAATTTTTCCGACTACTAGCATGACAACTAAACTGGCTATGCTAAAACCAAGGTTTTCGTAAAAGTCAGGCGCGTTTTTATACGCTTGAACAATATCTTCATCGGTCAGGTGTTTGGTTTTGTCTCGTTTGAACGAAGTAGTGTATGACTCTAGTAATTCAAGCTTTGAGTCTATTTCCTCAGAATCTGCATTGAAAAAAACTTTGTTGCTTATCTTCCAAATAAACTGATTTTCAGGAATTATGGTAAAAGTTTCAGCTGCTCCGGTCATAATTCCAGAGTCAGAATTTTTCCAGGAATATTGGATCTGGTAGGCGATAAAACCATCAATAGCCAATTTCTTGAGTTCTTCAATGGTGACTTTTTTGCATTGACCGTCTTGAATACTGAAATCCCTATAACAACTGTCCGCAACCATCTCTTCTAGAATTGAAAAATATTCATTGTCTGATGAATCCAAAGAATCTTTTGCTGCGGTTGTGGTAACTATGGCGTAATCTGGTCTTGCCCACATTGTGAAAGTATCATCAGACTCTTCGCTATAGAAAAAAACTGCCCACGGAAAATCTTCATTTATAGGACCTTTACTTTCTTCATAAATAAAATTGTCAGGATAATCCAAAGAGAATCCAAACCGATCATTATAATATGTAGTAGCAAAGGCGTTATCAAGATCTATTAAATTCAAGGAAAAAGCGCATGATAAAATTATGATTATTGCATTCCTATGAGATTTTGTTATTTTAAACAATTTACGTTATGACGTTGAAGAGTGACTATACAAACCTGTCTCTAGTAGTTATGGAGTCGTACAGTTCACAAACGATGTCATGTAAAGATCAAAAACATGAATTAATTTTCATTTCTTTTTACAATGTACTTCTTTTTGTCTTCCTCTTTGATTATCTTGAAAGGGGCAATTTTACTGGTCAATGATTTAAGATAGTTACGAACTGACTGATGGCTACCATGTCCTGTGTTCTTTTTACATAGATATACAATGGAATCCAAAGCCTCAGAGAATAGTATACGGCCATCAACAACTATTGTTTCACGCACATATTGTTCGGTTATCTCAAAATTGGACAAGTTTATGGTAATTTCTGTAGAGGGTGAAGATGTATCCTCATACATTTTCTCTCCCACAAAATTGCGATCCTCATTTGCTCGAAGTTTATCCGTTGCCTTGGTTTGCATATCAAAATCATTTGGCTTCTTGTTATTGCATGAAAAACATGCTAGAACTAAGTTGTCTATTCGGTTGTCAGCCCTATTGTTGTTCAAATGTTCATAAATACACGTGTGAACTGTGAGAGTTACCTTACAATACCAACAAATGAAACCTCCATCTCTTTGAATCAAAATAGGAAGGTATTCTCGTTTGCTTTTTGCAGACAGATGTCGACTCAATTAAACATCCTCTAAAAATGACTCTATGTGAGAGAGAATTTTTAAATAATGAATCCCAATCAATTTACGATAATCCCCCACTGCATGGCTCTGGTCACTCCGTTTAGTGCATCAAGTACTGCATTCATGTCAAAGTTAGAGGTTGCAGAGTTGTTGTGTTGTTGTCTGATGTGCCACCATAGGGCTGCAGCATTCTTGTAGATTTTGCAGTGCCTTGGTATCTTTTCCAATAGACAAAAAGGGCATCGCAATCTAATGTTATCATAGCACTGAGAGCAGTAAGCAGCTCGGTCTTTATGTAATTGTTTTTGGCAGGTCATATGATGAATCCTCCTTTCTCTGGATTGGTGGTGTCACTCTTGGGCCGGTCTACAAGCTTTGGTCCAATGAGTGCTAACTTGTTTGAATTATCTATTACAAGATCAAAACTAATCTCCTGTGAGGTTATCTGAAATTGTTGCAAAAGATTACGTGGGAAAATTATAAGATAGTGTTGCTCCTTTAGTTTCAGTTCAGTGACTAATTCATCTGGAATCAAATGCGATGATAATTTTGCTAAAACTTTTTTCATTTCTGATCCTCCAAACTGTTTAATAGACTTGCAATAACATCATCAAAGGTTGCAGCAGACTTCATCTGCTCTAATTTTTCCCAGTTTCTTTTTGAGATTCTAATTGTCTTGTAATCCATTGTATTTTATTACAAATGGCGATATACTAGCAAGTCGTACATATTTTGAATGAAAAAAATGCCTCAAAAGTTCAAGTGGGATATAATATCAAAACACAATCTAACCAAAGCCCAGAAACAGATCATAAAAGACTATTTTGAAAATGGCCCATGTACACGATATGAACTAAGAAAGAAAACCGGCAGACATAGGGGCGAGTCGTACAATCAGAATCTCTACAGGTTGGTTCATCTAAAGATCCTCAAACATGGAGAACATCTCAAGGAAGCAATGAACATCAAGCAATTTGATTCAAGCATGATAGATGATCCTAGTCTTCGAACAGCAATAAGAGAAGCCAATAGGAAAAATGATTATTCTCGTCCTGAAGGATTTACAAAGAAGTAGTGGGATCATGCCCAGTTACAATTTACTTTGGCAAATTACAATGACCGCTTTAAGGGCAAGGTTGGTGAATCTGTCTATTCTCTTACAATTTGGGGCATAGTGGTGCATTTACGAAATGAGAAAAAGATTCCTCCTAGAAGAATTGTTTTTTTTGAAGATAAAGAAAAATCAGACAATCCTAGATCTAGTGTAAGCGACAAGGACTTGGACTTGATGATAAATCATTTTGCAAGTAATTTTGACCTTATCTCTAGAAAATGGGATTATTTGCGTAAAAGTAATCCTGGACTAGTTTATGAGAAATTGTTTGATATGTTGCTCTTGGCAAATTACTACTTTGAAGTTATGAATGCAGAGTTTGAGTTATTTGAAAAAAGCGCACTTGATGACCTTTACTTGAATTTTTTTCTTCCAAACCAAATTCTTCCGAAATATGCAGAAAAATGGATGTCAACAATAGTGAAAGACAACGAAATTTTGGATTATCTTATTGAATGCTTTGAAGATTTGGGGGAAAACTTCAAGACAAATCAGGAAATCATAATGGAATACAAAAAAGCATTAGATGCATCCAGAAAAGGAAGAAAGAGAAAACAGTCAAAGTTTTTTAAAAAAACTGATTTTATTGCTACAAATCCTGTTAAACATCGAGGGTTCGTAAGCAAAAGTAATTTTGTAGGAAAAGGATATTGGGGATATCCTCTAAGTTATTTTTTGAATAATCTGGATTTTGGACCAATAAATCACAGAACACAGCTAAGTGCAAATTTTCGAGGGTATCGGAAAAAACGTCGGTAAACTGCAAAATCATAAAAAGCAAGCAAAAAAACTAGAGAAACCACTATTGCAGAAAACTCCTGAACTAAAACAAGTTGAAGAGGTTTGGGAAAGACTGAAAGCAGATGACTGGGAATCCATACACTTTGATATAATTAAAGGAACAAATTCATTTAGGAAAAAATAAGACCTAGATCCACTAGTAGGGATGATTTATGACAAAAAAATTTTTGTACTAGTTTTACCTATATCATACAATGGAAGAAATAGCTTCCTGTGGATTTGAAAGTCTTAGTTTAATGGGCTTAATTATTGGTGGTATGATAGTTTCTATTGGTTACTCTCTTTTCAAAAATGATAAATCAAAAATTGAAAAACTAATTAAAATTTCTGAAAAATCAGATAAAAAACTAGCATAGGGTAATAATAAAACTTAACAGAGAATGATAATCTAATAATTGATTTGCTTGATTCTTACTTGACTTCCTTTTGATTCCAAATAATGACCCAAAAAATTCTTAAATTGTTCGGCTATTCGAAATCCCAAAGCGCCTTTCATCATTCCTGATTTCTCGATTATAGAGAACATCTTGGAACTTATCTGAACATTAAAAAACGTCCAACCTGCCTTTGTAAATGGCTCACTTAACTCATAGGCATTTTTTACTTTGCAAGTAATTTCCAATTCATCCATGGCCTTTTTCACAATCTTTATCTCCTTTTCATATTTTCTTGTGCTAAGCTGAAATATTGGATTCATTTAGAATTAATTTTAATTACACTTGTTATGATTTAGGTATCTTGTTTTCTAATGAGTAAAAGACATGTTTTTTATCTTTAAATCAGATAAAGTGTCACTAAAGTTAATCAAATGAGTGTAACTTGGAGAGAAAGACTGAGCCAAAGGAGGCGGGAGATAGGAATAGGAGGTCCAGAATACGACTACATACAGAGATACATCGAGTCCTATTGCTCTGAGGCGGACCGTCTATGTAAGAAAATTGACATGAACAAGACTGTGGATGAGGTAATAGACTCTATGAAAGATGAAAAGTTTGACAAGTTTACCAAAGGAGTAATTGGTTCTATTCACAAAAAGAGGGGTTATGATCCTGATGATGACAATAAAAAAGAAACTGCACCCTTGGTTTCATAATGATTTTGTTGAAAAAATTTAGGAATATAATAAAACCATAGAAAAGACCAATGGATAATCAACTGAAAAAAACTATGTCAATAAAGATAAAACGTTTAGATATGTTCCCAAATCACTTTTTTGGAATTGCTGAGATAAACAGAGAAGGATACAAGATTAACATTCAAGGACAGAGTTTGTTGAGAGAGCAATTAATCAAACTTCCAATAAAATTTAAAGATGAAAAGGCATTATTACGCTTAAGTGGCATTAATGATGCTTTTTTTGAAGATATTGTAAACTACAAAGGAGAATCAGAATGGATAGAGATAGATTCGGATAGAATTTTGTACTATTTGGCAGATCACCAGGACAAAATTGACACCATAGATGTTTTTAGTAGATTCTAAACTGTTTTTGTTTTCCTAAAAGAATCTATAATTTTATCAAGTATGCAAATATGAAACAGATATCTTGGTTTCATAAGTTAAAAATTATTCGTCAAATGGCTAGTGATCAAAAGATCATTCGATCACTAACTATGAAGTCATCCCATTATACTATTGGTTGGGATATAAAAGACCATGTAGAATAAAATCAAACAAATGTTCATAATTATCACAATACTTTTTTTATCTCACGGTAGCATGTTCTCTACAGATGGTAATCAACTAGTAAAAACATCAATGATACCTAAGTTGATGTTGGGACCAGAACATAGAGTTGTCACCAGATAACTACTTGGTTTTGATTACTATCTATATTCATCTAATAATAAATCACAACTCTTCATTTTCCTGTGCAATACTCAACAAGACCTACTGCATAATATGCATCATGAGAGAGCTCATACGTATCTGTAATTTAGATTCTGGAAAAGAATTGGTTATGTAATATTCTAAAAAAGGTATAATGAAAGTTTCGTGATAGTAGCATCGACAGATTTAAAAAATACAAGATGGGTTGACAAAGAAAGAAGAATTATTCTTCATAAAACATCCAGGATAATCCTTGAATGTCTTCCCATGTTGGTTTTGATTGGTTATCGTTATTTGTCATGATTTGGATATACAAAATTGCTTTAAAAGACTCGCGAATGATTTGTTCAGATCAATGATCTATTTTTTAGGTATTTTTTCTTGCAACAATATACAGATGGTTGATTAGATATGAAAATAAAAAAAGAAAAATCAATTACACTAGTTTTTTAGTGTAAATGGGGTTATCCACGATTGGATTATGTTTCTATTCAATTCAACAAATGCGTTTACGTTATCGCCGTAGGTCTTGATATTTTGTACGGTTGCATCAATTGTGGTTCTTACCAATTGATTGTTTACAGTGGTTGCTTGAACAATTTGCTTGTTGGCATCAACAATTGCAGTCTTTGCAGCACTTGGAATATCAGTTGTGATTCCAGCTTTTGTTGCAAATTCTTGTTGCATAGATACTGAAGCATCGATTGTTTTCTCACATGTACTCATACATTCTTTTTGCAAGTCTGTTATGGATTGAAAATACTGTGGGGTAATTTTTGAAATATTCTCAAAGTATTTTTGAACATTTTGCTTGTATATTGAATATACATTGCTTGATTGAGTTTGAGTGCTCATACCCATTCATTGTAACACCAATATATATACCATTGGTAATGAGTGGTAATAGTTGGTTAATAATACCAATCTATATAATATAGGATTTGATACACTTTTCATGGTATTATACAGGACAAGCACGCAGATTATAGGAGACCTTCTGACTGCCACTGAAGAGTCAGGACAAGAAGGAATCAAAACAACTGCCCTAATTTCTAAGGCCAATTTACCACATTCTAGGCTATCAAAATTATTACCAAATTTGATTGGGACTGGTTTGATTAACAAAATTGAGTTTGATGGAAAACATACCTTTGTGATTACCCAAAAAGGGAGACAGTACTTGGAGTCATACCAGAAATTTTCTACAATTGCAGAATCCTTTGGGCTAGAGCTCTAGAATTTGTTGAATAAGAAGAACAATGATTGAAAAATTTGTCCAAGTGGGTTCTCATAAAATTCGTTATATTGAATCTGGTAGTAGTTCAAAAAGAGTACTTGTATTAGTTCATGGTCTTGGTGCATCTGCAGAAAGGTGGGAATATGTAATGCCCGAATTGAGCAAGAAATATCGAGTAATAGCGCCTGATCTGCTAGGATTTGGATATAGTGATAAACCCTTGCTAGATTATACGCCACAATTTTTTGCAAAATTCCTCTCTGATTTCCTAGAAACTATTGGTATCAGCCATAGTAGTATGATTGGCTCATCCCTAGGTGGCCAAATCGTTTCAGAATATGCTATAACATATCACAAGAAAACAGAAAATATTATCTTGGTTTCACCAGCAGGAGTTATGAAATATCCTACTCCTGCTCTAGAAGCGTATATTGCAGCTGCACTCTATCCTAGTCGAGATAGTGCTCACAATGCTTTTCAGATGATGTCAGGTGTTGATGAGAAAATTCCATCTCACATAATAGACGATTTTATAAAAAGAATGTCACTGCCAAACGCAAAGGCGGCCTTTTTATCAACTCTCTTGGGTTTGAAAAATTCAAGTACAATTAACCATAGACTTGCTAATATTTCGGTACCTGCTTTGGTTATTTGGGGGGAAAACGATCCTGTTATTCCGATAAAATATGCAAATGATTTTGTCACATCCTTAAAAGATTGTCAATACATTGAGATGCAAAATTGTGGTCATACACCGTACGTTGAAGATCCGAAAAGATTTGCAGATAATATACTGGATTTCTTAGATAATAGAGTACTAGTTTTGTGTATGAAAAAATTCATGAGAAAACATAAAATCAGATTGTAAGATATTTTTAGCCATAACAAATTGTGCCTGTTTTAGGCTCAGTAGACAAATTCTTTTGCAATTATTGTTTAAGGACATAAGGAAATAATGTATTGTTTTATCTGGCAAACAATCGAAAATTGTTTAGATCAATATTAAATTAGCATATTCTAGGATAAATTTCTCCAGGTAGATGTGATAAAATCACTATAAAGTTTATTTAATCATCTACAAAGGATTCTTTTTTGAGTCCTTCTGGAAGAGTTAAATCTCCTTGAAGCAGATTTCTCTGAAGTAACATTATAACTTCCTCAACGTCATATCCTAAATTTTCCAATTCTTTTTTAGTAGTTTTAGAAATCTTTGCGCCAATATTTTGTCCACCTATTCTACCAAACGCAATGGCAGTAAAACGAAAGTTATTTTTATCTAAAGTAAATTTACCAGTAATTTTTGCTGCCATCTGGCTTCCGTGAATATTATTAATGTGAACTTTGAGATCCATTTTAGAAACTAAATTTCAACAGCCTTGTTAATGTTATCGTCAATTAAAAAGATCCAATGCTTTTCATCTTCAACTTTGAAACCATTCATCTTAAGTGAAATTATTTGCTCATCTAAGCATTCATGTTTTATTTCACCATTTTCCTTTAGTTTAACTAATTTCCATTTGTATTTACCTTGTTGTAATTTACATACCGTAACTCCCCATTTTGCATCAGGATCAATTTTTGGCATTCCTACTAGATCAGCTATCTCTTCAATTCCAAGTTGCTTTTCTTCACAAAATCTTTTCTTACAAACACCGCATCTCCAAACATCGACTGAGCCAATTGTTCTCTCATCTATGTTGATGTTTACCACACCATAGTAAACAGGTTGATGCTTGCAGGTTTCAGTGTCAATACTCAACGCTGTTCAACCATAAACAGTATTATTTAGTTCTTGCATCATCATATGTTTTTTCTAAAATTACCCCTATATTATCAACGATTTTGTTTCGTTTAAATTCGATATTTTCTCGTTCACACATTCTTCTATACATATTAACTGCAGTGAATCTGGGATGCATTGCCTCAAACTCGGTTTCAGAAAAATCGATGAAAGCACCCATAGTCATAAGATCATTAGCTGTTTTTTGTGCATCATCTAAAGAAATTTTTAATTTTTCTGCAATCTTTAGGTAAGACATTTTTCCATAACAGGTTACTAGCAAAAACACTTTGGCCTGGATAGGCTCTAATTTGATTTCAGAAATCAAATTATTTTCAATTATAGATAAATCCATCATTTTTAAGATAAATTACGATAAAATAAAACATGATCTATACACTTATTTTTTGACGGTTCTTTGTAGCATAATTTCTCCCCTTGTAAGTTTTATAGATTTTTCATAATCTAACAACAGTAAAATTTTGAAAAATAGTACTCAAAACCAAAGATACTTTATATTTGGTAGACTCAGATTTTTACTGTTTGGCAAGTTATAAGGGAGCATATTCAAATGAACAATCATTAAATTTTGTAATACCTATTGTTGTAATTCTTTTTTTAGGAGTAATCTACATTATGACACAACGAGCAGATTCAGGTTTTGTGAGTTTTATCTTAATTGGTGCAGCTGCAGTAACAATGTTTTATTGGGTTAGAGTTCTAAAGAAAATAACAAAAGACCAGAAGCCATCATACACTCAAGTAAGAGAACAAGAGACAAAGAACTGGGTTTATGACCTGATTAAAGGGAATGAGGAGTTTGTTTTTGTAGCAGAAGTGCCAGGTCCAGAAGATAAAATAGCAGTCAGACTAATAGAAGGAATTTTGTACATTCGTGGAACTGCAGGGTTTTCAAAAGAAGTTCCAATTGAAGGAGCAAATGACATGCAAATATTTGATTTTAAATACAGAAACGGAGTTTTAACGCTTAGAATAAAATAACTAGAGGCTTTTTGCTAATTCTAATTTTTGCGGCAAGTATTTGTCAGTAATATTAGTAAGACCATATTTAGAGAAAGCCTCCAATTCTGCCTTTCTTTTAATTCTCAAAAATACATCTAGTTCCTTTTTCCATATTCCATCTTGATATCTAGGATCTTTTTGTAGATCATAACATCTCTTAATGTCAGATTCGGTCATAGGGATCGTTGGTAGTTTATATTTTTCTATGTCAGTAGCCCAAACTCCAACCCATTTTGCATCTGGAACAGTTAATTCTCTTAGATGAGCAGCATTTGCTGAACCAGATTTGATAACCATTGCAATGTGTTCTCCATATACATCTCCATCAGTAAGGACAATTACAGGTAATCCCATCTCATCATGAAGTCTTTTTAACAAAGTTCTAGTTGAACGAGGGGCCTGTCCACCAGTATTGATGATTATAGATTTGAATTTTTTATCAATTTGTTCTTCTACAAATCTTGTAAAAAGACCGCCCTTTTCAATAGCAATGACAATTTCAGCGCTAGTATCAACTAGTTCTGCAGTAGTCAGACTAGGCCCTATTGAATATCCATCAGGATGGTTAGATAGATTCATCGGCTTACCTTCATATCCAGGAATAGTATACTCTATATTCAAATCGCCAAAAATAGAGCTTCTCTCTTCAGGAAATATGTGAAAATCTTCTCGAGGTTTGGATGTTACAGCCTCTAAATCCACTATAATGTTATCGGATTCTGATTGGTCTTCAAATTCAATAGCAAATGCTTGAGAGGAATAATAAACATCTCTTAAAGTGGATGATTTTTTTTCTTGAGTTAATCTATTTGCAAAAAATGCGAGCCACATTAATTGTGTAAAAGATCTAAGTTGTGAGGAATTTTTTGCACTTCGCAAAGCAGAATTATTGCCCAGAATGTATTGTCTTAGTTTTTTATCATAAACTATATTGCTTACTGATCTACTAGGTATGGAGAATTTTGGAAATTGCCCATTATCCAAATTATCATATATTTTTGCACCATGGGTTTTAAGCATCTCAAGAATATTTTTTTGTTTTTCTTTGGTTTTCTTGCTTAATTCTTTTGATTTACTGATTTTCAATTTGGTTCTCCTCCTCTATTGCTTTTTTTGAATCAATTGGGATTTCTTCTTCTAATAGTTTCTTGTAATTTGGTTCTTTTTTCTTGCCAGCAAGCTCTGTACAAAACTGAGCAATTAATGGAATATATTTTGCATAAAGATTAGCTCTCTTCTTTGCCATTTCAGCTTGTCCTCTTTTGGACATGTATGCTGCCAATTTTCTTGACAAGTATTGTAATGCTAATCTTAGTTCTCGTTCTATCTCTTGTCTGTCAGCAACATTTTCTTTTCCTGCTGTTTTATACGGAATTCTAGTAGAGCAAATATGAGAAACAATAATGAATGGAGGTTCACCTTTTATCTTGTATCTACCCCAATCAGTGTCATTAACTACTTTGAGGACTACATCGCTACCTTCGTCATAAAGCAATGGAATTCTATTGGCATATCTGTAAACATGTGGTCCACCAGATTTAATTTCACCACCATAAGCGATACCCATCTCAATAATGAAGGGAAATCCAGAATAAGCAGATGCTGGACGTTGAACTACTGCAGTAAAATCTGGTTTAAAGAATTTCTTGATTCCTTTTTCTAGAGGCTCTTCCCCTAAGGGGGCAAGACAACTTGGATCAGGGGCAAGAAAATCATCAAATTTTTGTAAAGAGTCACTAAGCTGAACTAATTCTTGGTTTGTCATAGCACCCATTCGTTTTTCAGGTTTGAATCCTGCAAATTCGGCAAATTTGGTTGCAGTAGTAGGACCAACTCGTTGAAATCTTTTAGTCAAAAATGTAGTTAGAGGTTCACCTTGAACGGTATTTGTTAATTGTTTGTAATACTTACTTTCGGGATCCATATCGACTGACTTTGATTGAGAATCGCCAAAATCCCAGTAAAACAATTTTTTATTTGGCATATCAATATCTTCAATCCTAATTTTATTTAGTTTTTCAAAGTCCATTTTTAGAAAAGATGTCAATGAAATTACTACTCGAACTTGACGCGAAAGAGATTTCCATTTTTTCTTCGCTTTTTCCATAATTGCAATGAAGCTAAGATTTTGCTTTGATAATCCTAAATCTTTTCTAACTTTTTCAATCATCACATCGTCGATATTTGGAATTTCAAATTGAGATTCAACTATCATTCTTCGTATTCTTTCAACATCAATACCATGTGGGTGTGGTTTAATTATGGTTGGAGGTGGAGGTATTTCTTTTACGAATCTTGGATGATGGAATTTTTGTCCTTTAGGATCATCAAAAGTTATTGACGCATAAGGAGTAATCAAAGAAGTTTCATAAACATAATCTCTAATTTTGATACCTGCTTTTGAATAATCACCTTCTAAACAAATACTTACAGAAAGTCCTTTTTTTGAAACTTCTTTTGTAGTATGTTTCACGATTATAGGTTTATTTTTTTGAATATCCAATAACAATTCAAATGCATCTTGTGTTTTTCCATCTGTAGAACTTTTTACTATGACTGGTTTATTGGTTGTAATTTGACCATACAAAATTGCCATGGTTGCACCTAGTCCAAACATCCCTCTAGCTTGCTTGAGTCCAAATTTTGACCCATAAAGTACAGTTCCAAATGCAAGAGGGACATGTTTAGCATCTACGCCTGGACCATTATCTTTAACAGTCAAAATATAGGATTTAGGATCTGATTTTTCAGGGTCTACAGCCTTGATGATCAAATGAACCTCTGGAAGAACTCCTTTTTGATCACATGCGTCTAATGCATTTTCAACAAATTCTCGGACAGCAGTATAAAGAGAGCGCGTAGGATTACTAAAACCTGCTAAATCACGATTACTGTAAAAGAACTCACTAGGAGATATTTGATTAAATTTTTCTTTAATAGAAGACATCTTGATCTTCCCACAATTTTATTTTGTCTTGTTTTTCTTTTCTATTGGCAGCTTCTAATTTACTATAAACTGCACCGTGCAAACTCCCATTTGAAATAGATGATATTGCATCAACAACTAATCGTAATTTACTTGCATCTCCAATAATTGAAACAGTTTTTCCATAAACTGAGATATGAGTGCTACTAAGACTCTCGATATTTCGTCTAGATCTACCACCTTCTCCAATAATTCTCCCTTTTATCCTTTCAACATTTGCGTTAGACTTTCCCGCAAATTCTCTAAGATCTATTACATGCAATGTATTATCGTCCTTTAACAAAGTCATAGCATTTTCAGGTGAAAAACCTCTACCAATTGCTGTAACAATTTCCATTGCTTTGAATGGCTGGATCTTTTCAACATCTCCTTTAGATTTTATCAAAACCTCTCCTGTTTCACCATCAATGTCTAAAGAGACATGACATGAATTTTCAATTTTTATTTTTACGTTACCTGATTTTCCTATCAAAACAGCTATCCTATCATTTGGAATACGAATTAGTTTTTCAAAACTCATTTTACAATATCCTCAAATAAGGTATTTGTATCTTCAACAGGAATTCCTCTTTTATTGAAGAATCTTGTTATGTTATTAATGTCTCTTTTAAGAAATTCCTGAGTATTAGGATGTCTCAGATCTACGGCAGAACCCAGATCAAAAACTATTAATCCATTTTCAGTTTTAAAAATATTGTACTCTGAAAAATCCCCATGTACTAGCTTTGCTTTGTTATAGAGATCTTTGATAAGTGAAATTGCCTGTTCATAATCATCTTCATATACCTCAGAATTTAACAATAATTTTGCGGGAGAGCCATTTTGGCCTACAAAATCCATGGCCAATATGTTGTTTTTAACATATATTGGTTTAGGAACAGGAATTCCAGCATCATAACACTGAGACAAATTGCGAAATTCCTTTTTTGCCCATAGATAAACAAGATTTTTTGTACCTCTTTTCAGTTTTGAGAATCTGGGATCCCCAAGAATATAGGGTTTACGTTTTTTAAAATTTGAAGTACTCACCAAATAAATTTTCAGTGCAACGCTGACATCTTTTTCATCAACACCCCAAAAAAGAACAGACTCTTTTCCAGCACTTACAGATCCATTAACATAAGCAATAATATGATCTGTAATCATTTTGTAAAGAGTCATAACAGTAGGTTTGTCTAAAACTTCATTGACAACTTTTCCTTTTTTGAAACCATCTTCCAAATGTTTTCGTTTGGATTTTGAGATTAGTTTTTTATCTATTTTAGATTCTAATTTTCTACTAATTTCATCAGACATCAAAGAATTTTACCCCCACTAGATAAAATGGATTTCTTTTGACAAGAAAAACAATGTATGGATTAGAAAGGAAGCACAACAACAATTTACATTTTAAAAACAATTAGAAAAGGAACCCCCGAGATGGATTTAACTCCATTTTCTGAACCAATTCCAAGTTCTACTGATAGAGAAATTGTTTCTTTTCCTACCATGTTGATGATTGAAGATTTTTTTAGTAATGTTGTTGCTTCTTCTTTTTCTACTAATTTTTCACCATAGTAGCTTTTACTGATATTCATGTTTAACTCATCTTGAATAATATTTTTCCCCAATAATTCAGCGTCACAGATATTGAGAATTATATTTTTTTGATAATCAGTGACTCTCACCGAGAATTGCATTATGCATATTTACCTTTTAGAGTAGATTTTGCACCACATGCTTCACAAATTAAAAATGAGATACGATTTTCTTTAAGAATTTTAGTATCTGGACTTTTACATGTAGGACATTCGAGGTAATCTTTCACATAAATTTGGAACAATCTTGTAAAATCATCTGGAGCTCGTCTTCCAATAAACATCGCCTTATCACCTAGTTTTTCAGCAGGAACTGCAAACTCTTTTGACAGATACTGAAGTACTTTATCTGGATCTCTTCGAAGAACTTTTGGGAATTCTGAAAAATTACGCAAGAATGTCTTTTGGCCTTCCCACATGACGTCTA
>Ga0224498_10000022_pt1 | contig 36247 bp, 39 predicted proteins | sample SF_Jul11_sed_USG_5_FD_167971 | JGI IMG/M metagenome (GOLD analysis project Ga0224498, IMG submission 167971) | Sediment microbial communities from San Francisco Bay, California, United States - SF_Jul11_sed_USGS_21 | ecosystem: Environmental > Aquatic > Marine > Sediment | place: USA...
GATTTAGAGTCATGCTTTCAAATACATAAAAGACACGTTTATCCTTAAATTTGATACAATAGTAATAAAGTTGATTAAATGAGTGTAACGTGGAGAGAAAGACTAAGCCAAAGAAGATTGGAAATAGAAATAGAAGGGCCAGAATACGACTACATACAAAGATACATTGAATCCTATTGCTCTGAGGCTGATCGTCTATGTAAAAAAATTCATATGAATAAAACAGTAGATGAGGTAATAGACTATGAAAGATAAAAATTTTGATAAATTTACCAAAGGAGTTATTGACTCTATTCACAAAAAAAGGGGATATGATCCTGATGATGACAATAAAAAAGAAATTACAACATTAACTTAAACACAATATCAGTGGTAATTCTAATTTTCATTTTATTTTGAATTATGATTTTATTGAATAAAAGGTCAGCATTATAATATCAAAAGATATTATTGTTGAAGGTAAGAATTAAACAACTATTTTATGTAAATCCATATCAAGGGGTTTATTTAGGTAAAAAACTTCTTCTTGATTGAACATTGCATCATATTTTTTATTCAGATGGTGATGCAAAGAAAATTTCATGGGTTATTCAAACAAATGATTCAATAGTTGAACAGAATAGAAATCATGTTGATATCTACAAGGATAAAGTGACAAATGTACAATCAAAATATGTTGCACTTCATGTTGGTTTATTTTGGGGAATTGGAGTTTTTATTATAAAAAATGAAGACAAAATCAAAATGAAATTAGATGAAAAAATAATGTATGATCATTTTATATACAATTCAAAAATTGAAGATGAATTCATAGAAAAAAGAATCCAATTCATCAGACAATTAATAAAACAGAGAAAATTAAAAATAGAATTTGAGCTGATTGATTCAAATAAAAATCTAGCTAGGAAAAATGTCTAGTGTAAACAAGATTAAAATCAAAAATGGCAAATTACTTGGTGAGATCTCACTTGTTATGTACAATTAGATTATACATCAATTCATCAAATAAAGATTTGTTCAACATCATTGACAACTAAAAATATTCAATTAGGATGATCAGTTGAAGTTTTCAAATGATTATTGAAATCTTTGTAAATATTTGAAAAAATCTAGATTTCAGAAATGAAAGCAGCATCTAAAAACACCAAATCAAATATTAAAATTCCAAAGACAGGAATAATTGAAATTATCAACATGATAATGACTGTTAGGTTTATTTAGTATTCAACAAGTCATGGATCAATTATGGCAGGTATAGACAAAGCCGCAATTGCATTTTCAGTTGCAATTGTTGCTATAGGCGTAGGATTTGCATTCTATATGGACGGTGTTCAAAATGCAGGCCCTACTGTTTCCGCTCCAGTAATTTCAAAGTCAATTGAGCCAGAAACTCAGATGGATCCGTTTGCAGACATTGCAGACAAAGTCAAAGAAGAAGATTCAAAGATGGAGGAGAAAATGATGGAAGAAACTCCTGAAGAGGAAACTATGATGGAAGAAACTGTAATGGAAAAATCAGTAGGACCACAAACACACAGTGTTGAAATTCCAGTTGGAACTTCAGTTCCAGGATGTGAAGAAACTAATTCATGCTACTTACCAGCAGACATCACAATTAATGTTGGAGATACAGTAGAATGGCCTAATGTAGACACAGCAGCACATACAGTAACTAGTGGAAGTCCAGCTGATGGCCCATCAGGTGTATTTGATAGCAGTCTACTCATGGCAGATGCAACTTTTGCATTTACCTTTGAAGAGGCAGGCAGTTATGATTACTTCTGTATGGTTCACCCATGGATGATTGGTAGTGTTACTGTGAACTAACCAAAACTTTTTCCTTTTTTCTTATTTTATCTGATTTTTACGAATAGTTCTATTATAGGCAACTCCAAATCTGTGTGTTTCATCTCGTGCATGTTGTAAAATTTTCAAAGAAGGTCTATCTTTAGAAATTAAAATAGGATTTTTCCTCTTTGGTACAAATACTTCTTCATTTTCTTTTGCCAAAGAAATACATCCAAGCTTCAATCCAAGAGATTTTAAAGATTTCATTGCAGCATTTAGCTGTCCTTTACCACCATCAATTACTATCAGATCAGGAAGATCAGCATTTTCTTCTAGCAACCTATAGTATCTTCGTTTGATAATTTCCCCAATCATAGCAAAATCATCTCTACCATAGACTGTTTTGATTTTGAATTTTCTATAATCTGATTTATTTGGTTTTCCACCAACAAACCTAGACATTGAACCTACTGCAAAATCTGCACCATGGTTTGAAATATCAAAACATTCAATGACATTAGGAATTACAGGTAGATTTAGGATTTTTTTTAATTCAACCAGACCAGGATCGCCACCTTTTAAATGAATTAATTCGATATTTTTCAAAATAAGATTTATGATGTCTTTTTTCTTTCCCTTAGTAGGAATCAGTATTTTTACAGCAAATCCAGCTTGTTCTGAAAGCAACAACTCTAATAATTTTTGATTATCAGGAAGTTCACTAACAAGAATAAATTTTGGAATTTTATGTGTTGAATAATATTGGTATAGAAAATTTGAAAAGGAGTTATCTCCAACTAGATCAAAAAAGAATTTATCACTATCTCTAATCACACCATGAATCATTCTAAAATTCATAACGGTAGCAACCTGTTCTTGAATTCCTATACCAAAGTATTCTTCATCAGAATTTTTGACATATTCCATTTTTTGTTTAGTTTGAAGACTTCCAAGCCTGATCAAAGTATCTCGGATATCCTTTGCACGCTCGAATTGTTGAAGTTTGGCAGCTTGATGCATTTCTTCTTCTAATTTTTTTGTGAAAATTTTGGTCTGATTTTTCCCTTTGAGAACTTCTTCTAATGCGGCCACATGTTTTGGATATCTTTCTTCTGCATCTTTAAATTCACAAGGTCCCTCACAGTTTCCCAAATGATATTCTAGACATACCTTTTTTGGAAGAGTTTTACAGATTCTTATTTGAAATGCTTTTCTTAATGCCCCAATTGTAAGCAGTTTTGAACTTCCTTGAGTGAAAGGTCCAAAAGTTTTTCCCTTACCCAAAAATTTTCCGTCCCTAGTTCTTCTTGCAACTAATAATCTGGGATATTTCTCATCAGAAATTCGAAGATATGTGTATCTCTGTTGATCTTTTAATTCAATATTGAATCTTGGGCGATATTTTTTGATCATGTTTGATTCTAAAAGAAATGCTTCACTTTCATTATCAGTTAAAACAAATTCAATATTAGAAATATTTTTCACTAGTTTTTGAGTCTTGTAATTTTGGTTTTTGAGAAAATAAGATTTTACTCGATTTTTTAGATTCTTCGCTTTTCCAATATAGATAATTTTTCCATCAGAATCTTTCATCAAATATATTCCAGGATGTGTAGGAAGGATAATTTTAGAAATATTAAATGTCATTTTTTTAATAATTTTTTCAAATACTTTCCAGTGTAACTTCCAGGGGCTTTTGAAACATCTTGAGGTGTTCCAGTAGATACAACTCTACCTCCTTCATCACCCCCTTCAGGCCCAAGATCAATTAACCAATCAGAATTTTTGATTACATCCATGTTATGCTCTATTACTACCACAGTATTTCCCAAGTTAACCAATCTGTTAAGGACATCTAGCAATTTTTGAACATCTGCAAAATGCAATCCGGTAGTAGGCTCATCTAAGATATAGAGAGTCTTTCCGGTACCTCTTTTTGATAGTTCTGAGGCAAGTTTTACTCTTTGAGCTTCGCCACCAGAAAGGGTGGTAGAGGATTGCCCCAACTTGATATAACCTAACCCAACATCATAAATTGTTTGTAATTTTCGTTTTATTGCAGGAACATTTTCAAAGAAATTCAACGCTTCGTAGACTGTCATATCTAAAATATCTGATATATTTTTGCCCTTGTATAGTACAGTTAGGGTTTCAGAATTGTATCTCTTACCTTTACATTCATCGCATTTTACATAAACATCTGATAAAAACTGCATTTCAATTTGTTTGACGCCATCGCCATCACAAGCAAAACATCTACCATCTGCTACATTAAATGAGAATTGACCTGGAGCATACCCACGTTCTTTTGACAATTCAGTATTTGCGTAAAGTTCTCTAATTGGGGTAAATGCTCCAATGTAAGTTGCAGGATTTGAACGAGGAGTCCTACCAATAGGAGATTGATCAATTGCAATTACTTTATCAATATTTTCCAAACCAACAATCTCTTTGTGACTTCCTGGTCTAACATTTGATTTGTAAAAATGATTTTCTAATGATTTAAGTAATATATCATTTATCAAGGTAGATTTTCCAGATCCTGATACTCCCGTTACACAAACAAAAAGACCCAATGGGATTTCAACATCAATATCTTTTAGATTGTTTTCTGATGCGCTCTTGACAATTATTGAACCAGAAGGATTACGAGTTTTGCCTTGTAGAGTTATCAAAGAATTATTCTTTAGATAATCACCTGTAACTGATTTGTGTCCATTAAGAATTTTATCAACTGTCCCTTCGAAAACTACATTTCCACCATGCACACCTGCCCCAGGACCTAAATCTACTATCCAATCTGAATTTCGTATAACTTCTTTGTCATGCTCTACAACAATTACTGTATTACCCAGATTTCGTAGCTTTGTTAGCGTTTTAATGAGTCTTTCATTATCACGTTGATGTAAACCAATTGTAGGCTCATCGAGGACATACAAAACACCAGTAAGATTAGAACCAATCTGTGTTGCTAATCTAATTCGTTGAGACTCACCACCAGATAATGTAGAACTCAACCTGTTCAATGTAAGATAATTCAATCCAACATTCATTAAAAACTCCAGTCGTTCTTTAATTTCTTTTAGAACATCTCTAGCAATGTATTGCTCATTTTCAGTTAATTTCAAAGCAGAGAAAAAGTCATAGCAGTGATCAATTGGCATATTACATACATCCATTATTCCTTTATCATTGATTTTGACTGCAAGGGATTCAGGTTTTAGTTTTTTACCATTACATGTATTACAAGGAGTATCTCGCATGAACTGTTTTAACCATTCACGTTTTGATTCAGAATCAGTTTCCATAAATACACGTTGAAGATTTACTAAAACTCCTTCAAAGGCATCAGTGTATTGCCAAGACGAATCTCCAGATTTTGAATGATACCTAAAATCAATTAAATCATCAGTACCATATAGAATAATTTTAAGATGTTTTGGTTTTATTTTTTCAATTGGAGTCATTAAATCAAAACCAAACTTCTTTCCAACAGCTCTTAATGCTTGTCGTCTAAATGATGAAAACCTCCCACTCCAGGGAACAATTGCACCATCTAAAATTGACTTTGTTTTATCAGGAATTACTAAATCAGGATCAAATTCCATTTTTACACCTAAACCATTACATGTTTTACACATGCCAAATGGAGAGTTGAATGAAAAAGTTCTCGGCTCTAGATCACCTACGGTTAATCCACAATAAGGACATGCGTTGTTTTGTGAGAAAATTTTTTCCTTTTTTTCAAATGCAATTAGTACATCACCCTTTGATGCCTTAATGGCAGCCTGAATTGCCTCAAAGAGTCTAGATCTTTCAGATTTTTCAGTTATAATCCTATCAACTACAATCTCAATATTATGCCATTTTTGTCTGTCCAATGATGGAATCTCTTCATCTAGGCTCAAAATTTCCCCATTTAGGCGGATTCTGGAATAGCCATCCTTTTTGATTTGCTCAAATAATTTTTCATATGTCCCCTTTTTTCTCTGAATGATAGGAGACAAAATTAGAATTTTTTTTCCTTTAAAATCTTTGAGAACAGAATCACAGATCGTTTCAATTGACTGAGTAGATATTTTTCTTCCACAGTTTGTACAGTATGGAATACCAATTCTTGCAAAGAGTAATCTCATATAATCATAAATTTCAGTAGTTGTTCCTACAGTAGAACGGGGGTTTTTACTAGTAGTTTTTTGTTGAATAGAGATTGCAGGTGACAAACCTTCAATGGAATCAACATCAGGTTTGTCCATCATTTCTAGAAATTGACGAGCATATGCAGAAAGAGACTCAACATACCTTCTCTGTCCTTCAGCATAGATGGTATCAAAAGCCAGAGTAGATTTACCGGATCCTGACAAACCGCTAATAATTACTAGTTTGTTTTTTGGAATATCAACATCTAAGTTCTTTAGGTTGTGATGTCGTGCCCCACGAATCTTTAGTTTATTTTCGGCCATCTTTTAATTCAATCTCCTTTTCTAGTCTTTTTATTCTATCTCTGCATTCTATTGCTCGCTCAAAGTCTAAATCCTCAGAATATTTTTTCATTTGTGCATCTAAATCAATAATATCAGCTGCAAGATCATGAGATGACTTTAACTTTGAATCATCTAATGTTGTTTCTTGTTCTGGAACTGATTTTACGATTGTTCTAGGGATGATGTTGTTCTCTTGATTGTATTGCATTTGTTTTTCTCTACGACGTGTAGTTTCTTCCATAGCATTTTTTATTGATTTTGTAATTGTATCAGCATACATTATCACAGTTCCATTTTCATTTCTTGCAGCACGACCACATGTTTGAATCAGACTGGTAAAGTTTCTCAAGAATCCTTCCTTGTCTGCATCCAGAATTGCTACCAAAGAAACTTCAGGAATATCCAATCCCTCTCGTAGAAGATTAATTCCAACAAGGACATCAAATTCACCTAAACGTAATTGTCTGATTAATTCAGTTCTTTGTAATCCTTCAATTTCTGAATGCATGTAACGAACCCTAATTTGTTTTTTTGATAGGTATTCAGCCAAATCTTCTGCCATTCTTTTAGTTAATGTAGTAACTAAAACACGCTCAGCATGTTCTACTCTTTTGTTGATTTCGTTAATCAAGTCATCCATTTGGTCCTTGGTAGGCCTGATCTCGACTTTAGGATCAAGTAATCCAGTAGGCCTAACTAGTTGTTCTGCAATTTTTGAGGACGTTTTTTTCTCATATTCTGAAGGGGTAGCTGAAACAAATATTGCATTTTTGACATATTCCTCAAACTCTTCAAATTGTAATGGACGGTTATCATATGCACTTGGCAGTCTAAAGCCATATGTTACAAGTTCTCTTTTTCTGGAATGATCACCCTTGTACATCCCATGAAGTTGTGGCAATGTCACATGCGATTCATCGATTACCAAAAGATAATCATCTCCAAAAAAATCCATCAAACAAAATGCTTTTTCTCCAGCCTTTCGTCCATCAAAATGTCTAGAATAGTTTTCAATTCCAGAACAATAGCCTAATTCTTCAATCATCTCTAAATCGTATTTTGTTCGCATCTCAAGTCTTTGTTTTTCTAGTTCATTTAGCTCAGGCAGACGTTTTTCTAATTCTTCTTTGATCGAATTGATTGCTTTTTTTCTAACGTCTTTGGCAATAAGATAGTGTTTTGCTGGAAAAATTTTGATTTGTAAAATTTTTCGTTTTTCCTTTAAAGATACGTTATCAAGCAGACTAATTTTTTCTACTTCATCACCAAACAAAGAAATCCTAACTAGATCCTCAGAATATGCAGGAGTGATGCTAATTGTATCTCCCTTTACTCTAAAGTTTCCAGGTGCAACTTCAGTGTCATTTCTTTCATATCTAGCGTCGATGAATTTTCGGATAATCTCATTTCGTTTAATTTCATCACCTTTGTTAATTGTAATTGCCAAATCTTCCCAATCTTGAGGATTTCCAAGTGAGTAAATACAAGAAACAGTAGATACAATGATTGTAGGCTCCCCTGATAGAAGCATTGCAGTTGCCTCTAGCCTTAGTTTTTCAATCTTTTCATTTATCTGAGTATCTTTTTCGATATAGGTATCTGTTTGAGGAAGATAGCTTTCAGGCTGATAATAGTCATAGTAGGAAACAAAGTATCCGACATGATTTTTTGGGAAGAACTGCTTTAGTTCTGAATAAAGTTGAGCCGCAAGGGTCTTGTTATGGGATATAACCAGAGTATTTTTGCCTGTCCTGACTATAACATTTGCGATAGAAAAGGTCTTGCCGCTTCCTGTAACTCCAAGCAGAGTTTGGACTGTGCCTTTTTTTACACCTTCAACTAGGGCATTAATTGCCTGAGGTTGATCTCCAGTAGGAGCAAAATCAGATACTAGTTCAAATTGAGAGGTTTGTTCCAATAGATAAAATCTTTGAAAACTGAACTTATAGCTAACGTTTGTTGAATAAAACAACTCCTAGTGGGTAGAAAATCAATCATGACTTAATACAAAATACAACTAAATGAAATTAAGAAGGATCACTATTGCGATGCATTAATCTAATTCCAAAATAGCAGTATCCAAATAATTCACTTAATTATTGTCTATTCTATTCCAAAAATTCACATCTTATTTCATAATCATATACAAGAATATGAAACCAATTTCCAATTTTGGTAGGATTATATTATAAACTACAGATTCTGTTTAACCTATATGGTAAGATATATCATCTTTAAGAAAGGGTTATAGTTTGACTCAAAATAACAACACCCTCTCTATTCATGAATGCTCACCATTTGAATTTCTAGATAACATGAAGGAGAATAAACATATCATAATGTTTGATGATAATACAGAATATTCAAAAAGTATTCAATTTAGTTTCTTAAAAAAAGGATTCAAATCAAAAATTGTTCAGTTAGTTAATTTTACATAGTTTAATTTGTTTTTGAGGATGCCGTTATTGTAAATACTCAATATTCTGGAAATTTAATAAAATATTTACTCATACAAACTGAACTTAAAACAAGGAAGATATCAAATTAAGGTTACCATATAGGTTCATCAACCATTCTTAATCCATCATCAGTCACTTCAAAACCCATAATTTTTAGAGTTTGTTTGGCAGTGAGAGAATTTTTTTGTAGGATTTTTTGAGCTAAAATTGATCTAGAATTGGCTTGCATTTGTTGACCAATCTTATATTTTCCTTTAGTTGATTCTGGAATTACCTTGATTACAGCAACTTCATCTAAGATTAAATTATTTTCTTGCAAAGGCTCGTAATGTCCCTCAGGCTGATATTTTTTCATCAGACAATTAAGTCCTAAGATTTTTTCTTCATCATGTTCCACTAAAACTGCCTTTCCTTTGATGACTACGCTGATGTAAAGAGTATCTGCTTGTGATGCATCAGTTGGATGTGAAAAATATGATGGCAAAAATTCTAGTTCCCTATCTACTTCAAAGCCTACTTTCTCATTTCTTGTAATATTGTCAAGCTTTTCTCCTCTTGTGTACGAATGCATATAAATTGAATCATTAACAAATGCAAAATTCATAGGAATAATCTGCGGATAACCATTCTCATCAATACTTGCAATTCTTCCAACATGCTCTTCGGAAAGAAATTCTTTAATTTTTTCATAGGATTTTATTTCCAACCTTCCCAATAATTTCAAATCAAAAGGATTTATTGGAATTATCTAATAAACTAAATGAACACAAACATTTCTCTAGCAACAAAGTCTTTAAAAAATAAATTATAAATTTTAACTTTAATTGAAACAACAAAATTCTAAATGGAGCATTATGCCATAAAAAAATGATGCATGACCCATATATTGATGAGTTAAAAAAGGAATTTGATGATTTGTATGATCATCTAAAAAAATTAAAAAAGAAACTTCTAAAGGCAAAATCCATGGAAACACAATCAAAAATCATCAAGCAAGTTGATTCAATAGCAAAAAAATGGAAAACAATCAAAAACAATCAGTTAAAGTAACAAAATCTAGACTCAAGGAAAGAAAAGCAAAATCAAAAAAATAGCACTATTCTTATTCATCTAGTTCTTTTGCCAATACTTTGATTTCTAAAATTCTGCATGTTAGTTCTGTACATTCTTTTTTTATCTTAATATTCACGGTGAGTAATTACAAATATAATCAAAAAAGAGAAATTTTCTAAAACTTGATTTTTTTCATCCAAACTTTTCATTAATGAAAATTGCTAAATTAGAGGATTAATCCTAAACAAATCTATGGATGAGGGAGATCAAGAGCATGAAGAGACAATACAACAAGTATTAGAGATTCTAGAAGGATGGGGTTCTGAATCAAAATTCATTTGGTTTAGAGAATTGCATAGAATTACAGATATTGACAAAGGATTACTTCGGAATATTCTCAATGAACTAAAAAAATCAAAAGAAATCAAAGACATGCATGGGACAAATAATAGAATATTTTTTTGCCTCAAAAAATATTATGTCAAATGCAGAGATGTAGAATTTAGATACAAAGGAAAAGAGATCATGCTAAGAGATGGAAGTAGAACTAAAGTCATTCAAGGAGCTACAAAATCCACAGAGCGTACAAGAAAAAGATTGGAGAAACAACAAAATAAGCGCAGAGCAAAGTCATTTACAAAACGCAAACGACCACACAAATCATAAATTAAAAAGAATCTTCGGCTTGCCTTCTCATAAGATTAGATTCAGCATGTTTGAGTTTTGCCGATTCAGTTACATCTTCAGTCATATCGTATAGTTGATGAAGTTCCATATTAGGAGTCAGTTCATCTTCTTTCTCATCTTCCAGATATCGTTCTAGATTAGCTAAGATTTTGACATTTTCTTCCAAGATTTCAAGACATTTTTTTACTTCTTCGGGAAAATTACCATTCATCATATTTTGGAGTAACTAGCAAAGTAAATGATTTTCTATATATTAAAAAACTAGAGGTTTTATTGTTTAGCTCTTTCTCTGAGTGCTGGCATTACATGACTAGCAAATTTGTCAATAGAACCAAAGTAATTCTTTCCCCAGAATCTAATTACAAAGTGATTGACACCAGCATCCATAAATCGCTCAAATGTTGGGATGATATCTTCAGGAGTACCAACTGCAGTAGATGAACGAGCAACAGCATCTGGAATTTTTGTTGCAGCTTCTCTCATCTTTATAATCCAACTTTGATCAGACATTGAATATTCTGTAAAGTATTTAACAAAATCAAATCCTTCAATTTCTTTTAATCCATGAACTCGTAAGACTTCAGGTTTGAACAAACTTACTTTTACTGCTTCTTTCATTTTTGCCCATGATTCTTCTGCATCTTCAGAAAAGTATACATCAATATCCAGGGCCATCTGGAAATTATCTTTTTCTTCTTGTGTTCTGTTGTGTTTGTCCATGGATACTTGAATTTGTTTTTTGTGATCTTCAAATAACTCAGGAGTGTAACCAATTGGCAACCATCCATCACCAAGTTTACCTGTTAATTCCAAAGTTCTCTTACCACCTGATGCCATGTAAGTTGGTGGGCGTGGTTTTCTAATTGGGGGTGCTTGTAAACATGCACCCTCTAACTTGTAATATTTTCCATCATAATCTACGGTGTTATCAGGAGTGGATTGGTATAATGTATGAATAGTTTCAATTTGTTCTGCCCATTTAGAAACTGGTTTTTCAAATGGTATGCAAAATTCTTTCAAGTTTTGAGCTTCACCTGCACCAATACCTAAAATAGCCCTACCTTTTGAAACTCTATCAAGAGTAATTGCAGATAGTGCAATGTTGGAGGGATGCCTTCTAATTGCATCAGTTACACAGGTACCTAATTCCACATTGCTTGTAACTGCGGCAATTGCAGACAACATGACCCAAGGATCCAATACAATTGCATTTTTCCATTGTGGAACATTGGTATGATCCATATAGAATATAGAATCATAACCGGTTTTATCAGCAAGAATACAAGCAGTCAAAATTTGATCTTCAGAATATCCGGCTCTTGCAACATTAAGCCCATTTTGAATACCAAATTTTATTTTTTTATCAGTCAAGTACATTTACCTCGGATTATTAGTTTAAAAAGTTTGATAAATTGCCCATTTCGCAGTTTATTAAGAAAATAGAAAAAAAGTAAAAAAAATTTGAATTTATTATAGATTACCTGCTTTGATATCTTCAAGGCATTTTACAACATCATCTTTTGATATTGGAATTGGGTTTGGATCCAAATGTCCTTTATCAGTCATAACGACATCTGCAGCCTTTGAAACATCAGCTTTGAGTTCTAATTTGTCAAAGCCAAGTTTGTTCATAGCTTCCTTGAATCTGTCATAGAAGATTGATTTGTTATGCTTGTGTGCAACGGTAGTACAAGAGGACAGGGAATAACCATGTGGTACACCCTCATTTGAGAATACATAGGACAAAGCATGTCCAAGTGTTGTGGAGCAATTACCAAATCCCATTCCAGATAGCATTGAACCATATGGATAGTTCTCTGGTTTGTCATTCATAATTGCATCATAGAGAATCTCAAATGCTTGTTTACATAGAGTCCTAGTCAAGTCATTACCGAGTTTGCTATCATAGCCTTCAGTAGCTTGAGCACATGCATCACATACAGAATTGTTGAGAACTTGATCTGGAGTACCATCCATAAAATATGAATCGACTACAGCCATGTCAGCTAAGAATCTGTCTTCGTGTAACAATTTCTTTTTTCCATCAAATTTCAGAACACAATAGGTTGTCATTTCAGCTCCAGTTCCAAAGGTTGTTGGAATTAAGATCTTTTCTTTTTTCATCTCCGGTGCAGCATATTTTACTACATCCATTGAACTTCCACCACCCAATCCAATTAGAACAGATGGGTCTTTGTCTTTGTATTCTGAAATTACAGCATTGACATCTTCAATTGATGGTTCAGGTTTTACTTTATCATACAGCATGTAATCCGTAATTCCCATTTTTGCTAACCATTTGTCAGAAAGTTTTGGCGGAACGGTTGTAACAACTAGGGCATTTTTAGGATACTCTGTTTGACCAAGTGCGTCTTCTCCAAAGTTGATAACTTTTGGAATGCGTACTGTGTACATAAATCAAAGGCATTATTGATTATTATTATATCTTCATCTTCAAAACATCGATTAAATCGTGGAGTTTCCAGTAAAATTGATCAAAACCCTGCAATTTTGGTTGTCCAGATCTTTTCGTAAAAAAACAAAAATTGGTATTCTTTCAAGAGATCTTTTTGAAGATTGTTGTGTTAAATGCAAGTTGTATAATTAAACTCGTTAGCATCCCATAGTCTTGGTCGAATCTGTGGTTCTAAAAAACCAGTTTCTCCGGAAATCATGAGTTCAAATTTCATGGTTAACGGATATATCTTATGGATAGCCTTGTAATTATAGCAGTCATCATTCTAGCAATTTCAGGGCTCACTAGAGGGCTTTTAACTAATTTTGAATTATCATTCAATCAGAATACCAACAAAATTCAATCAGGCCTAGAGATGATTTTTTTATTTTTATTTTAAATCAAAACAAATTCCATCGCCTTTAGAAGATGTAAAAATCACGGTGTCATGAGTTTTTATTAATTCTTTAATCCAATTAAGGCGATTTTCTGGGGGAATCTCTGAAGTATTGTATGTACACATCCAAGAGCCATTAAAACTATGAAAAATTGAATCAGATTTTTTTTCCGATTGTAAAAAAGTTTCCATTCCTTTTTTTGTACTCATATCAAAATCAATCATTCCAACTATTCTATGAGGCACAGTAGTATCGACAGGGAATATTTTTCTTAGGAGTGTATCAAAAGGATCTTCTTGAGGATAATGAACAGCGTAGGGGCTCTGATAAACATTGAGAAGATTATCTTTTTTGTATTTATCTACATCAATACCATAGTTTTTCATTTCTTTTTCAATTACATCTTTCTCATAGGGCATCACGTAAATTCCGGGTTCTCCTTTTTCTAATCCTTTTTTTAAGAAACTAAATTGAATACTTTTTGAATATTCTGTATTATCATCAAACATTATGATATGTTTATTCTCCTTCATGTTATCTAGAAATTCAAATGGTGAGCATTCATGAATAGAGAGGGTGTTGTTATTTTGAGTCAAACTATAACCCTTTCTTAAAGATATTGTGAGGGGAATCTAGCATCACATAATTATGACATTTCAATAATTTTCTTAATGTTTTACGGTCTGGAATTTTATTTTTATTGTAACCACAAATACAGGAAATGTTTTTCTTTTCAAAGTATTGATCAATTTGTTTTTCAAGTACCAAGAATTCTGCAGATAAGCCATTTTTGAACCATTCAGTACAATCAATTCCTGCTAATCGCGTAGGTATTTCCAGTTTGTTTTTTTGATGAATTTGAGCAATTATTTGAAATTCCTGTGCGGTGGCAGTTTCTTTATTTGAGAAGAGATCAGAATACAAAACATTTTCTACCGCAGGTAATTGTATCTTCTCAGAGGATATCAACCCCTGAGGAACGTCAGGATGAATAAAAAAATCGTTCATTATTTTATCTCTGAAATTTTTATTGTTCCATAGAAATAGAACATGTTCATGTCCTGAAAAGTTTTTCAAATATTTGCCAAGTTCTCTTTTTTGAATTTCATCCAGTATTTCTTCAATACCAGCATTAGTATCAAAATCAATCCGATTAAGCATCTCTTTTCTTATTGATTCTATAATTATCTTAGAAGCCTCTTCATTAAACAGATCTGAAAATGTATTTTTTGTTAATGTATAATATGGAAATCGGTATTTACAAGGAAGTCTTGTAATGGAACGAAGATAAGATATAATATCTCCTTTGATTTTATCACCAAATTTTGAAAAAACTGAGTCACTTGATTCTGCAAAGAGGACGGCAGCATTATTTAGACAAGGTTCGTATCCTTCATCTCTCAATATTGATTGAATGTCTGAATCTTGGTATTCCGTAAAGAATCCACCTTTTTTTCATTAATATGTTTTATTAATAATTTTCAAATAGTTTATTAGAAAACCAAGAAGGCAAAAAACATGTCAAAAAGAATTACCATCATGTTAGATGTGGATAACTTAAAAAAACTTCACTTGTTGCAGGCCAAATTAATTAAAGAAACAAACTCTTCTGTAAGCTTTTCAAAAGTACTAAACGAAACAATTTCCAAAGCAATAAAATAAAATAGGAAAAACTAAACCATATTGATTTTATAGGTATCAATCTTTCAGGTCACATAAATCAGCAATCAAGTCAATAATTCATTGTAAGTGGTTCAAAGATATTTGCTGCAACAAAGGGAAGAATAGGAAGTGGATCTTAACACATTGTCAAACGCATTAGCACTTGCTCCAACATTTACAACATAATACCTTCTAATCTAATATTATTATATTTTGTATTATTGACCAAGTAGTATGATTATCCAAAATTTCAATGAATTGGCAACTTCAGGTAGTAAAAAGGATTGTCTAGAAATATTGGAGGCAGGTCTCCAAGCTGCAAACCCAGAAAACATCATTCTAAATTATGTAACACATAATCAAATCAAAATTGGGAACAAAGTAATCAATCTTAAGGAATATTCAAATATCTATTCTATTGCCTTTGGAAAAGCTGGAGATTCAATGACTAGAGCGCTTAATGCCATAGTACCCATAAAGAGTGGAATAGTGGTCATTCCTAAGGGATCCAAGTCAAGAATCAAGGGTAAAAAATTTCAGATTTTTAATTCTAGGCATCCTAAACCAGATCAGACAAGCGTAAAGGCAGCAAAAGAAGTAATGAAATTTGTTCAAAACAGACGAAGTGGAGAATTAGTAATTTTTCTTGTTTCGGGAGGAGGCTCATCACTTCTTGCAATGCCAAATGAAATTACTCTTGATGATAAAATCCACGTTACAAATTTACTACTAAAATCAGGTGCAACAATTCAAGAATTCAATTGTATTAGAAAACATCTATCAAAAATCAAAGGAGGGAAGTTGGTTGAGAACATGAAATGTCATGGGATAGGTTTGATAATCTCAGATGTTGAAGGAGATGATCTTTCATCTATTGCATCTGGTACTACATACATGGATAATACAACATTTGCAGATGCGCTAGACATTATAAAAAAATACAAATTAACAAGAAAGATGCCTCTGGAGGTTTTAAAAGTTTTAGAAAAGGGGTTACAAACAGAAGATTTAGAAACTCAAAAAAAATCAAAAATCGAAAACTATGTTATTGCAAATAATAATGATTGTTTGAAAGCGATGCAAAAGACTGCAAGGCAAATGAGTTACAGAGTTACAGCAATACAAATTTTTGGAGAAATTAAAGATGCGGTAACAAAAATTCTTGAGAATATTTCAGATAAGCAAAAAACATGTCTTGTTTTTGGTGGCGAACCAACAGTAAGAGTTCTTGGAAAAGGAATAGGAGGAAGAAATCAAGAACTGGTTTTAAGAATTTTAAAAAATACTCAAAAATCAAAAAAAATGGTGATTGCATCAATGGGAACAGATGGGATAGATGGGAATTCTGTTTTTGCAGGGGCAATTACAGAGAACATAAAAATTGATCCATCTGTGATGAAGGAATTTCTCAAAAATAGTGATTCAGGTAGGTTCTTTCAAAAGCTAAAAGGAAACATTGTAACTGATTTTACTCATACAAATCTAATGGATATCGGTGTGATTTTAAGATAGATTAAAAAAATGCCAGAAAAGACCTAATTTTTTCCTCGTTTGGAAATATCATTATTATTGCTTTAGTTTCTTGTTGACAAAAAATGCAACTCCAAAAAGCATTATGGCAATTATAACATAGTTTAGGTAACCAAAGAAAAGAGGAGTATTAGTTATTCCGCCACCATAGAGATTCACCACTGCTCGAACATCATAATCAGATATCGTGTAAGATATACCTGAAGGTAAAAATGGATACACCTCAGGAGTTACCATGATGGAGCGAGATAGTAGCACGTCACCATCTCTAAAATATGGATGATTATCATACATTCCATCAAAAATTGGATGTGCCAAGCCCAAGACATGTCCAATTTCATGTCTTATTACCATGTCAACATTAGAGTCTATCTTATCTCGTGTTGTGGGATCGAGATAGAATATAACCACATCAGAAAATCCATACTGAGATAGTGCAGTCTCTCCTCTTGCAAGCATTTTTCCAACAGGAGGAAATTGCTCAAATGTGATTGTTGTATCACAGCCAAAATCTGCAAAACTTGATCTTTCAGGTATTATCCTGTATTCAAAATTCCACATCCCACTAGTCTTTGTGTATTGTTCTATTTTGTCCTGCCATTCTTGTACAGATGCGGATGTTTTAGACATCATGGTTTTGTTTGCATCTGGAAAAGCAATATCAGAAAATTCCTGAGCACAAAAAACAGGAGACTTGTTTAGCCTATAGTCTGGAATGTAAAAGTAATTTTCAGAACTAAATTTGTTGTCGCCTGAAACAATAGAGAATACTAGAATGACTACTGCAATGCCAATAAGTCCTGAGACAATAATTTTTTTGCCTTTTCCTTGTTTTTTCAGTATTCTCGGGGATTTTCTATAGTTTTGTTTGTCTTTATCCATCCAGTCAAAAAACTTGTCTTCATTGTCATCTTTGGTCCAGTCAGTCAAGGGGCTCTATTTGAATACGTGACTTAATAGAATAATACATTTGTTCATAATTATTCTTGGTTTTCTTGTCTGCATATTTTTCCATTGTTTTTAGTAGGTTCTATTCTTTTTTGTCACTACCAGAATAATTGTCTGAAATGTATTTGCAAAAAACACCATCTAACAACTTAAAGAATGGACATTTTCCCTCATACATGATATAGTTACGTAACCATGACTAAAAAAGAATTAGCAAGTACGGAACTAACAGAATCATGTAAATCTTATCAAACATTTCAATTAATTTTTTAAAAATTTGTTTACATCATATATAGTTCTGTTTTGATTGTGGAAGAATTGTAGCATCATGAGAGTATTGAGTTAATATTACCAATACCCTTGAAAAAAAGTTATGTTAGCATACATGCTCTTAAACTGTAGTCCAGGTTCAGAAACTGAGGTGATCTCAGAGATTAGTTCACTTGCAGGAGTAATTGAGGTTAATGGAGTCTTGGGAAAATATGATGTCTTTGTAAAGATTTCAGCTGAGAATCCAGATAGTATAGAAATGACAGTATCTCAAATAAGAAAGATCAAGGTAATCAGCAGTCATACCCTCCCTGTAGTATATGGTCAAGGTGGAACAATTGACAGCGAAATAAATCAATCTTAAATTTACAATTCCAATCAAATGGAAAAGGAAATGAAGTGTTTAGATAGGAGTTACCAAACTTTTTTCTTTAGTTAAGCTGAATTTCTGTGTTTATTCTATTTCTAATTTCATCATAAATTGAAATTTGTTTTGATGATTCAAATGATATAGGGATGCTTAATCCTAACAAATTGAAATAAGCAATGCCTTTTACTTTGAGATCTATTATCCCCTGTGTATTGACTATTGAATAAACTGCAGGCAATAAACTATTTTTTTGGATATTCTGAAATGAAATAATTTCTTTTGTTTGTCCAGGATAGATCGTAGCATCAATTTTACTATTCCCACTTCCTATCGGAATATTGTTTATCAAAAGATCATAAGATAAATCAGGAATATATACTGGAAGTAAACCGTTATTACTTAACCCAAAGATCAAATTAAAATTAATTCCATGAATCAGATCAAATGTTGCATCAAGCCAATTTCCTGAAAATGCATTTAGTCCTAATTTTAAAAGATTGGACCAAGATAAAGACTCTAAATCAATGCTATGAAGATTTACTTCATTCAGACTAACACTGAGTTGAGTGTATGAATATGCAATTAATCCTCCAACTATTACAATGATCACAATCAATATAGACACACCAATACCAACAGCTTTTTTCATGATTTTTGAAATGTTGTGTGAAATTAAGAATCTATCGTGATTTTCAAAAAATCATATAAAGTTATACAAAAATATCTAATCGAATGAATTTGATGATTTCAGAATAATTATTTCTCTTATATTGTATTAGTTTAAGGGAGAATTGTTTTTTATTTTTGAAAAAAAGAAATCTAATGTATCAAAACAAATTGGTTTGATATTACCTTTCTCACGGTATTAAGATATTGCTTTCTAGTGCTTGGTACCAGTCTCCATCTAATTTGCATTTCTTTATCCAATTTTTGAGAAAATTCATCAAATTTTTTTCCGGATTTTAATTCGATTCTTGCAATATCAACTAGAAATTGCAACCGTAATCTTCTTCTCCAAGACTGAGAATATTCGTACATGTTATCATTTTTGTTTTCATGATCTTTAAGTATCACTACTAAATTTTACACTGATAATTTTTAGAGGACAATAAGGACTATTGTAAAAATCCAGTATTGTAAGAAATCTTGGAATTCCAATAAAATGGCATCGTTGTGATTAGAGAGGGGTTCTTTTAAAAAAAACTAAAAGAGATTAGGAAAAAAAGAGAAGAGATTAATCGTCCTTTGCCTTGTCATGACCTTTCTTGGCTGCATCTTTTGTACCCTCATAAGCTTTCGTTCCAACTTCTGCACCTTTCTCAACACCTTTTTTGCCAAGGTCGACACCTTTTTCAACACCACTTTCAGCAGTATCTTTGATTTTTTTTAAAAAACCCATACTTTTTCAGATATCTCATGATTTAGAAATCTTTCGTAATTTTTATTTTTAGGATTATACAATATTCTACAATCCAAAAAAGGATTAGTTGGCCGAAAATGTCATCTATTTTGAGAACTATACGTAATTTGCCCCAAAGAAGAGATCTAACTAGAACTACAAAGGACCGATGTTGATATGGGAAAAGAATATCTAAGCAGTACATGACAGATAAGGATTCAACATTTGGCAAAGTTACTAAAAAGGATGAAGATCAAACTCTAGTGGAACTGGAATAAAGGAGTGTAGGATGGCATGCTTATCCAAATCTAGACTCTTATCTGCTATTATACCATGGTTCCATACTTGTAGATAAGAGGTGGGCATGGAGTAATTTACCATAGTCTGTTTCAAATGTCTTCATGTAGTCGTAATTTCCATAATTGGGAATATAACTAAGATGTATGCAACGTCTTGCAGTGCATCATTAATTTTATCCTCTACAATTTTCGTATAAATGATTAGGAAAATATATTACAGAAAGTTATACTTGAAAGATTACTTCATGTAAAGATGCAACTCAGTTCATTTGATGGATTGGGTTACATCCTTTCAATGTTATTTTTTCAGTAATGTGAGATATTTGATCAAGATACTCTCTGATCCTAGTTCTTTGGATGTCTCCAGTCTTTCAAGAATTGTAAATATTGTAGACTCTGGTTGAATGTCATTTGATTTTGTTACCTTGGAATATCAATGTTTAATGTCACCATCTATGGTGTTACAATTGATGTTCATCAGTTCTGCAATCTTTCTTGCTGAATATCCATGCGGTTTTTATGGAATGGTTGTGTTATAACCATAGATCCCATTGCTAGAAAAACAATTCAACCCAGATTTACTATACAACAGAATTGTTCATTACTATATTGACAAAAAAGGGTATTCAAAAGACAAGGCAAATGTAATTGCTCAATCAGTAGTACAAAAGGAAGCCCAAAGGAGAATATGTAAAAATGAAAAATGCAAACATTTCTCCCATGATCATATTAGAAATTCTGAAACATGTCTAGTTGCAGACTGTGAGTGCGATAAATTTACTAAGTAAAGTCATCTAAGGAGCTTTCTAGTAGAGGCTGAGCACTGATGCCTATTTTTCGCAAGTGTTCTGCAAACTCATCAACAAAACCATGTATCGTGTAAACTTGTTCTGCTCCAGATTGTATTACCATATCCACAAGGTCGTTAAAATCACAATGATCACTCATAGGAATTGAATAGTCCGTTCGCCTTCCAAAAGAGAATCTTGTGGATTGTGCCCATCCACTAAAACCTATTGTTACAGCACCATATTTTGACTTTATATCCTGAATGAATTTATTTTTCCCAGATAGCATCGGTGCGACCATAACCCAAGGTTTTTTTTCTAATAGACCATCTCTTTCTGCTTCAGAGTGACCAATTCCATCTTTGAGAGGAATTCCAAATTTTTGATGAAGTGAGTTCATCTCTTTTACAGAATCATGGAGATAAAGAGGGCCCCAATGGCCAAAGAGTTGAGTAATTGTTTGTGCTTTACCCAATTGATATCCCATTAAAATTACAGGGATACCTTTTCCATAAAGTTCAGAAATCAATTCATTTACCTGTTTTTGAATTTCGTCGTTTTTGGGAAAAGTAAATTCAGGTAGGCCAAACGTACATTCAGTAATCAAGGTTTTACATTTTGGGATTTTTGCACCTTGAAGAAATCCACGATTTCTAGTGCAGATATCACCAGTATAGAAAATATCATCAAAAAGTAATCCTTTTGCTCCGAGAATATGACCACTGTCTATTAGTGTAAAATCATCAAGAGAATCAACATGATTTTCCATCTTAAATCCACGAAGATTCGCTATTTCATTTGTCTCAATGGATGATAAAATGGTCCCACCATTTTTTGAAGGAAGATGGTCAGAATGAGCATGAGAGACAAAGTTGATCCTGGCGGCATCAGTATTTTTTGGATCCAAGTAAACTCGTTTTTCATTAACCTCACACAGGATTCCATTTTTTGTCATCCTGATTTGTTTAAGCAATGAAAACGAATGGTATTAGATTTGATATAAATTGCAGGTTTCATCTATGTGGACTATAGATCAAACTATTTTTTGACAAGAATATATGGTGTAATGTTAATGATTCTTTTTTATGAGAATCCACATGATAGGCTAAACAGTTAATGAACAAGATTACAACAACACCATGATTTTGTTGAAATTAAGAGATATTTTACTTCATTAAGAGAGACATTCATGTTAAGAAATCAAGGAGCATTCTACATACTTGTTCAGGTTTTTCAGCAAAGGGTGCATGTCCGGCATCTTGAATTATCTCTACATGGGATTTCTGGATAAATTCTTTGAATATTTCTGAATGCTCAGGAGGGATTACCCGGTCTTCAATTCCCCAAATTATAAGAGTGGGAATATCGTCAATTAGTTTGAGTCTTTCTAGTCCTATCTGTGTGTTGGCACTGTTTTCAAGAGTGGATTCAAATGCGTATTTGGCGTGTGGTAAGTTTATTCTTGCGATAAAACTTTCAACCAGTTTTGAGGGAACTCTTGTAGGATCTGCTACCATCTGTTCGAACACTTTTCTTACTTTATCAGGCGTAGGATTAATCGCCACCTGTAGGTATTCCTCTAACAATGGTGTGGGTTTTTTCAACATCCCCGAAGAGTCTACTAGTACGAGTTTTTCTATTTGATTTTTGTTTTTCATAGTTACTTCTGCTGCAATGTAACCCCCTAACGAATGACCCACAATACTTGTTTTACCATCATTGATTGCAAGCTCGTTTATGAAATCTGCCACAGTGTTCCTAAAATTTTCAATTGTATAATCCATTTTTACAGGTTTATCACTTTTACCAAAACCTGGCAGGTCCAGTGATATGGTATGAAAGTTTGCAGATAATGCATCAGGAAGATTAGCCCATCGATCCGCTGAAGATCCAAGGCCATGAATAAATAAAATATGCCTATCATTTCTTTTCCCAGATTCAAGATATCTTATTTTTAGCCCATTCAAATTTATCCAGCCTTCCTGCAACATCTGTTTTATTTCTGGAACTAACTTTTATCTTTGTAGTGGTACACTTTTTGAGATTATTTTGGACTTAAAATTTGTTAGATTATAAGGGAAAGATCATTATGAAATAAATTTAATCAACATAACATCTGTTAAGGATATTCTACTATTTCTCCTCTAAAGTTCTGCGTAAACGTAGATTCTTTTTGTTGGATTTGTAAACCATTTTGTAATATACAAAAATTAGAATAGGAGATTTCAACAATACTAACAAAAGCAGATAATCACTTAATTCCAATCATCCATACTTTCCTTTGCATTTAGATAAAACTTGGTTTTTCAGATGTTGTGTGTGATAATGAGGTATTTGGAGCAAACATATGAAATTGAAAGGGATTATATCAGTTTATTTCTAGGAGTTAGTCTCATATCCAATCGAATAGGTAAACTGTCCATTATAATCAACTTCTGTCCAGAATTTTTCTTCATCTATTTCTTTTCCTTAAGCAATTCATACGTTTAGAATTTTTTGGATAAACATTTGTGTAGTTTCATCAATTTGGTGTCTGACTCCTATTTCTTTTTCTATTCTATACCTTTCTTTGAATTTTTTTAGCAATTCTTTAAGGTGTCTGCCATTAATCTGAGCAGTTTTTTCTTTTTTTGCAGCATGTAATTCTTTTTTTGAAATTAGATAGAAACCCCACAAGGTTACTTTGAACTATTTTTAAAAAGATCTTGATTTTGATTTATCTTTTCAAATTTATGTGATTCATGAATTATGATTTGCAAGTAGTTTCTGCTACAATTTTAGGAGTAACATTGATTTGATTTTACGAATAATACAATTTCAGAATAAAAGTAAAGAGAAAATGAAAAAGGAGAGAATAGGATAAAAAACTATGGTTTAAAGTTATTTGATATTTATTCATATACGCAGAAAACAATATATTTTATTAAACAAAAGTTCAATTTTTGTGGGATTTATTTATTATTTTCTACACATAGTAAAATTAGATCTTATTAATCTCAGAACCAATTAAGCTTATGAATCAAACCCATGCATTCAGAAAAGAAAAACTCTACTGCAAATACTGTAAAGCAGCACCAACAATAGAGATTCCAAGTTTCATAGATCTTTCATCACCTACAAGTGATGAGTTTGTGGAAAATGTCAGGTGCACCATTTGCAAGAATATAGGTTACGTAAGACGATAGATTCCTTTTGATTGCTAGAACTTCATAATTAGAGTTTTTTGAAAAATATTTAATCAATAAAGTGTATTTTTAATTATGGTGAAATTATCAGATCTTAGAGTTTGTAACACTTGTTCTAATGTCTTTTCAAGAATAGGTGGAATGACAATTAAACACAACTGTCCTCACTGTGGATCCGAAAATTACGAAGAAATAGAAAAATAATGAAATAGCCATCATTCACACACATTAATTGTAGACTTAAGTAATGTAAAACGTGTGATTCGTGCCTATTAATCAAAATACATAAACCAAGATCGAATCAAAATTCGACCACGTATTTTCAAATTTACATTAATGAAACTAGATTTCCTATGAGAGGATTATGCCACAAATGCCACTCTTCAGGAATAGAAGTTATTCTTACTGAGATAACAAGAAATGAGATCGGAATATCTGAGATTCCTCTTTGTGACAAGTGTAGAAAGTAAATTAGGTATTAGTAGATTTTTGATTCAACTAGTTGAGGTTTGCCAAAGTTTGGATATAGAACTATTCTTCTGGTATTAGTTTTAGCTTGATTCTGATGTGAGATGCTGTTTTGTCTGGTATTCCAGGAGTTAAATCACAAGTAAAAAGAAATTTTTTGTTTTCGTAATGGTTTTTTCCTATGCTTACTTGTTCGACTATCTGTTTATCGTATGTTCCACAAAGGTTAATCCACTTATCATATTGTTTATTTTTCCGTAAGGTAGAATCAAAGAGTGAAATGGTAATCAAGTTGTTTACCTCCTCAAGGGCGATCATGTGAATTTCTTCAGGTGGAAAAGTTAAATTTTCAATTAACACCTCTGGCATTATTTCACGCATTTAAAATTTTAAATTTTGTATGATAGATAACTTTTCTTATTCTATTTTGCTACGTTAGCCAAACTTTGAAATATAAAAATTCATGTTTACAAGACGAGATAAATAGACTAACTATTTACATAATTATGGCCTCCGACAGGCGTTCAACTACGCTCTACAGAATTGCAAACCCTGTTGGAACGTATCAGTCTGTCGGAAGGTCGCCTTTGAATATAATATGAATATATTTTCATTTTAAACTTTCTATTCTAGTTTTACTGCCTTCTGTCCAGGCCATACCTGTAGGCATTCAAGGTTGCCTTGTTGCGGATACTATTCTCAAAGAGGGGTAGAGATCTTTGCATGGTTCTATTACAAATGAATTGTATTAATGCATGTCTCACATGCTTTAATTGTAGGCTTAATCTATTAATGACTAGTTGCTAAATCTAGGAATTTTAATCTCAGGTCGTGGGAGCAACATGGAATCTATCCTTAAATCAATTAAAAGAGAGAAAATCCCCATCAAACCAGCAGTTGTTATTTCAAATAAGCCTGATGCAGTGGGGCTGAAAATAGCTGAAAAGTTAGGAATCAATATTGAGATTATTGAAAGTAAGGGGTTCAAAGGAACTAGATGGCAATATGACAAAAAGGTAATTGCAACTCTAACAAAATACGGGGTTACCCCAAGAAATGGCCTTGTATGTCTTGCGGGATTTATGAGAATTATCAGTCCAGAATTTGTAAAAAAATACAAAAACAGAATTCTCAATATTCATCCTGCATTACTTCCAGCATTTCCAGGATTAGATTCACAAAAACAAGCATTGGATTATGGTTCAAAATATTCAGGATGTACAGTACATTTTGTGGATACAGGAATGGATACGGGTCCAATCATAATTCAGTCAGTTGTTAAAATCAAAGAGAATGACACAGAAGAGTCATTATCAAAAAGAATTCTTAAAGAAGAACACAGGATTTATTCCAAAGCAGTTGACCTGTTTGCCAGAAAAAAGATCAAAGTTTCGGGCAGAAGAACAGTAATCAGTTAAGAATCAGATCCACCAAAAAAATACAAAACTTTGAGCTCTTTTTTGTTTCCATAAAAATAATGTTCAATATTCTTTGCCACAAAGAATGCTTTGTCTTTTTCAATTTTGTAATCTTTGTCCTTGATTTTCAAAAAACCATCACCAGAAATTATATAATATATCTCGTCGTTCTCATGAGGCTCTTGAGTATCTTCTTCTCCAGGCTTTAGGATCAAAATGCCAGCGGCCAAACTGAGTTTGTTGATAAAAGTATGAAAATAGGTATTACTTTTTTTTATTTTATTAATTGAGTCATTAATATCAAATTCTAGTTGCATCACTGAGCAACTACGTTATAGAATTTTGGAGATGGAGGTTGTTCCATAAAGGAGGATGCTTTTTTGTGAAGTTCTTCATGGTCTGGACTTTGGTGCATCTGACCAAATTTTTCAAGGTTTTCAAACTCTACAAGAACCCTGTGTTGCCCATCTTTTGTTTCCAATAATCTTCTTGAAATAAATCCGTCAAATTTTGAAACTACTTTGTTTGCCTCTGAAAACCACTGCTTAAATTCATCCAAAGAATCGGGTTTTATTTTGACATCAGAGACTACGACGAACATATAGGTACTTCATCCAGAACCATATAATTTCTTTTCTTAGATTTTCAGGAATAAACATTCCAAGGATTAAATATCTACAGATCAAAAACAAATTGTGACAGGCATCAAGATTGACGGAAAAGTCATTGCACAGTCAGTAAAAGAAAGAGTCAGAAAAGCCGTAGAAGAGCTAAATACTCAGGGAGTTAATCCTTGTTTGGCTACCATCCTCATTGGAGAAAATCCGGCATCTGCAACATATGTTAAAAATAAGCACAATGCATGTCAAGAAGTAGGAATAGCAACAAAAGATCATAAACTTGATGCAAATATTACTCAATCAGAACTAAGTAGCATTATTGACAATCTAAATTCAGATAGTTCTGTTCATGGAATTCTGGTCCAACTTCCACTACCCAAACAATTGGATGAATTTACTACCACATCAAGAATATCACCACTAAAAGATGTGGATGGTTTAACCCCACATAATGTAGGATTACTTGCAATGAAAAAAGCAGTATTGGTTGCATGTACACCATCAGGGATAATGGAAATTTTTGAGTATCACGGAATTAATTTAGATGGAAAAAATGTAGTTTTGATCAATAGAAGCAATTTGGTTGGAAAACCACTCTATCATCTGTTATTAGAAAAAAATGCAACTGTGGTCACATGCCATTCTAGAACAAAGAATCTAACAGAGTTTTGTCAAGCTGCAGATATTGTCATTACAGGTGTAGGGGATAGAAACAAATTCACATTAACACCTGAAATGATTAAAGAAGATTCAATTGTAATCGATGTTGCAATATCGAGGTTCCAAGAAAAGTTAGTAGGAGATTCAGACTTTGATAAGATTATCCAAAAAGCCTCTTTTGCAACACCAGTTCCAGGAGGAGTTGGCCCCATGACAGTTGCAATGTTACTAAAAAATACAATTACTGCAGCATCTTTGAGTAGTCAAATTGGAAGATAATCCTGGAAAAAAATCACTGAGAAATCTTCTTTTAGAAAAAAGAGATAACACATCTTTTGATTTTATGAAGATTGCAAGTGAGAAAATGCAAAAAAGATTAAAGAAAATGAAGGTATTCAGAGATGCTCAAAAGATTGGAGCATATTATCCAATTGGAAGCGAAGTTTTAACACAGGATATCATTCAAGAATTACTAAGTATTGGAAAAGAGGTATTTTTACCCAAAGTCCTAGGAGAGAAGATGGAATTTAGAAAAATTGTTGATTTTTCAAGCCTAGAAAAAGGTAATTTTGACATCATGGAACCAAAGGAGAATTGTCAAGTAGATAATTATCTAGATGTGATTTTGGTTCCCACCGTGGGGATATCACCAATTGGATTGAGATTAGGGTATGGTCATGGGTTTTATGATAAATTTCTAGCAGACTACAAGACCATAACAATATCTTTGACTTTGGAAAAACAGATTGTAAAAAACATTCCAAAAGCAGAGCACGATGTAATTATTGATTGGATTGTAACAGAAGATAGAATTTTAAAGACTCAGATATAAGAAAGACCTTTTTGACCAATATCTTTTCTGCAATATTTATGAGGCCATGAGATTTTATCAGCTGCAGCATAAGTATTTGCAATTGCAGATTCTAAAGAGTCACCTAATGCTGTTACTCCTAAAACACGTCCGCCATTTGAAAAAACTTGTCCATCTAGTTTTTTTGTTCCTGCATGAAAAACGTGCGCATCACTTGGAACAGAATCAAATCCGGAGATTTTTTCATTTTTGGCATATGACTCTGGATATCCCTCAGATGCTAAAACAACACATACTGCAGATTGGTGTTTCCAGTAAACAGGAGGCATTGATGACAATCTACCTTCAACGCTTGCAATTAAATAATCATACAGATCAAAGTCCATCCTCATTGTAATTGGCTGACATTCGGGATCACCCATTCTTACATTATATTCTAAAACAAAGGGCTCATTATCTCTAATCATAATTCCAGCATACAAAAATCCCTTGAAAGAAATTCCCTCATTTTTCATAGATTGAATTGTTTTATCAATAATTTTTTCCTGGATTTTTTTTGCTAGTGTATCATCCACAATAGGAGTTGGAGAATAGGCACCCATGCCACCCGTGTTAGGACCTTTGTCATTATCAAAAATTCTCTTATGATCTTGACTGGATGCCATTGGAATTGCAATCTTTCCATCAGAGAGAGCAATGTATGAGGCCTCAATTCCATCTATTCTCTCCTCTACAATGATACGATTTCCAGCCTTGCCAAATGCCTTTTTCACCAAAATTGTTTGAATTGCAAAAATTGCTTCTTCATTACTATTGCAAACAATAACTCCTTTACCAGCAGCAAGACCATCAGCCTTTACTACCACATTGTAATCGAGAGATTCTACATAGTCTTGAGCTTTTTTTGCATCATCAAATATTTCAAAGCGTGCCGTCGGAATATCATTTCGTCTCATAAAGTTCTTAGCCCAAATCTTACTTGATTCAAGCTGTGCTGCTTGTTTTGAGGGGCCAAAAACTTTGAGATTGAGCTGATTAAATTTATCAACAATTCCTGCTGCCAATGGGTCCTCAGGTCCAACCACTGTAAAGCAGTTATTTTCTTGAGCAAAATTAGATAATTCATCTAAATCATTCACATTTATGGGAATATTATTTTCAGTTCCGCCATTTCCAGGAGCGGTAAAAACAGTATCAACTTTAGGACTTTGAGATAGCTTCCATGATAATGCATGTTCTCGCCCACCAGAACCAACTACCAGAATATTTACCAACAAAAATTATCTTTTGTTCAATTATATAATCCAAATCTTGTGGAACCAATTTAGCTTTATAATGCCACCTGCATATCAAAATCCAGATGGAACTTTCTACAAAATTTGATGCAAAAGAGATAGAATCCCAAGTAAAAGAGTACATCAAGTCAATTGATTTAGAAAGACAGATTTTTGCATCGGATAAACCTGAAAAAATTAGATTCATCGAAGGGCCCCCTACAATGAATGGAATCCCACATGCAGGTCATCTTAGAGGTAGAGTCATCAAAGATTTATGGTATAGATTCAATACATTGTTAGGAAAAAAAATCGAATTTAACGGAGGGTGGGATACTCAAGGGCTTCCAGTGGAATTACAGGTTGAAAAAGAATTAGGAGTAACAGGTGGAAAGACTGAAGCGATAAAACAATTTGGAGTTGAGAGAATTGTATCTGAATGTAAAAAAGTTGTTGAAAAATATAATAAAACATGGATAGAAGTTGATGAATTACTTGGGATGTCATTTAATCATGACAAAGCATATTGGACTTTTAGAGATGAATTTATTGAAAGAGAGTGGCAAGTGCTAAAAAAAGCACATGAAAAAGGAATTTTAGAAGAAGACTTTACTGTTATTGCCTATTGCCCAAGTTGCCAAACATCACTTAGCCATGCAGAGGTAAATCAAGGATATGAAGAAGTTAAAGATCCTTCATTATACTACAAAGTTAAACTAGTTGATGAAGATTCTTTTTTGATAGTATGGACTACCATGCCATTTACACTAGTTACAGATGCAATGGTAGGTTTACAACCCAAAGAAGATTACGCTTATGTCAAAGTAGAAAATGAGACATGGGTTGTTGGAAAGACAAGACTAGAAGAATTCATGACAGAGGTAAAAGTAGAGGAGTATAAAATTGAAAAAACAGTAAAAGGTTCAGAATTTGAAGGAAAAAAATACACCCACCCATTGTTGAATTTAATTCCAGGATTAAATGAATGTGCAGAATTAAATAATTTTCATGTTGCAGTCTCTGAATCCTTTGTTGATGTCAGTACAGGAAGTGGAGTGGTGCATTTATCTCCTGCAAACGGAGAAGAAGATATCAAAATAGCAAATAAAAGAAATGTAAAAATTTTTAATCCTATTGATGATGAAGTAAAATTTACTGCTCATGCAGGAAAATACAGCGGAATGTTTGTCAGAGATGCAGACAGGATAATTGTAGAAGATCTAAAGGATTGTAACGCTCTTGTAAAGATTGGAAAAATAAAGCACAAATATCCCTTATGCTGGAGATCACGCCATCCTATTGTATGGCTTGCCAGAAAAGGTTGGTTTTACAAATTGGACCGCCTTGACAATAAAGCAATTGATGCAGCAGAAAGTGTAGAATACTTTTTTGAGCAACCAAAAAACAGGTTTCTGGGAATAATCAAAGAAAGACATCCTTGGTGTATTTCCCGAGAAAGAATTTGGGGTTGTCCATTACCTGTTTGGGACTGCGAAGATTGTGGTGAAAAAAATTGGTTCTTTACAAGAAAGGAAATTGTTGATGCTGCAAAAAACCTTCCAGATGGACCAAATTTTGAATTGCATAAACCATGGATTGACAACATCACGATAAAGTGCAGAAGATGTGGGAGTGTCAAAACAAAGAGAGAAGAATATGTTTTGGATACGTGGCACAATAGTGGTTCTGCCCCATATTCATCATTGACAGATGAAGAATATTTAAAAGAAATTCCTGCTCCATTTTTTACAGAAGGGATTGATCAAACAAGAGGGTGGGCATATACTCTACTTATCGAAAATGTAATCTTAAACTATGGTCCCATTCCACCTTACAAGTCATTTTTATTCCAAGGACATGTCCTCGATGAAAAAGGAGGTAAAATGAGTAAAAGCAAAGGAAATGTTTTGGAAGGATCTGAGTTGCTACAAAAATATCCTGCAGATTTGGTACGCTTCTATTTCATGTGGAAAGCAAGTCCAATAGAGCCACTAAGTTTCAGTACTGAAGAATTAATGTCAAGGCCATATCAAGTAATCAACACCCTATTCAACCTACATCTTTACTTTGAACAAAATAGTAAATACGATAATTTTGATAAATCAAACACCATTGAATGGGCAAAACAAAATGATTTGTTAATTTCTCCTGATATTTGGCTCCTCTCAAAACTTCAAAAATTAATCAAGAAAATTACTGAAAAAAATCAAACGTGTAAATTTCACGAGGGTGCTAAATCAATTGACGATTTTATCATAAATAATCTTAGTCAAATCTACATTCCAATTACTAGAGGAGAGTTATGGGATGAAGATGAGGAAAAGAAAAACAGGAGACTGGCAATATATTCAGTACTAGGAGAAGTTCTCAAAACACTTGATATTTTGATTCATCCATTTTGTCCATTTACTAGTGAATATCTTTATCAGACTGTTTTTGATGAAAAACAAAGTATCCTACTTGATAAATGGCCTAAATATCAAGAAACACTTGTCAGTGAAGAGATTGAAGAATCATTTGATATCATGAAAGATGTGGTATCTGTTTCTTCAGCAGCAAGAATGAAAGGAAAACTAAAGAGACGATGGCCTCTAAATGAGGCACAAATTTGTGTAAGAAAAGGTCAAAAAATTAAACTTGGATCATTATCTGATTTGTTACAATCTCAGTTAAACGTAGAAAATTTCAGGATAGTTGAAATGGAAAAAGAATCAGGATTAGAACAATTGTTAGAATTAAAACAATTAGAATTACCTGTCAAGGCAAATGTTGAATTAGAAAGAAAGAGAATAGGACCTAAAGCAAAGCAACACATGGGAAGACTAGTTACAATGTTTGCAGAAACAAATCCCGAAGAGATTGTTTCATCATTACAAAAAGATGGAAAATATAATTTTGATATTGATGGAGAAATCATTTCATTGGATAACGAAGATTTTGTTGTAAATTTTGATGCAGATGAAAACTTTGCTGCATCAAAAAGAGACAATTACATTGTATTCATTTCAACATCACGAAACAAAGAGATGATGGCAAAAGGATTAGTAAAAGATATTGCAAGAAGACTTCAAACTCTAAGAAAAGAGAAAGGATACAATCCAACTGATGTTTTAGATGTTGCATCAATTCTTGATTTGGATAAAGAGTTACTTGATATGATTAAAGAAAGAGCAGAAGAATTGGCATTTTTGGTTAGAGTAAAGAAGATAGACTTTACAGAATCCTGCAAAGAATACAAAGATGATGATGTCGATGGACAGAAAATCAGAATATCAGTAGAATAGTTATTTCAAAGATTTAGAATGAGTGCAATGCAATCTACTGTTATTTATTAGAATCAGAAAACGTTTTCAATGCATCTCCACTAGAGTAATGATATCAGGTTCCAAATCTATATTTTCCCAGAACTCTTGTGGAATTAATTTTAAAAACAGAATCAGATTTTTAAAAGAAACTTTTTATGTCTAGCATTGACTGCAAATTCAATGTCAGACTCCAATCAACATCATGTCGTAGGAGTTGAATTTCTCAAGCAAAATGGTGTAGATGTAGATGCTTTAATCAAAGAGTTAACAATTAATGCATCAGTAGAATTTGTGGCATACTATTACTTTACAAACCTCAGATCATTCTGTACAGGTATGGAAGGAGAAGGGATCAAAGGAGTAATTGAGGATGCTAGACTTGAGGATTTGAGTCATTTTGAATCATGTATTGACAGATTATTTCAGCTTGGAGGAGAGTTTCCAAAAGACATTGTAGATTTTTGCAATCAAGCAGGTGCAGATTTCTTACAATCAGACAAAAGTACAACTCTAAAAGAAATTTTAGAAAAATGTCTAAAAGCCGAACAAGGTGCTATTATCAACTGGAATAAAATATGTCAAATGACTCATGGAAAAGATCCTATGACGTATGATATTGCAGCAAGTATTCTTGCTGAAGAAATTGAACATGAATCATGGTTCTTAGAATTGCTAGATGGTAGACCATCAGGACATATGAGAAGAAGATATTCTGGTGAGAGGCCACATACAGGCAAGCATTCTAGATCTCTGGATAATCTGTGATTCTTTTCTTTTTTTCTTATTTTTTGATATAATTTTTTAATCTAAAATCAACTAACTAGCTAGCTTTTAGCTAAAATGGGATTATAAATAGAAAAAACGCATATCAAAAACATGGTAAAACAGATTAGTTTGGATGCTTGGCAGATTCAACATTTAACAGAGCTGTTAGAAAAAGGTTCAGACATCGTTACAAAGACAAACAAACCTATTGTACTATACAGACAAACCCTAGAAGAAGAAAATGACTCATATGAAGAAATAGTCTGCACTCTTACCAAGGGATACATTATTGAGCAAATGGTTACATCAGGAGGAGTTTTGGTTCCGAGTTTCCATCAGCAATTTGTCTTTACAATTGAAGAATATCCTCAAGAACTATTGAGAAAAAGTAAGGATCGGTTTTTAGAGATGATTGACTTTCTTGAGGAGCAGTTAAAGTAACGTCATAGTTAATAAAGACCATAAAATTTATGACTTTTGCATGCGTTTACTAGAATTTCAAGCAAAGGAATTGTTTCGAGAGTATGGGATAAATCTACTTGATAGCAAATCATCTACCAAGATAGAAGAAGGTAGAGAGCATGCAAAAGAATTAGGGTATCCATTTGTTATTAAAATTCAGGTTCCAGTAGGTGGAAGAGGAAAGGCAGGAGGAATCCAAAAATGTCAAAACGATGATGAATTTGAGATTAAATACCCGCAAGTCATGGACCTGACAATCAAGGGAGAAAAGGCAAGAGCCATTCTACTTGAAAAGATGGCAGACATCAAAAAAGAGCTTTATCTATCATTATTCTTGAATCGTTCAAAAAGATGCTATACAATTATTGCATCAGCTGAGGGCGGAGTCGAAATTGAATCAGTAAAAAATCAAATTATTAAAGAAGTTGGATTAGGAGAGGTCTCAGATGAGGTTGCTCGAGAAGTTGCAAAAGAGATGGGATTAGAAGGAAAAACTGCAGAAGGGTTTGTGGATACGTTGAAAAAACTATCAAAACTTACAATTGAAAAAGAAGCAGAGTTAGCAGAAATAAACCCACTTGCAATAATGCAAGATGATGCAATAATGGCACTTGATGGTAAATTTGTGACAGATGACAACAGTAACTTTAGACATCCAGAATTACAAAAATATCAAGAAAAATCAGAGATTGAAGAAAGAGCAGAGAAGAGTGGATTTTCACTTGTCGAGTTAGATGGAGATATTGCAGTTGTTGGAAATGGTGCAGGACTAGTAATGTCAACACTTGATATGTTATCAGATAATGGTGGAAAGCCAGCATGTTTCTTAGATGTTGGTGGTGGCGCAACTACAGAATCAGTTTATGAAGCATTAACATTGATAAGCAAAATGGATAAAATAAAAGGAATTCTTGTAAACCTATATGGTGGAATCGTAAAGACAACCGTAGTTGCAGAAGCATTTCTAAAAGCATATGAGAATAATCTTATTGACTTGCCAGTATTTTCAAGACTCAAAGGTACTGAATCTGAGAAAGCAACAGAGATGCTTCAAGGGTCTAGAACCAAAATATTTGATTCAATAGAAGAAGCAATCAACGCTGCAGTTATGGAGGTAAAGAAATGATAGACATTTTTGACATACTAAAAGGAAAGCCTGAAGATTCAGATTACAAGAAAAAAGGAGTAATCATCCAGGGAATTACAGGAGCATATGGCTCACTTCATGCAAGAAACATGATGGCATATGGAACTAATGTTGTAGCAGGAGTCACCCCAGGAAAAGGAGGTCAGAAATTTGATGACAAGGTTCCAATTTACAATACAATGCAAGATGCAGTAGATGCCACTAGTGCAAAGATTTCTATAATTTATGTTCCAGCAAAATTCTTCTTAGATGCTGCAAAAGATGCACTTGAGGCAGGAATTAAACTGCTTGTAGCAATTCCAGAACATGTACCAGTAAGGGACACTATGGAAGTATTGAATTTAGCAAATGAGAAAGGAGCCGTAATTATTGGCCCAAATACTCCGGGAATCATGATTCCAGAGTTAATCAAAGTTGGAATCATGCCACCAATGCCATTTAAAGCAGGAAAGATTGCAGTTCTCTCAAAAAGTGGAACGTTACTCTATGAAATTTCAGATGCGCTTACCAATGCAGGATTTGGTCAATCAATTACAATAGGCATTGGAGGAGATCCCATAAATGGGACTAGAATGATCGATGCCTTTGACATGGTAAAAGATATTCCAGATTTGGAAGGAATGGTAGTAGTAGGAGAAATAGGAGGAGATTCGGAGGAAATTTTGGCTCAAAGAATTATTGATAGTGGATTTAACAAACCAACTGTTGCATATATTGCTGGAAGAGCAGCACCAAAAGAAAAGAGAATGGGACATGCAGGAGCAATCGTGATGGGAACTTATGGTTCTGCTGAATCTAAGGTATCTATGTTTAACAAAGCAAATATCCCTGTAGCAAAAAGGCCAGCTGAAGTACCTGTATTATTAGCAGGAAAGATGGAAAAATCCGATTAAAATAAAAGAGAGAGATTCAGGAGAGAGCCAAATGCCAATCACCGACCCTGAAAAGAAACGTATTGCCCAACAAGCACGTCTCGTAATGAAAATTTGCTTTAACTGTGGATGCAGAAACGACATTGATGCTACAAGATGCAGAAAATGCAGAAATCCATACTTGAGGCTAAAGAACAGAAACCTTGGCGTTAAGAAATAAAACTACAAATTCATCAACATTTGCCTATACTCTATAACTGCAGAATTTATTTCAGACTTGTGTTGTGTTATGAATGATTTTGCAGAATCAAGATTCTCTAATTCTTCAAGAGTTAGTTGTAGATCATCAGGCAATTGCTCATTGATTTGAAAAAGAACTTTAGCTGCCTCCACATATTGCCCAAGATTATCTGCATACTCAAATGCCAATTTCATCCGATCAATTAAGGCATCAAATTCCTGTAGGGACATGTAAGAAATGTTGAAAATCAATACAAAAGACCAGGGTAATTACAAAATATCCAAAATCTAAAGACAAAAAAGCTTGTATTTTTGTAAATTTGTTGGACCGGTCGTCTAGTTTGGTTTGGATGACGCACTCACACTGCGTAAGGAAATCATTCCCGCAAAGGTCGTGGGTTCAAATCCCATCCGGTCCACCTTTTCCAAG
>Ga0224498_10000036_pt1 | contig 27983 bp, 36 predicted proteins | sample SF_Jul11_sed_USG_5_FD_167971 | JGI IMG/M metagenome (GOLD analysis project Ga0224498, IMG submission 167971) | Sediment microbial communities from San Francisco Bay, California, United States - SF_Jul11_sed_USGS_21 | ecosystem: Environmental > Aquatic > Marine > Sediment | place: USA...
CATCGCCAAATAATGAATAACGTCTCAAAACTAAGAACAAACCAACAACTGAACAAAGAATTGCAATTGCAATTCCGGAAATTAATGCTCTATGCATAAAACCATAGGTTAGAATTTCAAAAGACATGATTAATGATGATGCATGTGTTCCTGCATAGAGGCCTCAGAGTATTGTTTGACAAGTTCATCATTAGAAAAGAATTTTTCAGATTCACCATGAAAAAACAATGTTTTGTTTAAACATGCCACATGATTTGCAAGCTGATTAACTGCATCCAAGTCATGAGAAGACCAAATAATAGTTATTTTTTGTTTAGAATTTAATTCACGAAGAATACTGTAAAACAATTCTATGCTTTGTTGATCAATACCAGTTACAGGTTCATCCAGAATCAAAATTTTTGGATTGTTTACCAAAGCTTTTGCAATAAAAACCCGCTGTTGTTGTCCTCCAGATAATTCACCAATTCTTCTATTACGAAGTTCATGTATCCATAATTGTTGTAGAATTTCATCAATTTTATTTTCATCAGATTCATTTCTTAATCCCATTCGAACAACATCACTGACTGTAACTGGAAAGTTTTTTTCAAAAATTGGTTTTTGTGGAACATATCCAATTTCTTTAAGATAATTTTTTGATTTTCTAATATCCTGGCCAAAAAATTTGATAGTTCCTTTGTATTTTGTATTAAGTCTCAGCATTGAATCAAAAAGAGTGGATTTACCTGCACCATTAGGGCCAATTATGCCTAAAAAATCACCTGAATTAACAACAAAACTAACATCATCAAGAGCTTTAACATCAGGATATTGAACCGTGAGATTGTTAATTTCTACTATCAACACAATGCCTCCTTTAGATTTTCAAGATTTTCAGTCATTTTAGAAATGTAAGTTCCATCAGAAACAACTTCTAGTGGAGATAAAATTAAGACCTTTCCACCTATTTCATTTGCAATTATTTCAGATGTTCTTGTTGAAGCATTTTCCTCACTGAAAATTACTTTAATGTTCAGTTTTTTAGCTGTAGAAATTACATTTTCTAATGTTTTTGCCGTAACTTCTCCATGAGAATTATTTGACGGAATAATTGTATGTTGATTGAGATCATATTCATCTGCAAAATATGAAAATGCATTATGAAAATATATAAAATCACGATTGCAGTCAGATAATTCATTTCGAATTTTTGAATCAAGTAAATTTAATTTTTCAATATATTTTGCTGCATTTGTATGATAGAATTTTCCATTTTCAGGATCAGAATTAGAAAATGCTAGTGCAATATTTTGCACTTGTATTTTTGCATAAACAGGATTTAACCAAATATGTGGGTCTGTTGAATCATTAGTATTTTTTTCATCAAAATTATTAGCTAAAATTCCAACACTCGTATCAACTATTGTTCCTTGGTAATTCTTTTCATCTAAATTATCAACCCAATTTTCAAAACCTATTCCATTAATAATTATTAAATCAGATTTTTGCATTTGTTGTACATCTTTAATCGTCGGTTCCCAGTCATGTGGTTCAACTCCAACTGGGACAAGCAAAGTAACATCAATTTTTTCTTGTCCTATTTCTTGCGAAAATTCATGAAGAGGATTAAACGATGAAATAACCTGTAGTTTCAAATTATCAATACTTGCAATCTGTTGATTAGAATTTGTTCCATAAACGACAATTGAACTTAATGGGATTATGACGACAATTGCAATGATTGCCATCTTTATCTGAATATTCACGCAGGCATTTAATCTAGATTATTAATAAATCTATAAAATCTTAATAAAATTAATTGCTAAACTTATAAGATAATTAATAACATTAGGCATATGCCTATAGTTTCAATTTCATTAAATGAGGAAATTCTCTCAGAATTAGACAAGCTGCAGACATCAATGGGATTCTCAGGTAGATCAGAAGCTATCAGAGCAGGAATCAGGACATTCATTTCTGAAGAAAAACAAAAGGCAGATTTATCAGGAAATATTCATGCCATTCTTTTGGTTGTACATAATGATCAATTTGATCATGTTGTATCAGGAATTACACATAATTTTGAAGATCTGATTACAACTCATCTTCATAGTAAAATCGAGAAAGAAAAATGTATGGAGCTTTTTCTAATTAATGGAGATGCACAAAAAGTATCTACAATAACAAAAGATTTTCAAACAAATAAGAATATGGATACTGTGAAGCTAGTTGCACTTTAGAAATTAAGCGAGTTTCTTCTAGTTGCAAAAATAATACTCATTGTTGAAATTACCAGCACAAGTAATGCAATAGTTCCAAACTCAGGTACAACAACTAATCCAAATTCAGTTTCTTGTCCTGTATTTCGAATGTTTTCAAATTTAATAATTGTTGGACCTGTTTGATCTTCGGCAAATGTAAATTTTTCAAATTCGCCACCAATCTGTGCTAGTCCTGATGTACGATGAATTTCCTTTCCGTTTTGAATAATAACAAATGTATAATCAGAGCTTCTCAGAGGTTCATTTGTTCTTCCATCTCTAATAGTAAAAATGAAATTTGTATCAACTCCAGGTTCTATATCTAAAGGATCCCATGAAAGATTTACTTTAAAGTCCTCACTTTTTGTGTATGCCTCTAAAGGAAATGCTATATCATCACTAGCAGACAATGTAAATATAATATTATCAGGTATTGGTTCCTCAGATTTTTTCATTTCATTTTTTAAATATCGTAAATGATCTTGTAACAAAACAAGATGAACTATTCTTTCATCATCTTCGGTATAGTCATCAACTGATATTGAGGAATTAAATAATTCAATTCCATTTACATATCCAGAATAACTAGGAGACAAAAATTCTACAAAATCTTTTGGAAAATGCGTTTCTACATGAACTACAGATACATGAGACATTTGTTTTTCATTCCAGTCAAATGGCATTTCAAATGTAACCTGTTTGGTCTCAAAATCATACTTGAAATTAGAAATTGAATCAAAATATGACTTTGAACGAAATTCCACATCATTGTTTTCAGAATCTTTTTGAATGAAAGATACAATTTCAATCAAACTCAAATCAGCATTGTAAACACCAGAATTTTCTATGATGTTTGTAGGTTCATCTATAGTTCTTATTTCAATTTCAAAATTATACAAACCACCTGAATCAAACAAAGGTCCTGTAATTTCTATAGGATTAGATTCAGTTCCATGCCAAGCTCCAAGCAAAGAGTCTTGCTCACCATGAATTGTAATTTCATCATCTTGAGTTGGTATTACTATAATTGGCAAAATACCATCTTCAGCAAAGAAATAATTTCTAAAAATCATTTCGTCTTTATGAAATAAACCAATTAGAAATGTCACATTTTTTGCATTTTCTTTTGTTTCATCTTCAGTTGCAATAATAGTAATTTGATCCTGATCATTTTCAAAATACATCGGCATTTCTACTGAAATGGATAATTTTTTTCCTTGAACATCTATTGAAGAGATTGTATCAATTCCAAATCCATGTCCGAAAACACTGCTAGCTGGAAATAACAAGCATGTAACTAATGCAAATATTCCAAGTTTTTTTAACATCGTCATTGTTTCTATTTCATTGGGTTATTTCACTGTAAGTAGTTCTTCGACATTTTTTATTAGATCATCCATAGTTGTTGCCTCCAAGATCGGTTGAAGCTCATTTGGATCCTTTGCACCAATTGCGGATAATGAATAAATGTAATCAATTGTTGGCGTCTCAGTAATCAGATAGTATTGCTCCAAAACATGATCTAAAGAATGTGGTTCAACAACTTGAGGTAAAGATTGTGTAATAATTTTCTTTTTCCATAATTCAACCAATCTTTTCCACTTTTCAAATGAAATATTCTCATCAATTTCTGGAATCATTTCGACTTCAGCTTGAATGTACATTTTTTCTTCTGTCCCAACTTTTTCATGAATATCAGATATTTCTTGATGGCCTTCTACAGAAAGTGGATCATAATTTACAGGTTGAGAAATTGATGGTGGAATAATTTTTTTAATTTTAAACGAATTTCTTCCTATTGTTTCAATGTTTAATTGTAAACCATCAAGTTCAACGTCTTCACATTTAGAAATTTTGGCAATGGTTCCTACCATTTTAGGAGAGTCCCAACCATTAACAGAGTTGTTTTCGTCAATCAAACATACACCAAACTGACCATCTCCAAGCATGCAGTCATCAACTAATTGTTTGTAACGAGGCTCAAAGATTCGAAGTGGAAGCTCCTGTCTTGGAAATAAAACCAAGTCTAAAGGAAAGATAGGAATAATTTTTGTTTCTGTCAACTAATCTTATTGAGATGTCTCTAGATATATGGAATACGGATATTTTAAAATTTAAAACCCGTTCTCATTGAGAATCATGCCCAATAAGGCGGCACGTGTATGCTTTCCATATTCAGCTTGCTCAAAGTATTTGGCATTTTTTGTTTTATCCACATCAGACGAAATTTCATCTATTCTTGGAAGAGGATGTAGAATTATTGAATCATCCTTCATTCTTTTTAGCATATTCAATCCCACAACATAACTTCCTTTAACTTTGAGATATTCCTCTTCGTCAGGGAATCGCTCCTTTTGAATTCTTGTCACATAAAGAACATCAAGTTCATCAAGGTATTCTTCAATGTCAGTGGTTTCAGTAAAGTCCAACTTTTTCTTGATTTCATAAGTTGAGTCAGATCTTATTCGTAAGGATTCTGGAGAAATTAAACGAACATCAACATCATAGTTTCCAAGTCCATACAATAAAGAATAAACGGTTCGTCCGTACTTTAGATCACCTACTATTCCAATTTTAAGACCATCAATCTTTTTCTTTTCTTTTTTGATTGTAAACAAATCTTGAATTGCTTGAGTAGGATGTTCTTCTGTACCACTACCTGCATTGATTACAGGTTTTTCAGAAATTTCAGACGCGAATCTGCTTGAACCGTCCAAAGTATGACGTAAAACAAGAATATCAGAGTAAATAGACATTATCCGAACAGTGTCAGAAAGACTTTCGCCTTTTTGAGTTGATGAAGATGAAATATCAGAAATTCCCAATGAGTTTCCTCCAATGGATGCCATAGCCGAATCAAAGCTAAGACGGGTTCTTGTACTTGGCTCATAAAATAAATATCCCAATGTTTTTCCTTTACAAATTTCTCTTCTATCAGAGGAGTTTAATTGCATAATTTTGTCAGTCGAGGCAAAGATTTCTTCAAGCTGATCTTTGCTAAAATCCTTAATTGAGATAATATCTTTTTGGTAGAACTCATTCATTCTTTCAATAATATATACTGGTGACTATACAAAGTATTCTGATGGAACAGTCCAACCTAATGGTTCGACGAATTAAAGAAGGCACTGTAATTGATCATATAGATGAAGGTAAGGGCCTTCAAGTGCTTAATGCGTTAAGAATTGATGGTGAAGATGGAAGTCTGATCACCATAGCTTTGAATGTTCCAAGCGGTAAATTTAAGAAAAAAGACATCATCAAAGTAGAAAACAAATTTCTAAAAGATGATGATACAAACAAACTAGCAGTTATTGCACCAAAAGCAACAATCAACATTATAAAAGAATACAAGCTTGTTGAGAAGAGAAGAGCATCATTACCTAATGAGATAGATAGAATTTTTAGATGCTCAAATCCAGATTGCATTACAAACAGTACAGAACACATTGAATCAGTAATGGATGTAATTGATAAGGAAGGAATGGTACTCAAGTGCAGATATTGTGCAAGAATTTTGGATGTAAACCAGCTAAAATATAATTAAATAAAAAAATCTAAAAATTTGAAAAATATGTTGTTTGGACTATTGTCCTAAGATAATAAACATCATAACTATACCGTAGATTGCGATTGATTCTACCATACCTACGAAGATGAATACCTTGGATTGTAAAGCTGGGTTTTCACTAATGACTGCAAGACCTGCTGCACCTACTTGACCTAGACCTATTCCTGCTCCACCGGCTGCAATACCAAATGCTAAGCCAGCACCTACGAGTTTCATAGAGTCGCCACTAGATGCGCCATCTTCTTGAGCATATGCAACTCCAGTGGATCCTAGAATTGAAATTGCTGATGCTGCCAAAAGTAACATGACGATAGTTTTCATTTACGATCAGGCTCCACGATATCCATATTTAAATCATGATAAGGTAGTAGACTCAAATTCGATCTAATGTGTTCTTTTTGAATGATGTCAGATCGTCTTGAATAGATTTTATGAAATTATCATAATCTCCGTCTAATTCCTTCTTAGAATTTTCAAGTAATTTTTTTATTTCTTCTTTTGCCATATTATTTTCTACTTTCCATCTTTGCCTTCACTTTTTTTAACTTTGCGAATTCTTCTCTTTCTCTCTCTTCAAGAGTAGAGAGTATAAATCGAATATTTTCTTTATATTGAGGAATAATGACATTTTCAAGGGCATTTAGTAATTTTTGTGTCTTTTCTAATGCTTTTGCAAGACTAAAAATAGAATTTTCATATTCCGCTGCTTTACAAATTTTTGGCATCAATTCTTTGATTTGTTTTGATGCTCTATCAATTGAAGAATTTGTATCTGCAAATCCATAAGGCATTGATTTTGTATCTTTTTCAGTTACAGTAAGTGCTGGGATTTTAACATCAACAACTCTTCTAACATGAACATCTACTTCCATTACAGGAGGAGTAGATTCTGCAACAGAGTCAACAGTATTTGTTCCTAATGCCAAATATGCTTCGTTAACTGATTTGTAAATGTCTTGCAGAGGATCCCAAATTCCACCTCTTGCTTTAGATGCTTCCTGAATCATTTCTTCAATATTTTTTAAGAGAACTTTACGTTTATCATCCAAAATTTGCTGAACCATCACGGCAACCTGAGTGGATTTTTTAAATTTGAAAAGTTCAATTTTTGTTGCTGCAACGTTTTGTCCAAATGACATTCTGTTACTTTTCCTGGTAATATTTTTCTACGTGCTTATCTTTGATTTTAGTAATCTCATTCTTTGGTAATTTTGATACAATCTTCCACATGAGAGCAAGTGTTTCTTCAATAGTTCTGTTTTCATCGGTTGCTTGTGTAAGGAATTCGTTTTCGAAAGTATCACCTAGTTCCAAGTATTTGAGGTCAATTTCAGTTAATCCCGCTTTACCTACAATACCTGCCAGTGCTCTTACTTCTTGTGATCTAGAATATGCATCATAAACCTGGTTAGAAACTTCACTGTGATCATCCCGGGTACTTCCTTCACCAATTCCGTCTTTCATCAATCTACTAAGACTCGATAAAATATTGATTGGTGGATAAACTCCCTGTCTGAATAAATCTCTACCAACTACGATTTGTCCCTCAGTAATGTAACCAGTAAGGTCAGGGATTGGATGAGTAATGTCATCAGAGGGCATTGATAGAATTGGAACTTGTGTAACACTACCTTTTCTTCCATTAAGTTTTCCTGCTCTTTCATAAAGTGTTGAAAGGTCAGTGTAAAGATAACCTGGATATCCTTTTCTTCCAGGAACTTCTTCTCTTGCTGCACTAATTTCTCTTAGTGCCTCTGCATAGTTTGTCATATCAGTAATTACAACTAGAACGTGCATTCCAAGGTCAAATGCTAAATATTCTGCAACAGTTAATGCCACACGAGGAGTAATGATTCTTTCAATTGCAGGATCATCTGCAGTATTTAGAAATAGAACACTTCTCTTTAATGCACCAGACTCTTCAAGACTTCGTCTGAAATATTCTGCTTCACTGTATTGCACACCAATGGCTGCAAATACCACAGCAAAGTCATCTTGTTTTCCAACAACACTTGCTTGTCTTGCAATTTGTGCTGCCAAAAGATTGTGAGACATACCAGAACCTGAAAAGATTGGAAGTTTTTGACCTCTAACTAGAGTCATTAATCCATCAATTACAGATACACCGGTTTGAATGAAATCTTTTGGATACTCACGCTGTTCCGGATTCATTGGTTCACCGTTGATATCTACAAATTTATCAGCAATTGGATCTGGGAGTCCATCTTTTGGTCTTCCTAATCCATCAAATACTCTGCCAAGTACCTCTTTTGATACCGGCATCTCCATAACTTTACCTACAAATTTTGCGCTGGTTCCAGAAATTGATAATCCAGTTGTTCCTTCAAAAACTTGTACAATTGCTTTACCGTTTCCTACTTCGAGAACTTTACCTAATCTTCTTTCTCCCTCTGTTGTTTCAATTTCTACTAGTTCATCAAAAGCTGCATTATCAACATCATCTACAACAACTAGAGGGCCTTTGATTTCTGCAATCTTACTGTATTGAACTCCGCCTTCTACTGTCAATTTGATACCTTCACTCCTGAAATTGATTTGAATTGTTCTTGCATATCTTTATCTAATTGTTCAAGTTTTGGCATCTCATCATCTTTGATATCCATTCTTGCTTTAAGTAAACTGCTTACTACACCTAGTTCACGTATGTCAGATAATGCCGTACCTTCTTTGAGTGCTTGTTGTCCTTTTTGATAAAAGTCAACTAGTAATTTCATCAATTTGAATTGTTTTTCTGGACTACAATAAGTATCAACATCATCAAATGAGTTTTGTTGTAACAAACCAATCTTAACCATTCTTGCAACTTCAAGAATTAATTTTTCTTCATCAGGTAATGCTTCAGGACCTAAGAGTCTGACAATTTCTTTTAGTGTATCCTCTCTTTGTAAGATACCATAAGTTTCACTTCTAATCTTAAACCAATCTTCACTAATGTTTTCACTCCACCATTTTGCAATATCTGCAAGATAACCAGAATAGCTGTTCATCCAATTAATTGATGGATAATGTCTAGAGTATGCAAGTTTTGCATCCAATGCCCAGAAAGTTTTGATAAATCTCATTGTGTGTGTTGTGACTGGTTCTGTAAAGTCACCACCAGATGGAGATACAGCACCAATCAAAGTAACTGAACCGTTACGGTCTGGACTACCAGCTGCCTGAACACGACCTGCTCTTTCATAAAATTCTGCCAATCTAGATGCAAGATATGATGGATAACCTTCTTCTGCAGGCATCTCTTCTAATCTACCACTCATTTCTCTAAGTGATTCAGCCCATCTACTTGTAGAGTCTGCTACAAGTACAACATCTTTACCCATATCTCTATAATATTCTGCAATCGTGACACCAGTGTAGATACTTGCCTCTCTTGCTGCTACTGGCATGTTACTTGTATTTGCAACAAGAACAGTTCTATCCATAAGTGGTTTTCCACTACGTGGATCTTTAAGATGTGGAAATTCAACTAATACTTCAGTCATTTCATTTCCTCTTTCACCACAACCAATGTAAACAACAACTTGAGAATCAGCCCATTTTGCAATTTGGTGCAATGTTACAGTCTTTCCCGTTCCAAATGCTCCAGGAATTGAACCAGTTCCGCCCTTTGCAATTGGGAAGAATGTGTCAATAACACGTTGTCCAGTTAAGAGTGGAACAGTTGGATCGTGTCTCTTATTGTAAGGACGTGGTTTTCGTACAGGCCATTTGTGATACATTTTGATGTCAACAGATTGTCCGTCTTTCTCAGTAGTAGCTAGTACAGTTTCTAAATCATAATCTCCTTCTGATACAAGGTTTGAAAGTTTTCCACCCTTATGATCTGGCGATATCATAATAGAGTGTTCAATAAGATCAGTTTCTTGAACAGTTCCGATAATATTTCCTCCTGCAACTTCATCTCCGTTACTTGCAGTTGGAACAAAGTGGTATTTTTTTGTCATATCCACAGCAGATGTTGTAATACCCCTTCCAATGAATGAACCAGATGCTTTAGATAGTTCTCTTAGTGGTCTTTGAATTCCATCATAAAGTTGTCCAATAATTCCTGGACCTAATAATACACTGAGTGGATTTCCAGTACCTACAACAGGCTCACCTGGTTTTAATCCACTTGTTGATTCGTATACTTGAATAAATGCTACATCACCGGTTAATCGAATAACTTCACCTACTAATTTTGAATCTCCTACAGTTACAGTCTCATACATTTTTGCATCAGACATACCGTCTGCTCTTACAGCTGGACCACTTACCCAAACAATTCTACCTTGAGCTGCCATTTTTAAATTCCCACTCCGAATTTTGCTGCAATTTCTTTCCTTATTAAAGGCTTCAAACGTTCAATTCTTGCATCAAGAGTATTGTCAAATGTCATGGTACCATCTTTAGATTTTACCATAATTCCTCCAAGACAGTCAAATGTCTCAGATGATAATTCAGCTCCTGTAAATTGAGATAATACAGATTGGACAACATCCCTGTCTTTTGTATTTGTAGAAATTAAAATTTCTGACGTACCTAAAATTTGAGTTGCTTCTCCAATCAAAGTCTTAATGAGATTTGAATAATCACCGCTACGATCAGCATTTGCAATTTGATCCAATGCTGTTGAAAATACCTTGTCAACTGCTTCTTCTAATGCCATAAGTTGTTTATTTCTGGCTTCAATGTCCGAACTTCCTGTGATCTGTTTTTCGATCTTATCAGCCTCTTTTTTGCCATCTGAGATAATTTTATCATATTCACTCTCCAATCTAGGAATAGCAGCATCCAAATTTTGTTGTGAATCGTCTAATCCAGACTTAATATTTGCCAAAATACCTTGTTCAGTGTCTTTTAGAATTTTATCAATCGTACTTTCTAATGCAGAATTAGATGCCAATGAGTGCCGTTGACTTATAATAGATTTTAATGTTTGGGAAGAAAATCAGAAAGATATTAAACTCAATGAAAGTACCCAAAATTTGTCTTGGGAACCGCTGATCTAAAACTAGGAACTGTAATTTTACCAAGAAGTGAGTCTCCAAGAGCAGTTTCAAGATTAACTGAATTTGAATGGTATCACAAAATTGATTCATCTAGTGATTTAGTAACTCCTGAAATTGATGATCTGCTACTAAAAGCCCAACAAACCTATCAATCAATTGATGACGTCATCAAAGGAATGGGTATTCCTCTTACTGTAGGAATTATGGAGATTTTATTCAAAGGAACTGTAATCAAGAAAAAAGACTATGAGATTAATGAAATTGAAGATATGGTAGAAGGACTAATCAAAGAGGCTCCTTCTATTATTGATACTCCCGCAAAATTATTAGAGGATGCAGCAAATACTAGACTTTCCATTGAAGAATACAAGGCACTCAAAGATACCTTAGAGATAATCAAAAAGATGAAGATGGATCTTTCTGGATTTGGTTTAATGAAATACTTTTTTACAAATCTCTTTGTCATTAATTCTGCAGACTTTGATGAAATAAGTCGTTCTCTAGAAGGAATTACAATTTACAAATATGATTTAGAAAGTAAAGAAAAATCAGCAATTTTGGTAATCTCTGGTACTGCAGATTCTGAAAAAGTTCTCAAAGTCCTAAGAAGTTTCAATTCTAATACGTTTAAAATTCCAGAAGGTTTTCCTCAAATTCCTAGTGAGGCATATGCACTTGCAGAATCAAAAATTAAGGAACTAACTGCAAAGCAAGCTTCAATTAAAAAAGAGTTAGCAGGATTAACAAAGAAAATCAGAAGAGACATTTTATCACTTCATGAAAAAGCGTTAGTTGCAAAAGATGTACTTGAAACTTTGAGAAAACCAGGCGGGACTAAAAACTTTGCAGTAATTCAGGGTTTTATTCCAAAGAAGATGGAAGCAAAATTTACAGATTCAACAAAACAGTGGATGTCAGTTGTAGAAGACATAACTGATCCTAAACTAAAAGAAGAAATTCCAACATTATTTAACAATGGAAAATTTGTTAGAACTTTTGAGGTAATTACAAAAAGTCAAGGAATTCCAAAGGCTGGAGAACCAGATCCAACCCCAATGATTGCTCTAATGTGGCCAATTTTCTACGGACTAATGTTTGCAGATATGGGTCACGGATTATTACTAATGGCACTTGGTTTATTGTTCAAGTTTAAGGGCCAAGGTGAACTATCTAGATGGGGAATGCTAATTGCAATTTCTGGTGCCTCAGCAGCAATTGCGGGTGTGGCGGCAGGAGAAGCGTTTGGTTTCCATCTTGATCATATGGGTCCATTTGAAGGACTATTAGAAGCAGGTGGGGCATTGCATTCAGTAAGTTGGATAGTCGGAATTCTCAGTGTTGCAGAATTAACATTTGATCAGGTAATCAATATTCTCAAAGTTTCATTATTCATCGGAATTGTACATTTGGTTTGGGCAATGACTCTACGTGTAATTAGATTGCTAAAAGACGGACACAAGATGGTAGTCTTTACTGAAGCAATTCCAAACATTACACTCTACGGAGGAATTGTCGTAATCATGATGTGTGCAATTGGTTCACAGTATGATGTTATGAACATGTATTCCAAAGTTCACACAGAAGCAGTTCCTTGGGTTACAATGTTCCTTGGTGATTGGGCAGTGGTTTGGATTATTACAAGAATTTCAATTATCATCGTAATTGCATCAATGGTTATCATGATGGTTGGTGGTGTAATGCATGCAAAGAAACATCCTGAAGACGGAGCAGATCCTGCTAGCGTCATAATGGAGGTTCTCTTAGGCAAAACAGTAGAGAGTCTAGCTCACACAATCAGTTATGCTCGACTTGGAATTATGTTACTTGTGCATGCGGCTTTGCTGATGACAGTAAACAATGCATTTTCATCTTTAGGTGGTGTTGAATCAGGTGCTGCAATGGCTATGATCATTGGAGGCAACTTAGGAATTATGATGATTGAAGGATTAATTGTGTATATCCAGTCTCTCAGATTGCACTTGTATGAATTCTTTACAAAGTGGTACGTAGGTGGTGCACAATCATTTAGACAAATTAGACCAGAGTTGATTTACAATCAATTCATTTGGAAAAAAAAATAGAATTTTAGAAAAATCTAATCATTTTCATAAAGATTTACTGTAACTTTTGTAGTCCACGGTTTGAGATTATCAGGAAAGATTACTAGTAGGCCACTATCTTTTTTGATATTATTACAAGTCCCACTGTAGCTTTGTTTGTTTTGGCCATAGCAACCAGATTCAGTGTAATAATCAAATTCGGAATTTACAAAATGTTCACGTTGAATAGATGATGAAACAAAATATACATCAAAACCCAAATCTTTGTTATCAGTTTTTACACTATAATCATATGATGTAGTATTCTTTGATGTACAAATAGGGAAAAACTGAACATATCCATTTTTAATTTTTGATTGTTGTTCTGAATTACCATAGTTTTTGTTATCGATATTTGGATACACAGAAACGCTAGGATCTGTACTTAGCTGTTGTCCTTGGACATATTCTATCTCGTGTCTTACAGTATCTACAGCTTTTCTATACAGCATTGGTTGCCATTCTTCTTGACAGTCACTAAATTCATGTTTTAATTCAACATAAGATTTGTCATTAATTTCATGAAGTTGATTTGTATTATATTCTTTGAATTCTGCATCAAAGACATGATTAACATTACTAATTTTATCTGATTTGTGCCAAGTATTTGTTACATCAAAAATAATATTTTTTGATTCACTATGCCATTCAGAAAGTAAATGAACATACACTGAATACTTGTTAACAACCTCTTGAGTTTCTGATGCAAAAATCAAATGACCAAAAAAAGCATTTACAAATATTATAGAAAATGCAAGAACTGGGATTATCATATAGAGGATTTTATTCATTTTGACCTCCAAAACAGCTAAAAGATAATCCACAATCACTACATGAGAAATTGTCATCTTTACATTGAATTTTTTCAGAACCGCACTTTGGACATTCCTTACTTTTGATTAATTCAGTCATTTCCTTTCCTCAAAGAGTGATTTGGATAAAATGCCAATTACTGCACCAAAGACAATATGTCTAGACATAGTCATTGCTGGAACTTCAGGGGCGATATTTAATCCTGCAACACCAGATCCTAAAGCTGGAAGCATTCCAAACCATACAGCTGTGACAGTCACAATCACTCCAAAAATTATTCCATGTAACCATATTCGACTGTTTAAAATTTTCCTTGAAATAGGAATGAAGACATATCCAAAGAATAATGTCAAGCCTATCCCATTAGCAATATGGAAAATATTTCCAATGATTATGGCTGATTCATCTTCACCAGCAACCAACTGTCCTAAAACAACTGAAATGTCTAGGGGTATTCCAGTAATTTCCATGTCAATAAATGCTGTAATGTAAAACGCCAAAGTTCCAACTAGTCCAGCAATTACTAAGCGAGGAAATTTTTGATTTCCGTATACTTGAATTAAATTCATCTTAATTCACTCCAGATATTTGAATTGAGTTTAACCAAGAAGAAAGTAATTTTGATACTTTTGGTATGATGAATGTCATGTAAGATGGGATTACAATAGCATTGATCATTATTACTCCCCAAAGAGGCATAAAGGATGCCATGAAATCTAATGTCAAATTTAGACTAAAAGCCACAGGAGTAGCTACAGTGACAGCTACAAATGCTCGTTTAGTGTAAGGTGGAAGTGTAGAGGATTTTGCATTTTTAGATTTTGTTCTAAAAAAGAAAAAGGAAGGAGTTTGCATCATTTTCATCACTTTATTGGTTTTGAAGATACTCCACTACATTTTGTGTTGTTCTTAATGGAACAATTTTTGTTGCATTAAATTTTGCAACTTGAGTCTCTACCATTAGATCCTGAATTACATGTGCGCCAGGTGCTTCAACTATCCATTCAAAAGTATGTTCCAAACCAGAATGATACATTGAAATAATTTTGATTCCTTTTACGTTTGCATCTTGTTCAAAGGTAGATGCTACCTGTAGAAGCAATTTTTTGTTCTCCTCATTAAAAAGTGGACATGCTTCTGTGGTGTGGGTTCCATAGATTCCGTAGGTTCCCGTTGTTTGGTTTTGTGCTTGTTGTGTTGTCATGATGTAATATAATGAGAAATAGTACATAGGCTGGCTGGACTAATTTTTATTGAAAATTGTCCAGATTGGACATGAATAATAGGTTAAAAATCAAAAGTTCATCTTAAAATGTCCAGATTGGAAATGGATATTAGATTGTTCAATTAATAAAATTAATTGGTTGATGAAGTAGATAGAATCATCCTATCACAACTAGGTAAAAATGCAAGAATGTCTTCACAAGAATTACAAAAGATACTTGATGCCTTAGGACATAATATTACTGATAGAGGAATTAGACATAGATTACAGAAATTAGAAAAAAATAATGTGATACTAGGTTACTCTGCAATTTTGAATCCCAACATTCTATCTGAAAAAATTAATCGTACCATAATTTTAAAATTTAAATTTTCAAAAGACACACCTGAATTAATTGATAGATTGACAAGCTATGTTGTTGATGCGCAATTCTGTACATTTTCTAGCAGATTAAGTGGAGATTATGATTGGATATGCCATTTTGTTTTTGATTCTATTGAGCAATATGATCTTGAAACAAATAATTTTCTAAATAGATTTGGTGAGTTAATTTCAGACTTTCGATCCTATGAATCAAACACCATAAAATCATCTCCATACATGATTTATGATGAACAGGAAATAAAAGAAAGAAAAAGAAGAATTTATGAAATTTTAGAATCATTAAAAAAATATGATAACATTAATGATAGATTTCAAGAGATTGTTGAATGTGTTGTAAAATATTTTGGCGCATCTTTTGCACGAATTTGGTTTGTGGATAAACAAAGAAAAGAACTAATTCTCAAATTTAGTGCTGGAAAATATACACAAATTGATGGCAGTTTTTCAAAAGTATCAATTAATTCATTAAAAATTGGACATATTGCCAAAACCAACAAACCTGTAGTTTCAAACGATGTAGTAAATGATCCACGAATAAAAATACATGATTGGGCAAAAAAAGAAAAGCTCAAATCATTTGCAGGTTATCCATTATCCTATAAAGGAAATGCAGTTGCTGTAGTTGCGATGTTTAGCAAGAAAAAACTGAATCATCTTGATTTTGAATTATTTGGATTGTTTTCTGAGCAGCTTTCAAAGGAATTGACTGGATTTTTTGAGGCTAAAGATTTTCTTTCAGAGTAGTGGACTTACCTAGTCAGTGGTATCTATTTTTCTACAGGTAATTCTGGCTTGTTACCCCATTCGCCCCAAGATCCAAGATAAACTCGAACATTTTTGAATCCTAATTTTTTTAAGACTAAAAAGGAATTGGCTGCCCGATATGCCCCTTGACAATAAGTGACTATTTCAGAGTCTTTCGGAATTTCATACATTTTAGATAATTCTTCATCATTTTTGAAAGTGCCATCTTCAGAGATATTTTGATTCCAATCAATATTGATTGCATTTGGAATATGTCCAGATTGAGCGGCTCTAACTATATTTCCATCATATTCTCCAGTAGAACGTGCATCAAGGATTTTCACATTTTTGAGATTATCTCGAACATACTCAAATCCTGAAATAATATCTGGATTGATTTTTCCTGAAAAATTAGATGGTTTGAAACCATTAGATTTTGTCTCCAGTGGAAGATTTTCTTTTTTCCATTTTGTAATTCCTCCATCTAACATTGAAACATTTTGATGTGAAAAATACATCAACATCCAGACTCCTCTTGCTGCCAACATTCCAGATACAGAATCATAAAAGATGACTTTTTTTTCTGATGTTACTCCAAGAAATGAGAGGAGATTTTGTGTTTGTTTGTTGAAATTTTCAATTCCTTCTTTTGTTGTATCAATCCAATGAAATGCAAACAGATCTAAATGTACAGCTCCTGTAATATGACCTTCTGAATATTCCTTGAAGGAACGAGTATCAGCTATAATGACATTAGAATCATTTAAAATCGAATCAAGTTCAGTCGTAGAGATTAACATGATTTAGATGAAATGATCAGATCTAAATTGATGGATCAAATCAAAAAAGAAAAAAAGTAAAATGAAATATCATATCACTTATTATAATGCTTCTGAATTCGTCTTTTTGCTGGCAATATTAACTACTTGAACAACATCGGTAACGATTATTATTCCATCACCGCTCTTTCCAGTAAAAGCTGCATTTGCAATTGCTTGGGAAATTTTTTCTACATCTGAGTCATCTACAATTGTCATGATAGAATCCATGGTATTGTATTCAGCCCGAAATTGTGTTGTTCCTCGACCAGCTCGAAGCATGGGTCGCTCTCCAGAACCTTTACCTTTTATGCTTGTCACGGTTAAGCCTTTTGCCCCTGCAGATGTAAGTGCATTAACTACTTCAGAAAGTTTATCACTCTTGATTATGGTTTCAAGTCTCTTCATGTTTATGTTAATATCAGGTTATTAAAAAAGATATAGAGTAGACATGCAACACACAAAATTATTGTGTAATAATTTTAGAATTTAATTATACATCATAACAAAAATAAAAATTAATACCTAAATGAATTTCTTAATTACTTGAATATTATTTTTTAAATATTAAATCAAAATTAAATACTAACAAATACAACTCATACGTGTCACTACCTCAAGATAAAATTTGTATGTTAACTTAGTTTATTCATTAACATAAGCACGTTCACCATGCTGGGCTAAGTCCAATCCAATCTCTTCTTCTCTTGGAGTAACTCGTATACCACCTGGCCATACCAAGTCCATGACTTTAAGAATACCAAAAGTAACTGCCAAAGTATAACCAACTGTAATAGCGGCACCAATTATTTGAATACTTTGTTGTTCCATACCTTCTGCAGTACCAGTCCAAGCACCAATACCATCTCCAGTATCCCAAATGTGTGGACTCGCAAGTGTACCAGCAAGAATAGTACCGGTTAAACCACCCATTCCATGAACTCCCCATACATCCAATGCATCATCCCATTTCTTGGCATTCTTGAATGCGACTGCTGCATAACATACACAACCAGCAGCTATTCCAATAATCAATGCACCCATTGGACCAACCCAACCAGACGCAGGAGTAATAGTTCCCAATCCAGCAATAGTTCCAGTAGCAGCACCAATGATACTTGGTTTTCCAGTATGAGCCCAACTGAGTAATACCCAAGTTACAGTACCCATGCCAGCAGCTATGTTAGTAGTCATCCAGGCGCTAATGGTTATACCATCAACCATAACTTCACTGCCTGGATTAAATCCGAACCAACCAAACCACAAAATACTAGCACCTAATACAACCATTGGGATATTATGTGGTTCCATTGGAACTTTTCCAAGTCCCATTCTCCTTCCCAAAACAAGTGCTGCAGCCAATGCAGCAAAACCAGCAGTTATGTGTACAACTGCTCCGCCGGCAAAGTCAAGCACGTAGCTAGGTGAGAGCGAAGGATCTAAGTCCAATGTGCCATCTGCCATAAATCCACCTCCCCATATCCAATGAGCAACTGGATAATACACAAATGTAGACCAAATTATGACAAATATTAAAACTGCACTAAATTTCATTCTATCAACAACAGCACCCACAATCAGAATAGGAGTAATTATTGCAAATGTTCCTTGAAATATTGCAAAAAGCATATGCGGAATAGTACCAGGCCAATCTTGGCTACACTGATCAGCATCAACCATTTCGTTCATTTGGTATGCTGCAGACCATGTATCAGTACAATTACCTACAGTTCCTAATGGAGCATAATGAGAAACGTCGTTAAATCCGACATAATCAAGTGAGCCCAAAAATGCATTACCTGGTCCATCATTAGGTCCAAATGTTAAAGAATAACCAAATGCCAACCATTGAACGGCAGCAACGCCCATAATAACTAAAACCATACCAAAAACATTAACGGAATTCTTACTTCTAGCAAGACCACCATAAAATACTGCAACACCAGGACTCATTAAAAGTACTAAAGAAGAAGCAGTTAACATCCAAGCTGTATCACCAGTGTCAATTCTACATGGTAACATATTACCATCTTCATCAGGATACCAACATTCATTTAGATTACCAGTGTATATTCCAGAAGTTCCACGTACATAGCCATCCATACCATCTGCAGTAGATTGAGCATAAGCTTGAGTCATTGCAGCAGCAGAGATCACCGTTACTAACGTAAACATTACAATAAGAGAAATTTTTTGCTTTTTCACTTTCATCATTTGAAAGGAAGTTATTTAAAAAGATATACTATTTTAATTGAAAAAATATGTTACTAATGTGAATCAAATTTTTTATAGATTAATATTTTACAAGAAAAAATATAACATGCTAGATCTTGCTAAAAATATCTCTTTTTGATACATTTAAACTGACAGATCAACTAACACGTAAGGCAAAAAGACAAAGAAAAATCATTAAAATTATTGGTACCGTAAAAATTCCAGAACAACGAACAAAAGTAGAAATTTCAAAGAAGATTAGTGTAAAAAATAAGCAATCTTGGAAAAACACCTATTCTGGTGTATACGAAGATATTGAAAAAATATTACTGCCTCAAAAGATAATTGAAGAAGAGGGAAGAATTCCACTCAAAAGAGGGCCACGCTTGCTACAGAATGAAGGGACAGGATATTACAAATTAACTAAAATAGGAGTATTGTTGCTATTTTGTATAGAGAATACCAAAGTAAAGATAGATTTTACAGAGTTCACATATCAACATGATCTAGGGGAAAAACTGAATATACTATACCAAATTAGTCCTTCTTTGTGTTTTCTGTTATTAGAAAAATATGTATCTATATGTTGTATAAAAAGAGAAGACATAGTACCAATAACGTTAGAGAGTATTAAGAAAATAACTGAATATACATTAAATTGTGATATGGATTTTATAAAATCTATGCTATCATACAGTAAAGATGATCAAAAAAAAATACTGGTAATTTTGTCACACATAGATTCTAAACATTAAAATCTATTCGTCTCACGTTTTTAATATATGGGTACAAAGAATGTCTATGCCTCCGTTAAAGCATACAGTAAAAGAGGCAAATTACTGACAAAGGCTGATTTTCAAACCTTGGCTGAATCAAGAGATTTAGAAGAATTGATGACTAGAATCAAAAATACAGTTTATGCTGATTCTGTGGCAGACGTCCAAAAACCATACACTTCACAAAATATTGAATCAGCCCTAAGAAGTAAATTAGCAGATATTCATTATTCCATTGCTAAAACATCCGGAAATTCTGGTGTTTTAGATGCATACTATATGAAATTCATTGTTTCAAATCTAAAATTAATTTTGAAAGGCAAGATATTAGGAAAATCACAAGAGGAAATTGAATCCCATGTAAATCTTCATGCCGAAGAATTAATCAAGCAAAGAGATGTTGTAATCAAAGCACTAGTTGCAAAAGACTTTGAAGAAGCAGTTGCAAGTTTGAATTCAGTTCAATTTGCTGATGAGATTGCAAAGGCTGCCGCATTGTACAATGAAAAAAAGAACCTACAAATCTTTGACACGTATTTTGACAAAATATTATTTCAACATCTAGCTGGTGCAATGAAGAATTATTCCGATAAGGAAGCAACAAAAATAGTTTCAATGGACATTGACTTTTACAATATTTTAAGTGTAATCAGAGGAAAGTTCTGGGGATTACAAGAAGAACAAATTCAAGATTTAATTATTTCTACCAGTCCACCAGCAAGAGAATTGCTTGGGAGGATGATGGCAGCAGCTACTGTCAGAGACGCATTTAATGAGATATCCAGTACAAAATACAAAGATTTAGTTCCACAAGTCGAAAATGAATTAGATGCTATTGCTGAATTTGAGAGAGCATTTGAAATGTCAATATACAATGCATCACTCAGATCATTTACAAAGATGTTTAGCTTTGCAACAATTGTTGGAATTACAAAGTTGACCTCATTTGAAGTTAGAAATCTTGCGGCTATTGCTTTTGCAGTTGAACAAAAAATACCAACTGAGACTACGATGTCAAAGTTAATCCTAGAAGAAGAATAGGATTTTTAAAATGTTTAATTTTCGAAAGAAAAAAACCGAAATTTCCACAGAAGTTTTAGTAAAATTTATCTGGGTTAGTTCATTTTTAGCCATGATTTTTGCAATTCCTCCATTAGTATTATTCCTAGGAATTTATTTTATAACAGGAGAGCTCATTATTGGAGCAATTATTGGCTTTGGAGTGCATTTTATCATACTGGCCTTTTCAGGAAAAATTTCAAAAAAAATAACAAAAATAATGAGCTAAGTATAAGAAGTCATGCAGGAAAATGATGTATCATGATGGGGGATAGAGATTTTCGAAGTATTGTTGAAAATACATTAGATTCAATTGGAAAAGAATTAGAAATTGACATTGATTCAGCAGACATTCAGACTATTCATTTGCATGAAGTTGTTCATTGTCTAAGACGCTCATATTATGACAGGATTGATCCTCAAAAAGTTCAGAGAAGAAGATTCAATGAGATGCTATCAGGATTGCTTAGAAAATTACAGTATGGAAGCGAACCAAAAGAATTTGCTATTGATGATATCAAATTAAAGGGCCAGGTTGACATGCTGATTGATGATTCCATCTTTTTATTTAGAAGTGCAACAAACGAGTTAGAAAATCCTCAAGCAAATGATGTTCTTTACCTTAATGCGTGTATGTGGATTTACGATAAGCCCGATGGGATTATCGTCTACATTACTGGAGATAGAAAAGAGACAATATTTTCAATATCACGTAACAAAAAGATGTTTGAGGAAGTAATCAGAAGAGTCAGAGTACTAAATGATCTTCTCAAAGAACAAAAAACACCCATCTTAGAACCATCAGCAGAATGTTCTGAATGTCAATATTATGAAAGATGTTTTATGAGAAAGAAGAACGCCAAGCAATTGGATCTTGCAAAAATGTTAGGATTTGGGGACAAGAAAAATTAGTAAACAAATAGAAAAATATTGTAAAGGAATACTCCTTTGTTTAATCTAGTGGTTCTGGATGTCCTTTTCCACGAAGAGCGAAACACACTACTGCTAGTGCAATTGCTATGCCTACTGCTGAGCCATATGCGGCCATACCTGCTTCTGCCATTTGATGAAAAACCATGGAACTGACTTTTATAACTTTGCCAATATTTTTACTCTAAAAACAAAGTATCATAATTTTAGGATTTTGTGATACTATAGAGTTTACTTTGTAAATTCAAAATGAAGCTCATTTTCTTGACCACTAGTCATTGAGCTCAGATTGTAAAAGACATCACCAGAAACTCTCCAAGATTGAGTATCATCTTTTAGAATAGTCCATAACTGTGGAGTATTTTCAGAACCTTTCAATGTAATAGTATCTCTTAAGATGATTGAACGCTCACCAAGAAGAGTGTAATAATTTGATCCAAATTCTACCATTCCAGTAGGTCGACTTCCTATTTCACCGCCGGAAATTTGTTCCGAGTTAGAATAATTAGTTTCAAATAATTGATAATCCATAGTTTGTACAATTACAGCACGTGGATTTGGATTAGAAATTTCAAAAGCAATTTTGATTGTAGCCGTTCTTTCTGAAATTGATTCAACAGAAATATTATCTAATTCGATTTGAAGGGGTTTAGCCTCTAAAATATTTTGAGGTCCAGGAATATTATCTTGAGAAGGTATAACCATAGTAGGTCCCCCCAAAAGAATTCCCCCCAAAATTGCAGCAAGTGCTATAACTGCAACAAAAACTAAAATTTTAGGATTCACTATTTTTTCATTTCCTCTTGATGTCTTAAATGTTGAGATAGTTATTATACCATTGCAGACAGAAAAAATTATGCAGTATTTCCAAGCAGTACAGCAAGGAAAGTTAAGAGCAAGTAAATCACAAATGAAGATGTTTGATGTAGCTGGATTTGGCATGTTGACTTTGACAACTAAAAAAATTGATGGAAAGTTTCATCCAGTGGGGGAAGAAGAATTTACCGCTGTAATTAATTCTGAAGATGGGCATGTGGCAATAATTGTAGATGGCGATGGTTTTACAAAGGCTCAATCCAAAGCTGTGGAAAAAGAGGAAGCATTGGAGATTTACAAAAAACTTCGAGGTTCAGGAATTTTAGAATATCCAAAAAAAGAGGTTCAAATTTGGTCTCAAGCAAGACCGACAATTCAAAACGATACTGCAGAATAATTATTTTGAAGGGAGGATTATTTTGGTGCCAACATTGTCACCTTTGATTGCTTTTTCAATGATTTTTGGATCAGCCTTGAGAATTGTTGTTTGAATTTTAGATCGCTCAATGATTTTTAGAGCAACAATATCCATCAGATCATAGCCTCCCGCAACAGAATCTTGATGAACCAACATACTTTTCAAATTTTTCATTTCAATGCTCTTGAATTTTTTTGCCTGTTTGAATTTATTTGGATCCATATCATAAACTCCATCAACATCAGTAGCATTAAGAAATTGTTCAGCTTTTACCTTTTCTGCAATCAATGCTGCAGTGCCATTGGTACTTTGACCAGGATACAGACCTCCTGTCACTACAATTAATCCATCATCTACTGCATGTCTGACTTCCTGTAAAGTAGTTGGTGGATGTGAGTATGCCTTGTTTTTTAGGGCATAAATCAATAATTTTGCATTTAATCTTGAAATTTCAATTCCTAATTCATCAAGTGTAGATTCATCGGCTCCGGAGGATCTTGCATGAGAAATGTAATGTCTTGCAATATTACCACCACCGGCAACAATAATCGGCTGGCAAATCTTGCTAATTTTTACTAGAAATTCGGCATAATCTTTTAAAATTTTAACATTATCTATGCCAAAAATTTTACCCGATAATTTGATTACAATTCGTTTTTTCATTTTAGATCACCAAGGATAGATTTTGCGGCAATTTCAACTTTTTTTCTGTTCTTTTCATGGGTATAGATTCTAAGTATGTTCATAAATCCAGAAATAGCTGAAACTACAGGTATTTCTGAAATTGGCATCTCTTTTGCAGATGATTTTCCACCATCATTAGAAATTAAGACTATTGATTTTGATTCGTTTTTTGATGGCGCAAGTGGGATGGAGGGAGTAGCTGAACTATCTACAAAAATCTCATTTTCGTCAATTTTGGATTTCTTGGAAATCTCAATTCTGAGTTCGTCTGTTCGGGTTTTTTTCAGATTTGTTTGGCTGGTAAGTATTCTCTCAAATACACATTTTAGCAATTTTCTATTTTGATAATCTTCGGCTAACTGTCTAGCCCGTTTTAGTTTAGGAGATTTTGAAGAGATAAGAGATGACAGTACAAACTCATCTGTTAGTCTAACGAATTCATTTAGATTAAAAGATGTAAACCCGAATTCATCATCAGATAACCTCAACGCTTGTATGAGCATAACTTCTGCAGCACGTACAGTTTTATGAAAATATACTGCTTTGAACATTTGATATCTAGAATGCATCATTGATTCAAAAGAATACAATGCTGAACGCTCCAATGCAATTTTTTTCTTATGAATTTCAAGTGATTGGGTTATTCTTTTATGATCTATCTTTGCATGCTCAGCTCCTGTAAAATAGCCATCTCTAAGTAAATAATCCATCATATCTGCACTCAAAGCTCCTGAAACAATTTCATTTAGATATTGAAATTTTGATTCTCCAAATGCAATTTTTGCTATTAGTTTTTTATCAAATCCGGTTTTTGACAATATGTCGCCAATTTCAGAACTTAAGATTATTTTTTTGCCATAATCCTCATGTGAAATTTTTTTTTCTTGAATTACTTCTTCAAACAGATGAGAAAATGGTCCGTGACCAACATCATGCAACAAACCTGCTATGCGTAAAACTTGAACATCATCAGAATTTAGAAATCCTTTTTCATTTAATGCAAAACCTGCCTGACTGGCAATGTGCATGACCCCCAAAGAATGCTCAAACCTGCTATGCTGAGCTGAGGGATAAGTCAAATGTGCTCCAGAAAGCTGTTTTATTCGTCTTAATCTTTGAAAAAGAGGACTGTCAATTATCGGGAGTTCATAGTCATAGACACGGATAAAGTCATGAATTGGATCTATGATATCCAGATAGTTTTTTTTCATAGGCCCAACTTTTTTGAGAATGTCCTTAGAATTTCCTCGTGCACTTTTTCCCTAGAGTTTGAGGCATCAATTATTTTCCAATGTTTTTTCTTTGCAGTAGTACGATAGATTTTAGATATTTTTCTTAGAAATTCTTCATTCTTTTCAAATTTGTCTCTGTTAGTTTTTTGTCTGTGAAATGATTCTTTTTGTGTCACATCAAGTAAAATTACAAGATCAGCTTTTGGAAGTCCGACATCTAGATTCTCAAGCCATTTTTGCTTCATGCCGTTTGCTAAACCATAGATCAAATTTGAATGATAATAGCGATTCATAACTAAAACAGAATTTTTTTCTTGAGCTGCTAAAATTTCATCTAGTTTTTCCCATCTGTTTGCAGCCAACAGACAGTGAATTACTTGGGGCGGGAATTTTCGTTTTCCATCAAGATATTTTCTAATTTCTTTTCCTATCGGAGTGGTATAATCAGGGAAATGAAATAGCTTGGTCTTGATCTTTTGTTTTTTGAGTGCTTTTTCCAGTAAGGTTGACTGGGTTAATTTTCCTGCTTGGTCTCCACCTTCAATTACAACTATCATAATTACAAAACAAGGGAAATTAATTAATTAAAAGTCTATCAAAGCAGTGAAAGTCTGATACTAGTATATCATGCAGTTTGCAAAGAAAATCTTTGATTGTACACAGAAGAAGATGCGGTACGTTGATGACTTGTTGTTAACAAATGATGATAATGTTAGCACAGAGCCTAAAGGCAACTAGTAACAAAATATCATCATCATATATGACAATTTTTTTCAGACCAACGTGGAACTTAATCAAATTAAAATCAAAATGATTCTCAAATCATGAGAATGGTAGGTACGCATTAAATCCAAAACCACCAATTACATACAAGATACAACACTTGATTCAGGAAATCCATTACTCTATACTGATGCACGATTAAAATATTATAATTCAGTCTGATGTTAACAATGTCTGGCAAAAAAGGAAAAATTTGAACCTGACAAACTTAGTCTCACAAAACCGGAGATATTGGAATTCTGTGATAGAGTATTAGCAAAATGGGGCAAAAATCCTGCCAACAACGCAAATCATATCCTTGCAATGAATGCTGTCAAAACCAGTGTTCTGTGGACTGATGATGAGTCGTTAAAGGCAATTTGGAGTGAGATCATATCATGGACCTTTGAGCTTCTTTATGAGAATGCCATGGCCCAAAATGAAGGGGAGTGGGTAGATGTCATGAAAAAATTAAGGAATAAACAATAATGACGAATTATCATTTTTCTATTGGAAATAATGCTTGGTTTGGATTATTCTGTAGGATTCTTGCACGAGATTAACCAAAGCAAAACACAGTTAGTCTATGATATTCAGGAGTTATTTAGATGGATAATTGATGTTTCTGTAATTCAACTACTAGAAGAAAAGAAGATTAAAAAATCTGATTTCATTATTACAGAAAACTATCACACTAGATTAGGAGAAGATGTCGCTAAAAAGTTAATTGAGAAAATCAATTCAAACTTTAATTCTAAATATAGTTACAAGAACGGTAAGAATTATTCTTATCAAATTATTCTTCAAGATAATTTACAACAATTATCTAATTTTATTTTAGAGAAAAAGGAAGAATTTGATTTTGTCATTCCAAAGATGCAATTGAATAGAAATGATAATGTAGAATTAAGAAATAGAATTTTGGATATGACTTCTGGTGAGAGAAAGAAACTGCGATGTTTTGTAAGAGAATCCATCATACCATTCATGAAAGTAATAGATTTTCCAAAAGTATCAGTTAAGACAAGATTACGATTGTTTTGATTTAGTAGAGATACGGCTTCAATCGATACATACCCCTTACCTGAAAGAATAATTTTTTCATATGGCATGTTTGTGACAGACCATTCTTCTTTGTCTGATTCTGAGAAAGGATCTGGTTTGTGTTGTAAAATAATTTGGTTATCTTTTTGTTTGATTGAAATTCCGTAACCTGAAAGTAGTTTTACATTGTAATGGTTTTGTTTTGCTTTTAGTGTCAATCTGAATTATTTTTTTGTTTTTCTAATTCTTCTTGTATGACCTTTCTGATGTCATCTAAGGTAAGTTTAGGAGTTTGATCTCCAATTTTTAACCATGAACAATTTTTTAATTTTGAAATTAAAATAGAGGAAACAACATTAGATGTTACGCCAATTCCAATACCAGTTCCTATGCCCAATAGAAATGTAATTGTTTGTGGTACATCAATAGCTTCTTTAATTGTTCTACGAGGATCTGAGAAGACAATTCCTTTGTCTACCGTACATTCTTTGTTGTAGATGAATCCACCTGCTTCTTGATCAGTTAAAGATGTGTTAAACAAATCTTCTATTGTTCTTTTATATTCTGAGTTGGGCACTGTATAGGATATTCTAATTTGCATCAATATTTAGAACAATATCAAATGTAAAACTATTTTCCAACAAATCATAATCTACGTAATTACCTAGACATCATTCAACATAGCACAAATCCACGCCTGTTTTGGGGGATTCTATTTTTACTCTTTATCGATAAACTCGTTTACACTTCCAATAATCAAATCATTGTTCATAAATTAGTGCAAAATCTTTGCCTCTAACTATATCCCCATGTATGTTATGCTCCTGTTCAAATTTGAACCATATTATTTAGACATACCTTTCATGGGAAATATTGTATTCTTAGCCACAAAAAAAGAGATGTTGTTTTTACTCTGTAGAAGACTTGTTTGCACTTTTTCAAAGGCGACTTAGATTCTAAGGCATATTCATTAAAACAGTACATTCATTCAAAAAATAAATCAAAATTTTAATGTGCTAAACAAGTTTGGCAAAATCCTGTCAAGATTTATAACTAAAAATGGACCAGACAACACAAAATGGGACTTGTTAAAGAAGTAATCAAAGAGATAGGAAACAAATCAAGAGAGTTCTATGAGT